>Ga0115003_10003587_pt1 | contig 12191 bp, 12 predicted proteins | sample ArcticOcean_MG_C_7_FD_88736 | JGI IMG/M metagenome (GOLD analysis project Ga0115003, IMG submission 88736) | Marine microbial communities from western Arctic Ocean - ArcticOcean_MG_CB11_88 | ecosystem: Environmental > Aquatic > Marine > Oceanic | place: Arctic Ocean: Canada Basin | collected... | reverse complement strand
TTACTCGGCCGCCAATGCGGTTGTTCGTGGTGAACTCAATTCTAATGACGATTGGCATCATGATAACGGATCAAATCTTGTTGGCTGGATCAAGACCTATAAGAATGCGCCGGTGGTTTATTTGCAATTTGGTGACGGCCCTAGTGCGTATGAAAATCCTAATTTTCGGCGTATTCTCGCTCAAGCAATAAAATGGGCCTCAAGCGACGACGCCAAGACTTGGGTAGTTGAGATGAACAGAGCTAGCAATCAATAATCGAAAATATTGATGTACATAAGTTGGTTTCGTGGCTGCAGATTCGGGCATCATTACTACTCTTTTATCTCAAAGCGCTAAAAGAAAGAGAATTACTAGTAATGTGATCTGTGTATTAGCTGGTAGAAAATCCCTTTGATTATAGGCGTGCTAACATACCGTCCTATTTCTAAGGATAAGACTAAAAAATGTCACTTGATCAGACGATAGATGAGGTAATAATGAACACAGCGCATCCGTACTGGTTCGACACTTCACGACCGACGCAGGAAAATTCCGTTTTGCCCTTTATGTTGGAGCGTAACGGGGCTAATGCACCAGACAATGTTTGCTGCCGTTTTGCTGACGGCAGTATCTGGACAAATCAAGAAATACTGAGTAAGACGAGGCAAACAGCCGCATTATTTAAAAGCTTCGGTATCAAACGAGGTGACTACGTACTTACTTGGCTTCCCAACGGTCCAGGGGTTATTAGGGCTTGGTTCGCATTAAACTATCTAGGCGCAATTTTCGTGCCGCTGAATTTGGACTATCGCGGGAGAATACTCGAGCACGTAATTCGAGAGACTAAAGGTACAGTGATGGTGGCCCATCCGGAGCTGATTGATCGCTTAGCTGATGTCGAGACATCACTCGAGACTGTTCTCAGTGTAGGTGGAGAAGACAGAAAAATCGGTGAAAAAATCACAGTCTCTGGAACCGATTTGGAATTTGACGAGGAAGTGTCGACACCCGCTGACATGCAGCCGTGGGACCCACAAATGGTGATATTCACGTCTGGAACAACGGGGCCGTCCAAAGGAGTTCTATGCCCATACTTGCAACAGGTCACTGTGGGTAAGGGTGCCTATGGCTATATGACAAGTAATGATTGCATACTGATCGACTTACCGATGTTCCACGTTGGTGGTGTTTCTCCCACAATGGCGGCGATCACCAATTGTGCTTCTATGGCGATATACGATGGATTTAGCACCCAGGAATTTTGGAAAAGAGTTAAAGAAAGCAACGCAACAACGACCTCTGGTCTTATCGGTTCGATGGCGGCATTTCTAGCGAATGCGCCGGTTGAAGATGAGAATATCGACAATTCGTTAAAAATGATTAACGGCATGCTTAATGATCAAGCAATAGAGGTTGCAGAGCGTTATAACTTTAGGCTTTGTTCAGGTTTCAATATGAGTGAGTTATCGGTTCCATTGGTGATCACTACCGAAGATGGAGTCGCCGGCAGCATGGGTACGCCGCGCACTGGCTGCCAATGTCGCGTTGTGGACGAGCATGACTATGAATGTGCGCCTGGCGATGTTGGTGAACTGCTAGTCCGAATGGATCAACCTTGGGAAACTTGTCTGGGCTATCTAAATAGACCGGATGCGACAGCTATCGCATGGCGAAACGGTTGGTTTCATACTGGTGATCTTGTGCGGAAAGATAAAGACGAAAATTACTTCTTTGTTGATCGTCTAAAAGATGCGGTTCGCCGACGTGGCGAGAATGTTTCTTCGCTGGAAGTTGAAAGCGAAGTGCTCGGCTATAATTCAGTGGCCGAAGCGGCAGTTGTGGGCATACCTAGCGAATTAGGGGATGAGGATATTCTTGTTGCTGTTGTTGCGAAGCCTGGAGAGGAGATTGACGTGAAAGCTCTCATCGACTACTTGATTCCGCTTATGCCTCATTACATGGTACCAAGATTTGTTCGAGTTTTGGATCAACTTCCGAAAACCCCAACAAATAAGCTCATGAAATTCGCGATTCGGGATGAAGGTATTACAGCCGACACTTGGGATGCGGAAGCGGCGGGTATTCGGCTAAAGAAAACACGTCTATCTTGATTTATTCAATGGACATTGCTCCACAGATAGGAGCAGGCCACAAAATATCTGTATCCGCAGTAAGGGCTCGATCAAGATTTGCGCTAACATCGGCAGGGAAATTATCTGTGCGGCGAGTTTGAAGGTTGGCACCTGTAGTAATAAACTCCAATGTGCAGGAAAGCAAATTTCGGCTTTTATTCACAATGAATATTATACCTTGGAGGCGTTTGTGATTTCTTGCGAGAAATCGGCCGTGTAGCGATACGACATCACCAACATGCAATTCGCTCAGGTAGTAAAGGTGGTGCTCTAGATCAAAAAGTCCAAGTTTTCTTTCTGAAAAGTAGTTTTGGTCGACGCCTATTTGATTGAACATGGCCCAGCCAGAAAGGTCGTAAAGTGTCTGGTAGTGCTGAATGTTGACGTGACCATTTTGATCCTGCCAATTCTCAGGGATGGTGTATTCTAAATTTTTTTCGAGTTCGAGTACTTGCTCAACTGTTGGAAAGATAGGTCGCATGGTTAATCCAGTGTAATTACAAAATTATCAGGGATCTCAGAGTAAAGTCGTTCAACATCATTAGCCCTTCGCTGTAAGGCGACCGACTGATTAACAGTTCCCTTATCTGATATTTCATGACCATCGATGCTCGGAGGTTCAATCAGAAATCCAATTCGCTTGATTCTCGTACTGCTACCGGGATTTCGTTCATTGTACTCGCCGAGGGTCTGGACGATCCAGGATCGCAGCTCCATATCGCAGGCGAGATCCTCAGATGTGCCTGGCAAACTTCGTTTAAAATATCGCTCCGCAGTTGCGCGGTTTAGCCAAACAAGTACTGCAATATATTCGGCATTAAGTCCACAAATAACAGCATCGCTTATCAGCGGAGATAGAGTCTGAATTAATCCTGCTCTTAATATTCCGCCGGACACCCAAGTGCCGTTTGCTAACTTGAATTCTTCCGCCAATCTACCAGCAAACTTCAGTCCTCGGCTGATATCGTTATGTTTTATGAAGGCAGCATAGTCTCCGATCTTTAAGAATCCGTCGTCATCGAAGAGATCGCTAGAGTCTTGACCAACATAGCCCGGAGTTATCATTGTACCGTGCATGCGAACTTCATAACGATCGTTTTCCGGTACTAGTTTTATTGTGAGTCCGGGCATCGGTAGACCGATACCAACTTCTTCAGAGTCGAAATAGATTGCCATGCAGCCAGATGACGTTTCAGTGGCCCCATAACCCGTCGTGAAGAAAATCCTTTTACCCGTCACTTCAACGGCTAGTTTTTGAAAGCGGTCATAAAGTGCCTGAGGCAGCCCTGCGCCTCCGTACAATGCGAGGCGTAGGCTGTCGAAGAACGCATATTGTAACTCGGGGTCGGCCTCCATCGCATCGGCAAGCATTGCATAGCCGGCAGGTACGTTAGTGAAAAATTTAACCGGAACGTCTTTGATATTTTTCACTGTTGTGTCGAATTCGCCAGGCATCGGCCTGCCTGCATCAATGTGCAACGTCCCACCGCTCACCATGACACCCATTTTGGTGAAGGCGCCAGACACATGATTCCATGGTAGCCAGTCGAGCATCTGATCGTCCCAGCCGGCTGTCTCACCTAATACCTGGCAAGCTTGGGCGAGATTTGCAGTGATCATGCGTTGTGTATGAATGACCGCCTTGGGCAAGCTTGTTGAGCCTGAAGTCAGCATATATACAGCAGGAGCGTCGGGGTCAATCGAGTAAATAGATGTGCTCACTTTTTCAGTTATATTGGTTTTCAATATCTCTGTAATTGCGATCGCAGGACGATCGAGAATATCCGGATTAGCCGTGATAATAACTGCGTCGGCGAAATCGACGGAATTAAGTGCTGCTTTATATCGATCTGTATGCTCCGCAAAAATAACAGCGGGGTTGAGAATGTTGATGACGTGCTTTAATCGACCGTAGTCCTCGCCTATCAATGAGTAGTTGATACTTACTGGGCATACAGGAATTTGTGCCGCCATAGCGCCATACTTGAATACTGCGTGATGAATTGAATTAGCCGACAAAATAAGGATTGGTCTTAGATTTTCGATGTCTTGTTTGAGTAACCATGCAGCAACCGCAGAGCTATCTCGAAACGCCTCTGCATAGTTAATAGTCAACCATTTCCCATTGGCGTCTCGTTCTTTCAGATATGCCTGTTCCGGTCGGTCTTTTGCTTGTTGCGACATGACTGCTGATAAGTTGGGGATGTATTCTTTGAGTTCGATAACGGGTGTTACGATAAGAGAACCGTCAGAACGCGTGTCAACTGTCATCTCCGCCGATGGAAAACACACATTTCGAAACGGAACACTGTGAAGATCTATAGATTTTTTAGAGTAGTTCATAGGTTATATCATAAGTGTGTTTAATGCCGCCTTTGGTGGCATTTTTGAAACTGGACAGGCCTCTTTGCTATGGTATCGTTACTCTAATCACCGTTTCGTTTCTCGAAACGAAAAATTAGAAGGTTGCCGGCCAGCAGCCACCGCAGTTTGGCGCCACTCACGATGACTTGGGAGGTAGAGGAAAGAAACCACTCGTGCGTTGCTTATAGGCCTCAAAATCCGGGCGCTTTTTACTCATCCGTTTTTCTAGCAGTCCCTTTCCAGTTGGGCCTAGAAGTGCGTAGCAGACTGTGGCAAGACTAATGATTGTTACAATACCGGCAATGTTCTCCATTGCAATTAAAAAGAAGCCAAACCACACGCAGGCTTCACCGAAGTAATTGGGATGTCGGGTATAACGCCATAAACCGCGGTCCATGACTTTGCCATTGTTCGCAGGGTCCCCAAGGAAGCGTGACAGTTGCCAATCGCCAACTGTTTCGAAAAACATACCGATTATCCAAACAGCGACACCCATGTATGCCAGCGCTCCGAGGTTCGGCGGATCGCTCATGGTCATTGAAAATATGAGTACTAAGGACACTAGCCACATCAAGAGTCCTTGTTGCAGGTAAACATGTTTCAGGCTGTGAATTGCGTAGTTACCGCCCTTTGACTCGATGTGCTGCCGAAAGCGAGCATAACGAGGGTCTTCGCCACCCCAGTTTCTCCAGCCAATATAAGTAGCTAACCGTATTCCCCAAATCGTTGTTAGCCAAAGAACTAACGATTGACGTTCTGCAGCGCCATCAGATATCGAGGCTGTGAAAAATACCGCGGCGACAAATCCTAGCCCCCAGTAGATATCTGCAATACTTGAATCGCGGATAGCTACGCTTAATCCCCAAAGACTCACCATCATAACCAAAACTAATCCCGCATTCATGGCTGCTACTCGTACAAACTCTTCAGTCATTTTTGTGTCCTTTTTTGTCTTTTGTTGGCTCGAATAGCCTGTGATATGATACCTTAGTCTAATAAAGCAAGTGAGTCAAAAAACAATCATGAATGACTTTGATGGATTGCGCCCACGCACTGCTGGCCTGGGTAAGAAACATGAAGAGTGGCGTACCAAGTTACGCATTTTTATCGATGAACATGTTGCTCCGAATCTCGATGCCTGGAGTGAGGCAGGGACGTTTCCAGATGAGATTTATAAAAAAGCTGCAACAGCTGGTTTGCTAGGGTTCGGTTTTTCAGCTGAACTTGGTGGATGGACTGAGGATGTCGATCTATATCATCGAATCATTTTTGCCGAGGAATTTCACCGTCACGGTTCTGGAGTCGTGTTTGCCGATCTCGCAACCTTATGGATAGGTCTGCCGCCTGTGGCGAACTTTGGATCACCACAACTGTTGGAATCAGTTGTACGCCCCATTCTTGCTGGCGAAAAAAAGATCGCTTTCGCAGTTACTGAGCCCGGTGGTGGCTCTGATGTGGCGAGTCTCGCGATGAGCGCCGATTTAGATGGCGATCATTATGTTGTAAATGGCGCCAAGACGCTTATTTCCGGAGCTACGCGAGCTGACTGGATACTGACAGTGGTGCGCACCGGTAGTGAAGGCTTAACTCTTCTACTTATTGATGCTACGAGTGAGGGTGTGGTTGTCGAGCCGGTGCGAGGCCTTAGTTGGTATAGTACTAGCAACGGCACGATATCGTTCGACTCGGTAAAAGTACCTACCACTAACCGGATTGGAGACGAAGGTAGGGCGTTTAGTTATCTAACAGAACAATTTAATGTCGAGCGTTTTAGTGGAGTGGCCGCGACACTAGCGATGGCCAGAACAGCAACGGCGGATGCAATTGCTTGGGCGAAAGATCGACATACTTTTGGTGAACGACTGATTGATCACCAAAGTATTCGCCACAAGTTAGTTGCGATGGTGAGGGAAATTCGCGCTGCTTACGGTTATCTGGATCAATGTGTTTACCGTTTCGAAAATGATGAGTTACCCATCGCTGATTTATGCATGTTGAAGTTTCATGCCACCGGTGTACTTGAGCGCGTGTCACGCGACGCAATGCATGTGCTTGGAGGTCAGGCATATCAGGGGAATCACAGAATCGAGCGCATTCAGCGTGAGTCGAGAATATTTGCCTTGAGTGGAGGTACAGAAGAAGTTCTGAGTGATTTGGCTGCACGACAATTGGGGTTTTGATAAAAGTAGAGAGAGGAAGAAAAATGACTGATAAAATAAAAATCGTGGATGCGTTGCGTGATGCAAATTTGAGTAAGAACCACCAAGCTTTCCTGAGTCATCTTACCGATGATATCGAGTATTACTACCATATGAGTTCTAGGCCGCTTATCGGTAAAGTGTGGGTTCAAAAGTTTCTTTCTAAATACGACTCTATAACCAGAGATGTTATCTGGCGTATTGACCGGCATGCCGAAACTGGCAATGCCTTGTTGGTAGAAGGGTATGAGGAGTACACCGACATAAGGACTGGCGATCGAATTGCTCATCCCTATATGGGCGTGTTCGAATTCAATGGCGATAAAATTTGTAAGTGGCGTGATTATTTCGAAATGAACCAAAAGGCGGGCGATGCAACATGACGGTGTCAATTGACGCTGAGAATCTTGCGGTCGGTGAACGTTTTATGTCTGGACTTGAACGTTGTGATATCGAAGCGACGCGTAATATTTATGCTGTGGATGCTAAGCTTTGGCATAATTTCGATCAGTCATTTCAGTCCGTCGAAGAAAACTTAAAAACGCTACAATGGATGCACCGAAAACTTTCCGATATCGTTTACGAGATTGTTGTTCGTGAGTCGATTCCCGGTGGTTTCTATCAGCAGCATATCCTGAGGGGTACTTTGGCATCTGGGGAGAAATTTGCCATGCCAGCATGCGCTATTGTTAAGATCACAGCAGGAAGGATAGTTTCGCTTGATGAATATCTGGACTCCCAGCACACGCTTCCTTTACTGGAGAGCTAGGGTGCTGAAAAGATGATGAGAATGACGCTAATTATGGCATGCAAAGGAACCTTTCATAAATAGATAAGTTAAGTCGTGGGTCGCTCGTTATGAGAATATAATCGTCATTATAATTATTATTTTAGTATATTTTCGTAGATTCTGCCGTGTTAAGAACCCCAGACTCTAACCGTTTTTTCATCATGACTTCCATAGCTTTAGGGTCTAAGGCGAGCTTTGCCCGAACATTGATAGCCATGGGATCTGTATCCCACTCATCAATACTATTTTTTATGGCGAATAGACCTTGCTTAGCTATATCTTCAGGCTTCGCTTTTGGACCGATTACGGCGTCGGCCATTCGAGTATCAACGGACCCTACGATAAGCGCTGTCACTAATGTTCCTGAAGGCTCAAGTTCAGCACGGATGCATGTGCTTGCCGAACGGGAGGCAAACTTTGAAGGGCTATATCCCCCCATTATAGGAGATGAAATAATACCACCAGCTGAATTAATATTTGCTATGGCTCCGCCACCATTTTGTTTTAAAATTGGAGCGAAGCCCCTGCACATAGCAACAACCCCAAAATAATTAACTTCCATCTCAAGCCGCATAGCATCCATGGTATCAGATTTCATTAGCGTTTCGCCTAGATAGACCCCTGCATTATTAATGAGAAGGTTTACGTCTGTGCAGCGCTGGGTGGCCAATTCAATCTGGCCGGGTTGTGTGACATCAAGTTCTAAGGCAATCAGGTGATCAGGCGCCTCTTTGACAATTTCGTTAGCGTCAGCAATGGAACGTGAAGCAACATAAACTCTGAGTGCGCCTTGGTTAAGTAATTGGCGAACAAAACCTAAGCCAATCCCTCTGTTGGCTCCAGTTACAAGAGCGGTGCAACCGTCTATTTCCATGAAGTTATCCCCCTATTGAACTGCCTCTTTAGAGGCTAGTTCTTCTACAAAATCAGGCACAGCCTCACCTTCCTTAAGCCTATTACTCAATCCTCTATCGAAATAGTCTCGCCATCCGCTGATCTTGGAGCCTCTGAAGTCGTAAACGCCTGAATAGGGGAGAACTATGCGTATGCCAGCTGGCGTCTTATATTCCTCAATACCTTCAACAAATAATTGGGTTTCCGTTTCCGAATAATTGATAACTCGCCACGTAGAATCGGTAACGGCGCCACCAAATTTCGTTAGCCATACTCGCGCTTCTTGTTTACTTCGAAGGGGTGGCTCAATAGCGGCAGCATAGTGCCATATCACATCGTCAGTCAGGTGTGTTAGCACGGCCTCGACATCCTTGTCTTTCCAGATTTCAATGATCGATAAATAGGTTTCTATTTTTGAGTCCATAGTCTTACCCTCATGGTTGATGTGCACATTTTCAGCTGCATAAGCTATGGGTTGTAAAATTAAAGTAGAGAACATTAAGATCAACAGTGTTTTCATTGGAATCTCCCTAATAATAATTGGCATTGTACTGATGCCCGCGTAATCGGCTAAAAAGGTAGGTATACCTTGCCTTAGCGTACTTTGCGATCAGTAATCTTGTTATTCAAGTATGCTATCATCTTTTATTGGATATAGTCTATTAATAAAAGTTAATGATTGGTAAATTCGAATGCTTTTGTGTTGTTGAATATTAACGGAGTAGAGTATGGACGTTTTAGAGTTGGCAAGAAAATTTTTGGATGCTATTGAACGCGGTGATACCTCCGCCGCCAGAGCTTGCTACGCAGATGACGCTATTATTTGGCATAATTTTGATGGCAGAGAAAAAACAGTCGACGAGAATATGGCATCTCTTGAAAAGTGGAAAAGATATGTTGATAACCGGAAATATGATGTGCAGCGATTAGAGCGACTATCTAATGGCTATCTTCAGCAGCATATTCTCTCCGGTGTGACCAAAGAAGGCGTTCAAATCTTGGTTCACGCCTGTCTTCTTTGCACGGTGGTCGGAGATAAGATTATCAAACTCGAGGAGTACCTTGATCCAGCTCCCGCTAGTGTCGTTAGAAATATGGACTAATGTAGTTGAGAAACATCTCTAAAATAAGTGATCATAAAACCTCTTATTTAAAATAAGTCGTGCGCTCCATGTTGGTGAAATTGGAAATGTATAAAAACCGGATTCGGCTTTGACGACCAAAGGGATTGCCTGTATCACCATAGCAGCTAGTGCGTATTGTTCGGCTTTAGTTTGTGACGAGTCGTTTTCTGCCTCGGTCAGATTCATTTGGATCTTCACTCCGGGTTTACCTTTGACCTGGATATCCCAGTGATTGGAATCTTTATAGCCTGGTAGATTTTCTCCCATAACCCAATTAACAGAATGTGTAATTACTCGTTTACCATTAACTATTCCATAATGTTGCCAGTTGGTGGCTGCGACCGTCCCTTTACGAATAATACCAGCTCGGGCGGTGATATCTTCAGGAGCTAATGTTATCTGATTGTCAGCCTCTATAGCATCTAGAGTGAGACCTAAACTTGAGGCTAATGCATTAATAGACTGGCTATACATTTGACGAAACATTTTAGCAAAGTCGCCTTTTTCGAGATCGATCTTGTTTGGCGCTACCCCCATTCCCATTATGCCAAATACATACTCTTTGCCAGGCATACCTATGCAGTTGAAAACTTCTCTCGTGGTTATGCTTTCCAAGTCTAAGCAGACGCCCGACGCTACTGCGGCGATTCGCTCAGCTACAAACCCCGGATTTAAACCTGTACCTGCGAGAGTCGCTTTGCCTTGATAGCAACTGCCTAACAATGGAGACATTATATCGGGCTCTATATTTTCAGAAGAAAAATAGTTATTAATTGAGATCACATTTTTCCCTGATGCTAGCAGACGACAAATATCTTTGTCATAGATATTGTAGGGCTGACCCAACAACGGACAATGCAGGACCACATCAGCATTAACAGCTAAAATGTCATCAAAGGATTTTGTTGCAAGGATTCCGGTTGTTTTTCTACGTGCAATTTCTCCAGCATCACGGCCTACTTTATGATCGCTGTGAACATAAAGACCTGCTAGTTCAAGATCTGGATGATCTAAAATTGCTCTTAAGCAAGTCTTCCCCATTGCTCCTGTCGCCCACTGGATAACTCTATAGGTCATTTTTTGCCCCTTGACTTAATTCAGGTTAATAAAATTAAAATCCGTTAAACGAACCATAATTGTGCGGGCTATAAATCTAGTTATGCCTCAATGCAATATTTGACTGAACTTTACTTACTTGCTTAATAATACTATATTTATCTTTCAGGTAAAAATCCGTTTTTTTTATCGAGTAGCACATTAGGCGTTTTCTTATGACTGCATCAATGTTTCTGAAAATTATGCGATTTTATATCCGTTTTACTCCAAGCTTTACACGACTAGGCTACTATGTTCGTCGACCCTTTTGGGGGGATGATAATAGAGATTATTCTGAGCAACGCTGGCTGATTACTGGCGCTTCTGGAGGAATCGGCAAGGCGATTGTAATTGGAGCAGTTAATTGTGGCGCTACAGTGATAGCAGTCGCGCGTGACCCAAAAAAGCTTGCCATACTTGCTGATGCTAACCCTAAGTATATTGAATCAATTATAACGGACCTTTCTCTTCAATCTGAGGTTGAATTTTTAGCCCAAAAATTGATTAACGATGGGAAAAGGATTGATGTGCTCGTTAATAATGTTGGGATTCTTAATGATAAGTGTGTCCTTACCACAGAAGGGCATGAGGTTACATTCGCGCTTAATGTACTAAATCAATACCTGCTTACAAAGCGATTACTGGAAGCCGGCATACTGGCTAAAAATAGTATTGTTATTATGATGGCATCGGCGGGCATGTATAACGTGCCGCTCATACCGACTATGATGAATCGAACTGATTCTTCCAGCTATCGTGGAACAGCCGCTTATGGTGTCCATAAGCGGGGTCAAGCCGCGCTTGCAGGATATTGGCAGGAGCAAGCAGACCCTGAAGGAAGAAGTTTTTATCTTATGCATCCAGGATGGGCTGATACCGACGGGGTGAAGCGGTCACTTCCGCGATTTAGAAAAATACTCCAGTCTATTTTACGTAATGCTGAACAGGGTGCTGATACAGCTTTATGGCTAGCTGCGGCGAGGCCGAAAGCTGATTACCCAGCTTCATTTTGGTTTGACCGAAAGCCAAGGAAAGCCCATGTGTATAACAATACTAGAGTGCCGGCTTGCAGTGAGACAGAGTTTGTTGATTTCTTAGAGTCGGAATTGACTAAGGGTCGGGATAATTAGGTGTGGATGGGAATAGTCTTAGGTGGCTTTGAGTTGGACAACTTCCGATGCAATAAGTTTTTCACCACATTGGTCACACCGAACATTGCCCACTAAATCATGTCCGCAAGGGCCATGTAATAGTGCCATTGGGTTGCCCGCGCTTGTGCCACACCACTTATTTCCCCACTGTAGCAATGATAAAAAGTAGGGGTATAAATCCCTGCCTCTATCGGTTAGATGGTACTCATATCTGATCGGTGAATTTTGGTATGGCTGCCGGTAGAATATACCTTGTTTGATTAGGAATTTAAGTCGATCTGCAAGAATATTGGTTGCTATAGGTAATTCTTTATGAAATTCATCAAATTTTTTGATCCGATGGAAAGCTAAAGCGATTACGTTAGCTGTCCAGCGATCTCCGGTTATATTAATTAAATTCTTATAGGCTGAACCTCCCTCCAGCATCGCCACTGAGGAGCGACGACGTACTTTCATCGGCCTT
>Ga0115003_10003584_pt1 | contig 12200 bp, 10 predicted proteins | sample ArcticOcean_MG_C_7_FD_88736 | JGI IMG/M metagenome (GOLD analysis project Ga0115003, IMG submission 88736) | Marine microbial communities from western Arctic Ocean - ArcticOcean_MG_CB11_88 | ecosystem: Environmental > Aquatic > Marine > Oceanic | place: Arctic Ocean: Canada Basin | collected... | reverse complement strand
TCTGTATCTATTCTGCAAATCTTCATCTGATATTTTTTGAGCTCCACCAGTACATTCAGTAACATCTTGACCTGTCATTTCAACGTGTAAACCACCTGCATATGTTCCTTCTGATTGATGAATGGCAAAAACATCTTTTACTTCTTTTAATACATTGTCAAACGGCCTTGTTTTAAAACCGGTTGCAGCTTTGATGGTGTTACCGTGCATTGGATCACACGACCAAACAACATTTAAACCTTCCTTTTTTACTGCTCTTATAAGTTTTGGTAGAAATTTATCTGCGCTATCATGTCCAAATCTTGATATTAAAGTCATTCTTCCTGATTCATTTTCTGGATTTAAAATATTACAAAGTTTTATTAATTCTTCTGGCTTTAATGATGGTCCACATTTTAAACCGATTGGATTTTTAATACCTCTACAAAATTCTACGTGTGCACCATCTGCTTGTCTTGTTCTATCTCCAATCCAAACAAAATGTGCGGAAGTGTCATGGTGTTCTCCTGTTGTAGAATCTACTCTCGTCATTGCTTCTTCGAAAGGCAATAAAAGAGCTTCGTGAGAGGTGTAAAAGTTTACAGTTCTTAACCTTCTATTAGTGTCAGGATTTATGCCACAAGCTTCCATAAAAGAAAGGGCATCACTTATTTTTTCTTCTATTTCTTTATATTTACCTTTAGTTTTTTCATTAATAAAACCTAAATTCCACAAATGTACCTGTCTTAAATCAGCAAATCCGCCTTGAGAAAAAGCTCTGATTAAATTTAAAGTTGATGCAGATTGAGAGTAAGCTTTAAATAATCTTTTGGGATTTGGCATTCTCTCACTTTCTGAAAAACCCATTCCATTGATATTATCACCTAAATAACTTGGTAATTTTTTATTATCTTTCTCCTCAAACGGAGAGCTTCTTGGTTTAGAAAATTGACCGGCAATTCTTCCAACTTTAATTACGGGTACAGAGGCTGAATGAGTAAGAACAAGTGCCATTTGTAAAATTGCTTTAAATGTATCTCTAATATTATTCGGATGAAATTCAGCAAAACTTTCTGCACAGTCGCCTCCTTGCAAAAGGAAAGCTTTTCCTTCGACTACTTGAGCTAAAGACTTTTTTAAAGAGCGAGACTCTCCTGCGAATACCAAAGGAGGATAATTTTTCAATTTACTTAAAACCAAATCCAATTCTTTTTTATCTTGGTAATCAGGAAGGTGCTTTGCTGGATAGTTTTTCCAACTGTGTAATGTCCATTTTTTCATATTCAACCTGAAATATATATAGGTTAAAGTTTAAGAATATTCAATATGCTTTATTGTTATGTGGGGTTTTTTTTTAAAAAAACTATGTATTCCTCAACCTTTTTGAAGTCATCATCGTTTAAATCTTTATAACTAAGTCCAAATTTATTTTTTACACATAAGGCAACGTGAGCGTATGAGTTTCTTCCTTTAGGATGGTTTGAACTATCGGGAAGTTTATTTTGCAAATAATCACCAGCTTCCTGTATCATTTTCCAAATTTTACTTGCGTTTTCTTTATTCACTCTACAGTAACTGATTTTGCTAAGTTTCTAGGTTTGTCTATATCGCAATTTTTAAGTAAAGCTACGTGATAAGCCAATAATTGAAGTGGTATTGTCAATAAAAATGGGGACAAAAAATTATCTATACAAGGAACTCTGACACCAAATCTAATGTTTTCATTTACTACTTCTTTTTTAATGTCTGTTATTAATAATATTTTTCCACCTCTCGCTATAACTTCTTGCATATTAGACATTGTTTTTTCAAAATACTTATCATTTGGAGCAACAACTATTACAGGTAAACCATTTTCTATTAGAGCTAAAGGTCCATGTTTCATTTCACCAGCAGGATAACCTTCAGCATGTAAGTAAGACAATTCTTTTAACTTTAAAGCTCCCTCTAAAGCAATTGGAAAAGAAACACCTCTTCCTAAAAACATTGTACCTTTTGCGTCTAAAAAATCTTTTGCAATAACTTGTATTTTATCTTCTGTTTTTAAACTTTCATAAAGCATAGAAGGAAGTTTGTTTAAATTTCTAATCTTGTTTTGATAATTTTTTTTATCTAAATCTTCTCTTATATGGCCAATTTTCAAACAAAGTAGATATAAAACTAACATCTGGCCTAAAAATGCCTTAGTTGAAGCTACTCCAATTTCTGGACCGGCATGTATGGGTATAGCCCAGTCTGAGTTTCTTGCAATTGTACTTTCTGTTGCATTTACAATTGCGCAAGTTTTAACTTTATTCTTTTTACAAAAATCGAGTGCTGCGGCTGTATCAGCTGTTTCGCCTGATTGGGAAACAAAAATATACAAACCATTCTTATTAAATCTTATATTTCTATATCTAAACTCAGAAGCTATATCGATTTCTACTTCAATTGATGTAATTTCCTCAAACCAATATTTCGCAACTAAACATGAGTGGTAAGCGGTTCCACAACCAATTAAAACTATTTTCTCAATATTTTCTAGTTTAATCGTAGAGTTATAAAAGTTTATATCTTCTCTTAAGCTATCCACATATTTGTTAATACAATTTTTAATAGTAATTGGTTGTTCAAAAATTTCTTTAGACATAAAATTTTTATAATCTCCTTTTTCACTTATTTTTTTTTCATCTGATAAAATAACAACTTTCTTATTTACTTTATTTTTTTTTGTATCGTAAAAATCTACGTTGTCTTTAGTGAGAACACAGATGTCTCCATCATCTAAATATGAAATCTTATTTGTCATTGATTTAAGTGCATAAGAATCTGATCCAAGATAATTTTCATTATTAGAATACCCAACTGCTAAAGGACTGCCTCTTCTTGCTCCCACAATCATGTCTCCAAAATTTTTAAATATTATTCCTAGTGCAAAACTTCCCTTTAGTTTTAGCAAAGTATCAAAAACAGCTTCTAGAGGTTTCATTTTTTTTAAAGCCTGCGTAATGAGTAAAGTTATAACCTCTGTATCCGTTTGTGATTTAAATTTTAATCCGTCAGATATTAATTTTTTTTTTAAATCAGTAGAATTTTCTATTATTCCATTATGAACAACAGATACTATTTCACTTGAATGTGGATGAGCATTTACCTCGTTTGGAAAACCATGTGTAGCCCATCTAACATGGCCTATACCTAGATTTCCTTCAGCTGGTGTTTTAAATAAAATTTTTTCTAGCTGCTCAACTCTTCCTGAACATTTTTTTTCATTAATTTGATTGTTGTTAAGTGTTGCCAAACCTGCAGAATCGTAACCTCTGTACTCCAATTTTTTTAATGAGTTTATTATATTTATTGAGACGGGTTTGTTACTAGCTATGCCAATTATTCCACACATTATTTTCCTTTTTTTCTTTTATTTTTTTTAATTTGTAATTGAGGTGCTCTAGTGATTGCTAAAGAATTCTTTTTAACATTCTTAGTAATAACAGAGCCAGCACCAACAATTGAATTTTTTTCAATTTTGACGGGTGCAACTAAAGATGTGTTTGAGCCAATAAAAACATTGTCCGAGATTTTTGTTTTATTTTTTTTAATTCCATCAAAATTACAAGTGATTGTTCCAGCCCCAATATTTGAATTTCTTCCAATATCAGTATCACCAATATAAGAAAGATGACTGACCTTAGAGTTTATATTAATTTTTGATTTCTTAGTTTCAACAAAATTTCCTACTTTTGATCCGGAATGTAAAATTGTTCCCTCTCTAATACGCGCATAAGGTCCGACCGAAACATTGTTGTATATTTTCGCTCCCTCTAAATGACTGAATGATTTAATTATAACGTTATTACCAATTTTTACTTTTGGACCAATGACTACGTAAGGTTCAATAATTACTTTTTTTCCAAAAATAGTATCTTTTGATAAAAAAATTGTTTCAGGCGCAAGTAAGTCCACACCTTTTAATAAAGCTGCGTTTCTTAATTTTTCTTGACTTATCCTATATGTATTGGCTTTTTTTAATTTAGTATTTGTCTTCATAAAAAATTCTCTTTACATTAATATCATTCTTGTAATAAGTCACAAAATATTTCTTTTTAATACTTACATTTATGACTCAAATTTATACTATTTTATTCGATCTCGACGGTACAATTGTAGATACCGCGCCTGATTTAATGGCCGCACATAATCATGTTATGAAAAAATTTGGTCACCAAGAAAAAAAATTGAGTGAAATTAAGTCTTTAGCTGGTAAGGGAGCTTGGGTCATGATGCAAAAGGCTTTTAAAAAAGAAATAAATGATGAAAAGATTAAAAAAGAAATGACTAAAGAATTTATAGATTACTATAGTAAAAATATCGATAATGAAAGTAAGCCGATTTTCGGAGCTGTCAAATTTTTTGAGTGGGCAAAGTCTAAAAATATTTCGATGGCAATTTGTACTAACAAACAAGAAAGGTTGGCTATTGATCTTTTAAAAAAAATTAAATTATTTAATTATTTTGAGTATATAGCTGGTTGTGATACTTTTGAATTTAACAAACCTGATCCAAGACATTTAACAAATGTTCTTGAAATAATTGGTGGTGATTTAAAAAAAACAATAATGATTGGTGATAGCGAAGTTGACGCTAATTCAGCACACAATGCCAACATTCCATTTGTATTAGTTGAAAATGGCTATACTGAAAAAAAAGCTGAAGAAATTAAACATGATATTTTAATAAAAAACTTTGATGGCTTTGAAAAAATAATTGAAAAATACCTTTGATAAATTTTACTCTTTTTTCTGCATTAGCAACATTTTATTTTACAATGTTTTTTACTCCAGGACCAAATAATGCCATGCTTACAGCATCTGGAATAAAATTTGGTTTTACTAGAACGTTACCACATTTAATTGGAATACCTTTAGGTCATGTACTTCAAATTAGTTTGACTTGTTTTGGATTGGCTAACATTTTTTTAATTTACCCCCATATTCAAATATATATGAAAATTTTATGTTTTGTATATCTCATATATTTAAGCTGGAAAATGTTAGGTTCCTTTAGCCATATACAAAAGGAAACTGGAAGACCTTTAAGATTCTATGAGGCATCTCTATTCCAGTTTATAAACCCTAAAGCTTGGTCAATAGCTATTACAGTTGCGTCTGGTTTTTTCCCAACAGAAGAAAATATTTTTAAGGGAATTATTTTTGTAACAATTACAGCTGCTATAATATGTTTTCCTACTATTAGTTTGTGGGCTTTATTTGGGAGTAGTTTAAGAAAGTTTGTTAAAGACGGTAAAACAAAAAAAATTATTGAATATATTTTAGCAATATTATTAGTTTTAACGGGAGTTTTCATATTAATAAGATAATCTTTGATTTTTTAGTTTCTCTCTAATATAAGTCAGTTCAAATGCATTTTACTAAGAAAAGCGCGTCAGAAAAAAGATCTGAATTTGTAAAAAAATTAGTTACTAAAAAATTACTTAGATTCCCTGGTGCTTATAATCCTCTATGTGCAAAACTTATTGCTGAAATTGGATTTGAAGGTATTTACATTTCAGGAGGTGTAATGTCTAACGATTTAGGGTTGCCTGATATTGGTCTTACAACGTTAGATCAAGTTAGCTATAGATCTGCTCAAATAACAAGAGTTACTGATCTCCCAACAATAGTTGACGCTGATACAGGTTTTTCCGATTGTGGTAAAACAATTTCCATTTTTGAAGAAAAAGGATTAGCAGGTTGTCATATAGAAGATCAAATTCCTGAAAAAAGATGTGGTCATCTCGACAATAAAGAACTTATCACAAAAGAAGAAATGGTATTAAAAATTAAAATGGCAGTTAGATCAAGAAAAGATAGTAATTTTTTAATTATTGTTAGAACAGACGCTAATACTGTAGAGGGTTTAGATAAAACATTAGATAGAATACAAGCTTATGAAGGTGCGGGTGCAGACATGATATTTCCAGAGGCAATGAAAGATGAGAGTGAGTTTGAGAAGGTGAGAAATATCTCAGAGGGTTTTTTATTAGCTAATATGACAGAATTTGGTAAATCTAAACTATTAAATAAGACTGAACTTGAAAATTTAGGTTACAATATAGTTATCTATCCTGTTTCCACTCAAAGACTTGCTATGCAGAATGTTGAGGATGGTTTAAAATCTATATTTAGAGACGGTCATCAAAATAATATTATAGATAAAATGCAGACTAGAAAAAGGTTGTACGAGCTTGTAGAATATGAGAAATACAATATGCCTGGTAAAAAGATAACAGATTTTTCAACGGAGGGTCATGAATAATGAATGAAGAAATTAAAAAAGGACTTTTGGGTATAGTTGTCGATGAAACAACAATTTCCCAAGTGGTTCCTGAACTTAGTGCTTTAACTTACAGAGGTTATAAAGTTCAAGATCTTTGTGATAAATGTGATTTTGAGGAAGTTGCTTATTTAGTTCTTCATGGAGAGTTGCCTAGTAAAAAACAATTAAAAAAGTTTATTAAAGAAGAGAGGTCAGAAAGAAAACTTTCTAAAAAAATACTTAAGGATATTCAAAACATGCCAAAAAATGCACATCCAATGGATGTCATTAGAACTTGTGTTAGTTTAATGGCTTTGGAAGATAAAGATACAAAAGACAATTCTCCAAAAGCCAATATGCGAAAAACAATGAGAATATTTTCTAAAACACCAACTGCTGTTGCTGCTTACTTTAGGGCAAGAAAAGGTAAAAAAATAATTGCACCAGATAATAAACTATCTTTTGCAGAAAACTTTTTTAAGATGATGTTTAACAAAGTTCCAGACAAAGAAATAGTGAGAGCTTTTGACATATCCTTAATTTTATATGCTGAACATAGTTTTAATGTATCCACTTTCACAGCAAGAACAATCACAAGTAGCTTATCTGATCTACACGGTGCTATTACAGGAGCAATTGCATCTTTAAAGGGACCTTTACATGGTGGTGCAAATGAAGCTGTAATGCATATGATGAAAGAAATTGGTAAACCAGAAAACGCAAAAAAATGGTTAGAAAATGCTTTAGCAAAGAAGAGAGTGATAATGGGTTTTGGACATAGAGTTTATAGAACCGGAGACTCAAGAGTACCAACAATGAAACATTATATGTTTAAAGTCGCAAAACTACTTAAAAAAGAAAAATATATGAAAATGTATGAATCTTTGGAAGAGGTTATGCTTGAGAAGAAGAATATTCACCCAAACGTAGATTTTCCATGTGGACCCACTTATTACATGATGGGTATTGATATTGATTTTTATACTCCGATATTTGTTATGTCGAGAATTACCGGCTGGTCAGCACATATAATGGAGCAACATACTTCGAACAAACTAATAAGACCTTTGTCTAAATATAAAGGCGAAGAAGTTAGAGAAGTAGTGCTTTTGAATCAAAGATAAATTTATTTTTTTATAGCAATTATATTTTCGTCGTCTAAATCGTTTATATTATAACCATTTGTGGTTAGAACATCCTTGATTTCATCAAGTTTTTTGCCTTCATTAAACAATCCATCAAAATGTTTTTTTTCAAATATTATTTGATTAATATCAACTTCTTTATAGTTAATAGATTTTAAAATTTTGTACTCCGCTCCCTCGACGTCCATCATTAATTTTTTTACTTTTTTAATATCATATTTTTTTACTAGAGATGAAAAACTTAGGCAACGGATTTCAGTTTTTTCAATATCTTCGTTAGTGACTTGAAATCTTTTATTTTTATGATTCAATATATGCTTAATGTCAAATGAACCAATACCACTTGCCCAGTGTTTTTTTAGTTTTTTAATTGAAGATCTTTTTATATAATAAAATGAGACAGTTTCATCTTTGTCACTAATGGCAATTTCTTCAATAATAATGTTATTAAGATTTTTTGTTCTTTCTCTAAGTTCTACTAAATTATATTTAACTGGCTCTATTAATATAATTTTTTCATTTGAGAAGTTGTTTAATTCTTTTTTTAACCAATAGCCCGTATGAGAGCCTATTGAAATAAAACCAAAATTAGACAGTTTTTACCTTTTATTTAATTGCAAAAACTTCACCCCAAGTTCCTTGCGTAGAAGCTTTAGAATATTCAGTAGCTCTTCCTTCAAAGAAATTCATGTGCTCAACACCATTTAGCATAGTGTCTAACCATACTAATGGATTTTTTTTCACATCATAAACTGGGCTGAGACCAAGTTGTTCTAGTCTTCTATTACCTATAAATCTTATATATTGTTTAACTTCTTGAGCTGTTAAACCTGGTAAAGGACCCATTTGAAAAGCTAAATCTATAAATGCATCTTCGTGCTTAATAATTGTCTTACACGCATCAACTATCTCTTTTTTTAACTTATCATTCCAAATTTGCGGCTCTTCTTTGATAAATTCTTTAAACAATCTAATCATCGAATTACAATGCAAAGTTTCATCTCTAACAGACCAGGTAACAATCTGACCCATACCTTTCATTTTATTGTGTCTAGGAAAATTTAATAAAATTGCAAAACTTGCAAATAGTTGCAGTCCTTCGGTAAAAGCAGAAAAAACTGCCATTGTCATTGCAATGTTGTGTTTTGATGTTACGTCAAATCCTTGCATATAATCGAATTTATCTTTCATTTCTTTATACTTCATAAAGGCAGAGTATTCTGTTTCAGGCATGCCTATAGTGTCTAGTAAATGAGAGTAAGCAGCAATGTGAACTGTTTCCATTGAGGCAAAAGCTGTCATCATCATCAAAACTTCAGTTGGTTTAAAAACAGTTGTGTAATGCCTTAAGTAACAATTATTAACTTCAACATCAGCTTGTGTAAAAAATCTAAAAATGTGAGTTAAAAGATTTTTTTCTTCTGGTGTGATATTTTTTTGCCAGTCTCTGACATCGTCACCTAAAGGAACTTCTTCTGGCAGCCAATGAATTCTTTGTTGTGTTAACCAGGCATCATAGCACCAAGGGTATCTAAATGGTTTGTAAACAGGGTTTTCTACTAATAAACCCATTTTTTTGGACTGAATTGTTCCTGGCTTAATTTTTTCTGCTACTGACATGATAGGCACTCCTCATAGTTGTTTTCTTCATTGTTAGATTCGTTAACTTTTTTCTTATAAACGTTTTTTGTAACATCCAGGGAAGAACCAGCGGTAACGTTCTCTGCTCTTTGTATTGATTTAGATCTGCAGTAATAAAGACTTTTTAATCCTTTTTTCCATGCTTGATAGTGAATTTGATGTAGTTCTTTCTTATGAATATCTGCAGGTACAAAAACATTAATTGACTGAGCTTGTGAAATATGAGGAGTTCTATCAGCACCAAGTTCTACGATCCATCTTTGATCAATTTCAAATGCTGTTTTAAAAGTATCTTTTTCTGTGTCAGTTAAAAAGTTTAAATGAGAAACTGAGCCTTGGTTTGTGGTAATACTCGACCAAATATCTTCATTGTTTTTTTTATATTTTTCTAACACTTTTTTTAAATATTTGTTTCTCACATTAAAAGAGCCTGAAAGAGTTTTATGTGTATAGCTATTACCAGATATCGGTTCAACACCGGCTGATGTTCCTCCACAAATTATTGAAATTGAAGCTGTAGGTGCAATTGCAGTTTTATTTGAAAATCTTTCTTTAATTCCGTATTCCGCGGCATCGGGGCACGCACCTCTTTCATCCGCAAGTTTTACAGATGCAGCGTCAACTTTCTCTTGAATATTTTTAAAAATTTTTTTATTCCAAACTTTACTCATAACAGATCCAAAAGGAATATTTTTTTGTTGAAAATAAGAATGTAAACCCATCACACCAAGACCGACACTTCTCTCTCTCATAGCAGAGTATTTTGCGTTTGCAAACTCGTCTGGAGCTCTAGTAATAAAGTCTGTCATCACGTTATCTAAAAATCTCATAATATCTTCAACAAATTGACCGTCATCTTTCCATTGATCGTAAGTATCTAAGTTTAAAGAAGAGAGGCAACAAACAGCTGTTCTCTCTTTGCCATCGTTATCAATTCCAGTAGGTAATGTTATTTCACTGCACAGATTTGATGTTTTAACTTTTAGTCCTGCAAGTTTGTGGTGTTGGGGAATTTGTCTGTTTACAGTATCAATATAAATTATATAAGGCTCTCCTGTTTCAACTCTAGCTGTTAAAAGTCTTATCCATAAGTTTCTTGCTGGAATAGTTGATTGAACTGATCCATCATTTGGACTTCGTAACGCCCATTGATCATCTGTCTCTACTGCTCTCATAAATGCATCCGTAACTAAAACTCCATGATGAAGATTTAAAGATCTTCTATTAACATCGCCTCCTGTAGGCCTCCTCATTTCAATAAACTCTTCAATTTCTGGATGGTCAATTTGTAGGTAGCAAGCCGCAGAGCCTCTTCTTAAAGATCCTTGACTTATTGCTAGCGTTAAAGAATCCATAACTTTAATGAAAGGAATAATTCCAGAAGTTTTTCCAACTTTTCCTATCTTTTCACCTATAGATCTTAAATTGCCCCAGTAACTTCCTATGCCTCCACCTCTCGCAGCTAACCAAACATTCTCTTCCCATAAATTAGTAATTCCTTTAAGGCTATCATTTGCTTCATTTAAAAAGCAAGATATTGGTAAGCCTCTTTCTGTTCCACCATTAGATAAAACTGGCGTCGCAGGCATAAACCATAAATTACTAATGTAGTTATAAAGTCTTTGAGCATGCAAATTGTCGTCTGCATAAACACTAGCCACTCTTGCAAATAAATCTTGGAAAGATTCATTTTGTCCTAAATATCTATCTCTAAGAGTTTCTTTACCAAAGTCAGTAAGGTTGGAGTCTCTAGATCTGTCAATTTTAATAGTTATGCCTCTTTCATTTTGAAAAAGTTCAGTTTCTCCAGATAATGAAAATAGATCTGGTTTTTTTGGACCATTGTTTTTTAGTTCATTTTGATTTTTTTGCCCTAATGAACCCACAGCTTTTTCTATTGCCAAAGACACGTTTTTATTCATAAAATATTCTATTTAGTGGTTAATTAATATAAAACAACTACATGTTGTACTATTTAATTATTAATATACTATATAAACACACAATCAATAGAACATTATATGAACATTAAATTAATTTTGCAAGTGGAAAAGTGTGTTAATAAACAGTTTTTTAAAGGAATAATAGGTAAATATTTATAATGTTGATTAATTCAAATGGTTTTAGAGAATACGATGCACGATGGATTTATAAAAAAGACATAGATCTTGATGGTATAACGAATCTAGGCAAAGGTCTTGGTACTCAAATTATCAAACATACAGATAAGCAAAATCCCAGAGTGATAGTAGGTCATGATTATAGATCGTATAGCGAAGAAATAAAAGTGGCTTTAAAAAAGGGCTTAACATCTACAGGATGTAATGTTGAAGACATAGGACTATCACTATCACCCACTGTTTATTTTGCACAGTTTAACTTAAATTCTGACGCTATAGCAATGGTCACAGCAAGTCACAATGAAAATGGTTGGACGGGAGTTAAGATGGGAATAAAAAAAGGATTAACTCACGCTCCAGAAGAAATGAATGAATTAAAAGAGATAACTCTTAATAAAAAATTTATTGAAGGTAAAGGTTCAGAAAAACAAATTAAAGATTTTAAAAAAATATATATTCAAGAATTAATAAAAAAAAATAAAATAACTAAAAAAATTAAAGCTGTTGTGGCTTGTGGAAATGGAACAGCTGGAGTTTTTGCACCTGAAATCCTAAGAGGAATTGGTTGTGAGGTAATAGAATTAGATTGTAATTTAGACTACACATTTCCAAAATATAATCCAAACCCTGAAGACTTAAAAATGCTTCATGCAATAGCTAAATGTGTCAAAGAAAATAAAGCTGATATTGGTTTTGGGTTTGATGGAGACGGTGATAGAGTTGGAGTTATTGATAATTTAGGAAATGAAATTTTTTCAGATAAAGTTGGTTTGTTAATTGCAAGAAACTTATCCTCAAATCATAAGGGGTCTAGTTTTATTGTTGATGTGAAGTCTACTGGTCTTTATGCAAAAGATGAAATTCTTTTAAAAAATAATTGTAAGACGATATATTGGAAAACTGGCCACTCACATATAAAAAGAAAAGTTAATAGTGAAAAAGCTTTAGCTGGTTTTGAAAAAAGTGGACATTTCTTTTTTAATCAACCATTAGGTTATGGATATGATGACGGTATAAATTC
>Ga0115003_10003573_pt1 | contig 12223 bp, 12 predicted proteins | sample ArcticOcean_MG_C_7_FD_88736 | JGI IMG/M metagenome (GOLD analysis project Ga0115003, IMG submission 88736) | Marine microbial communities from western Arctic Ocean - ArcticOcean_MG_CB11_88 | ecosystem: Environmental > Aquatic > Marine > Oceanic | place: Arctic Ocean: Canada Basin | collected... | reverse complement strand
GGCGGCGGTTGCGGGGGTGGAGGCGAAGGGGGCGGCGGCTCTGGAGGGGGTGGACTTGGCGGTGGCGGATTGGGACTAGGAGGCGGCGCCGGTGGCGGACTGGGAGGCGGCGGGCTCGGTGGTGGGCTCGGCGGCTGGTAGTTCGCAATCGCCCGAATGTGCGGATGATAGGTGATCGTGGTGCCTTGCCGCAGGCACATGTGATAGATGCCAGGGGCCAGTGCAACCGATGTTTGCAAGTTGGCGTCGAGGTACCCGCTGAGGTCCTCGTGCACGGGCGGCGCCGTGCATCCCCCGTCATGTGCCGGTGCCCAGAACAAGTAATCGTACTGGTTGACCTGGTGGTCGCCCGCCACCTGAAGCATGGTAGGCACGTTGGCCCATACCACCACGTCCGTGGTGCTGTCGTCCTCCGGATTCTCGTTGCCACCATGGATGGTGATGAGAATGTGGGTGGGGGAGACGCCGGTGGTGGGGGTTGCTCCGGTGGTGGCGGACTGGGGGGAGGTGGCAAGGGCGGTGGTGGCGACGGCGGCGGCGGACTCGGCGGCGGCGGGTTAGGAGGCGGGCTCGGCGGCGGGTTAGGAGGCGGCGCTGGCTCCGTCGGCGGTGGCAGCGCTGGTGGCAAGGCGTCTGGCATCGATGGCGGCGGCTGCACCAGCAGCTCCGTGAGCGTAAGTTCTGGTGTCGTGATGCTAACGGTGTTGACGCCCATGATCGTGGCTATGTGGCTTGGGAAGGTGGCGGCCATCATTGCATCCAAGAGGTCGTCAGCGTGCGTGTCGTCGCTGCCTTCTACACATACCCTGGACGCCGCCTCCAAGTCTTTGATGTCAATTTGTGCAGCTGTCATGTCGCCAGGCAACAGACTGATCAGCGCCCCTCGCAGCGCGTCAATGTTGATTGACGAAAGCTTGCGCCGCGAAAAGGCGCTGTTGACAAAGTTCATCACAACGGCCACTGGTGTGGTGGGGATAGACAGATAGAAGCACGCGTACTCTTGCACCCATGGCATCAACGGCGGGGATGGAGGCGAGGCAAACGTGAGGTTTAAATCAAAGCCCGCTCCTGAAGCCGGTATGCTCGGTGGCGTGCCGGGTGGAGGCACGCCGGGTGGGGGTGGCACGCCGGGCGGCGGTGGCAGTGCAGGAAGCGGTGGCAGCGCTGGGGGGGGCAAGGGTGGTGGTGTACTCGCAACACCGTTGCCAATCGTCCAGGCTACCAGCAACCCAAGGGCAATAGCTATCAGCAATACAAGGAGGGCCACGAGACCCCAGAAACGTCGCCGCTCGTAGGTTTGCTTTTGTTCCGCCTTGGTCCTCCCTGCAGAGGCTCCCAATGCAAGGGGCTTCAGGTGTGTGACCCTGGACAAGGGCGTGCTCGAGGCTGCAGATTTGCTCGGTGTCCCACAGCTCATCGTCGTCCATGGCTGTTTCTGGATGACTGCGTAAGCCTGTTGTACATGTGTCGGTAAGTTTTGAGTTGTGCCGGGTCCGCCTGCACCGAAGTGCTGCCGGATACCCTGGTCCAGCACAGCATCCAGCCGGCTCCTCCCATGTGGCTCACTCGTGTTCGGTGGTTGACGGGGACGTAGGGACATACCAACGCCACTCTACTAGGACGAAAAGCAAGTGCTACTAATTTGGAGTGTGTATCGTATCAAATGGTAGTGCACAGCGAGAATACTCTTCAACGCTGTTTCGTTGCAAGGAGGATCCCTATGACCTGGCCTGTCGTGCAAGGGCACGCCGGATGCGCTCGTGCAGAACCAGCCACTCGGCTACACGCTCCTGTCCTGGCACACCCGTGCCCCCGTTCCGCACAAACCGAACCACCTCTGCAAAGTCCAGCGACCACCGCGCAAGCTTCTCGTTGTTGAGTGTAAGGAATGCACGGTCCTGGGCGTCAAGGGGACTGGTCGGGTTGTTCAAGTAACCGTTCACCACACCCTGTGTGGTGTCGTATCCGACCTCGCCTTCTGCCGCGTCCGCGGCGGCAGCGACCTGCTGCGGGCTGGGCTGACCTGGAGTGATAGGCGCAGGCTCCTCGGGCGGATCCTCGGGCGGGTCCACAAAGGGTTCGGGCGGCGGCCCGGGCGGCGGCCCGGGCGGCGGCGGCGGCGGCGGCGGCTTGACCAGTTCGACCACGCCATCCCCCGGTGGAGGCGGTGGCGGTGGCTCCTCTTCCTCGTCCGAGGACACCGACTCGATTTCGAGCGGCTGCGCGGGGACGAGCGGCCCGGGTGCGGTGGGGGCCGTCACAACCACGGGTGGTGGCTTAGCTGTCGGGTCGCATTGCTCGTACGGCGACCATCGATCCAGCAGCGTCGGCTGTGCACGCATGAAACCTGTCACGTGGTCGTACCACGCACCACCCTCGGGCTTCACACCTACCCATTCAATGTTGACGTTGAGCGTGATCCGATGCTCCGACTTGCCCGACCGGCCTCCCCACCCACCCTTTGCAGCTGTGCAGTCGATTACTTTGCCCACGTGGTAGGCTCCCACTAGACGGTTGACGTTGATCAGCCCAAGCTCGGGGCAGTACAGAGCTGCTGAAGAGAAGGGCTCATAACGGAAAGAGAAGTGGTTAGCGTGGATCTCATAGAACAGACCGATGAAGACGTCATCCAATGGGGCTATGCGCATGGTTGCAGACTGGTCGGGTAGATAGACATTAAGCGCCGACGCGATACCCTGCACGCAGATGTTCATGACTTGTGTGCCGTCGAGGACGCCGTCTACGAGGTTGTTGGTCGGGTTGCTGTTGCTCATGTCCGGGTTCCCAAGGATGATGCCATCGAGGCACCAGTTCTCGAGCTCCCGCACATCCCGCCACTCAAAGGGGCTGTTTGTGCCTCCGCCGGGGAGGTTGCGCCGGAGTGTAGTGCGGCCGTCGTCGCGCTCACTCAGCTGTATGTTCAGGTACTCGATGCTCGCCATCAACGACTTGCGCTCAGTCCCAGCGCCCGAGTAGCCAGATTGAATACGAGAGACAAACGACACATCGCCGGGCTTACCAGCCAGACGTGCAGAATCGAGCGAAGTGACGCGAGTGTAGGGTATCGTGTTGTTCGACTTGCGGCCGGGATGGGCGGCAGAGGCGGTGATGGTGGGGGTGGGGATGGCTCCTCCGGGGACGGCGTCTGATTTTGACGGGTTGCTCCAGCCATCACCGGAAGAGCTAGCAGGTACGCCATCGGAAAACAGGTAACCGTTGAGGGCGTATCTCCCAGGGTTACGTACAGCGGCCAGCATGCTTTCTAACTAATGCTACAAACGATACGCGTTATCGGCTAGCGGGGTACAAGCGAGTGCAACTCCTTTGCCAGGTCCATGATGCAATCGGGAGTCACGCGGCCAGGCCGCGTCTCACCATAGTCCCCGAGGCACACATGGGTTGCGCATGGGTTGTCGGTCTCAAACTCGAAGACCAACACGTTCCTGGCACGGACGTCCCCGTGATCAAACCCCTGAGTCTCCAGATGGTCCACGGCCTGTTTGACCTGGCGCAGCACAACGTTCATGTGAGCGTGACTCGGCGCAAGGCCTTGGAACTCGAGGTGGTCAACCAGATCCAACATTGATCCATACCTCGCGATTGGGACCACCATTCTCACCCCGGATGATGCATCGGATTCGACGCTCAGTATCGAGAGCAGGTGCGGGTGCGGTCTCTGGCTCAGCTTCATCATCAGCGTCGCCTCCTCCCAGAGGTCCGTCGTATGGCTCGTCATCACTGCTGCAAGACTCCCCTGCCGTGTCCCTGCTGTTACATTTTTGGTGCCGCCGCGACCGAGGAATTGCCCATCGCGGAGCCTTGGGTGGAGGGGGCGACGGCTGGGGGGCGGACGGCGGCTCGACGGTGACCACTCTCTGTCGATAGAAAGACCGCATCCATTGTTGGCATTCATGGCAGAAGAGACAGAGCAAGAGTGCGGTGTGTGGACAACGCCGGATGCACATTGCATCGTCTCTGCTTTTAGCAAGCACGGTGGGGTGCTGGATAAATAGAGGGGAGGTCTGCGCTGGGTAAGGTGTGATGGGTCGCAGCAACGACGGTGGCGCACTAGCGCTACTGCTGATCTTTTGCAGCCTCGATGCTATCCAGCGACTGCCTGGAGGTTACATCATTTCCGGGGTTGTAAGCTGTGGACTGCTGATCATAGGCATCACCTGGATGATTATCTGGGCAGCCAATGTCGACATGACCCCGATGCCACCGCCGCCACTGCCACCCGGCGCAATGTACGCGTCACCTCCGCCTCCAGGAGGCTACCTCTCCGGCGCCAAGAGCGAGAAGGCACCGCACACGCCACAGGAGACGAACGACAGCGACTGGTGGACAAGCTTTTTCCTCATTAGCGCGTTCTTGATTCTTCTCACTACACCTGCGTGCTGGTACATGCCCAGCTGGGGGCGGCAGCGGGTCACCTACGTGCCTGTCCGAACCCTTCAACCCGTACAACCGACGCCCAACACGCCTGTTCCCGTGGTACAAGGGGTCCCTGTACCCACGGCTTCGGCGGCGCCGTCGGAGCGCCCTCTGCTTGCACTGCGAACGGACTGTCTATCCACGGACCATGTTTAGTCCGCGGTGATTTCCTCGTTAACCTTAAACTGTAACGACTGTTTCAGCACTCCCCTTTTGTTGCCCGCACCCCTGAACCTGCGTGTCCACGAGTAGAAGAGGAATGGCAGCAAAAATGAGTGACATGCTGCGCTTCCCAGCCGGGTGCGCCGTCTCGCTGACGTACTGTGACGTCGGAGAGAATGAGCCTGGCATGGAGAAGCTTGGCCAGGAGACGAGCCACCGCGTCACGGTGGATGACTTGAAGGCCATGAAGTGGCAGTTCGAGAATGGCCACATCGATGGCAAGCCGAAGCCAGGTGTGGCGGACCTGTATGACCTTAAGGCGGCTATGGAGGGCGTGGACACTGGCGGTGTGGAGGTGCGCGATGCGGCGGTGCTTGTGATGCGTGGGTTCACGGACCATGTGCTTGGTGAAGGCGTCCTGGCCAAGATGGAGCATGAGTTGGAGTCCATGAAGCAGAATGGGCTGACGGACAGCAAGGCTCTGATGCGCGGCGTCGTGAAGAACAAGAATGCGCGGCACAACAATGTGATGGCCGACTTTGAGCAGGCGCCTGACCATGCCAATGGCAAGGGCACAGTCGTGCCATTCCACAAGTATGAGGCGCTGCGCAAGATGCGCAACATGGCGGCCATGTGGATGCAGCAGGATCACCCGCTCGTGGCCGAGCAGAATCGCTACTTTGATGTGACCACGTGTGGCATCGGGTGGCATGGGGACGCGGAGCGTGATGTGGTGTGGGGCCTGCGCGTCGGCGACGCGACGGCGGCCATGCCGCTCATGTTCAACGCGTGGCACCGTGGCGACCGTCTTGGGCCTAAGACGGTCATCAACTTGGCGCCAGGTGACGTCTACGTGATGAGCAACGTGGCAGTCGGCAAGGACTGGCACTTTAGCTCGCGCGTCACGTGGCGGCATGCCGCGGGGGCACCCACTTGCTCCTACAGCAAGGACCCCAAGCCAAAGGCGGACAAGCCAAGCAAGACGATTGCCAAGGCGCGGTCCAAGAAGGTTGTGCGCTCGTCCCCCTTTCTCAAGTAGGGAAGTGTGTGTGAGCGTGTGTGTGAGCGGGTCATAACGGGAGATGCACTCTTATAAGAGTAAAATACATGGCGAATGCCACACTTTTTGCACATGCGGGCGCACCAACGCGAGAACGAGGAGGTGGTTCTCTCTATAGATCTCATGCGCCATCACGACGATGACGGCATTCTGTCCCAGCGTGACATCCTGGACGAGCTCCTTGAAGACGTTGCACCGTTGCCGGAGCCACCACCGCCCACGCCGCGCGTGGCCTCGCCGACCAGCGAGGTTGACCTACCTCCCCGCACACCCTCGCCGGGCACAGCAGAGAATGCCTTCGGGCTGGTAACAGTGGAAGCGCAGCGGGCCGTGACCCCCTTGGGCAAGCTCCCGGAGAGGTGCCGTCGCACGCACACCATCGTGACCGACATGTTGATCTATAAGTTCGTCGAGGTGCATGGGCCGCGCTGGCGCAAGCTGGCACGCTCGCTTGGCGGGCGCGACCATGGCTACTCCGACGACGTGGTCCGCAACCGCTACATTCGCATCATGGATGCTATGGGCACGCCTTACGAGACGCAGCGCGTCCGCACCAAGACCCCGCGCAAGCCCGCCTTTCCCGTGGAGGTATGGACCGATGCTGAGGACGCGCTCATCGTCACGGGCGTCTCGACGTACGGCAGCAAGTGGGCCATGATTGCCGATTATTTTCAGGGAGCGCGCACACCCCAGGCCGTGCGTAATCGGGCCAACCGCATCGGCGCGGCGCCCGCGTTCCGGGCCGGCGAACGGCCGTAACGGCCGTAACGGCCGCCTCAGCACTCCCCTCCGACTCCACGCTTGCCTGAAGACGCCTGTCTATTATTGAGAGAAGAAGCACAAAGTCGTAACAATGTCGTGCACCCAAAAGCGGAAGGCATGTGAGATGGCACCCGCCGAGCGCGAGCTCGCGTTCCAGATTGTCGCCGCTAATTTTAGCAAGGGCTATGCCGCGGCGTGCCGCGAGCGCGACGAGTCTGATGATTGGAACCTCGATTCCGCGGCCGTTGCGGATGAAGCCGCAATCATCGACCCGTCGCTACTGCCGCCTGTCAAAAAGGCGCGTGCAATTGAAGTCTTCGGAGAGGCTAAATTTAGCCTCGATACCGCCGACCTGCACATGGACATCGACAGGCAGTTCCCTGTTAAGGGCGCCCCGGGCATCGACGGGATTAAGTTCACCGAGACCCATGGCTCCCGGTCGGTGTCTACTTTTGTCGAGCAGGGCGCTTTTGAGCGCCCTGATAATGATGATGACGATGAGATGGTCGTCATCCGCATTAAGACTGGCAAAGGTGGCCGCCAGCAATTCCGCGTTCCTAAGAAGGTCGCGAAGGACATGGTCGGGTGCGATTAGACTCATTAGAACATATGTGTCTGTGGTCTAAAAACAGTTGGATGTTTTGTAAGTTTGTGCCATATCGGGTAAGTTTGCATGCTAAAATTTACCTCTAAGTTTGCCTCCACCCACACGCGCTTTTGGCCGCGGAAGCGAGGCTCGCACAGACCAGATGATGCACGAGACCTTAGTGGATGCCGCAACCCTGGGCACAACTCCACAGTACACCCCCATACCGGAGGAGGTCTCGGAGCGCATCGCGCGCGAGCTAACGGAGCAAGAGGAGGCCGTGGCGCTGATCGTATCGGGACGCTTCGATGAGCAGGCCGCTCTCAACGCGCAGTTTGAAGACGCGCTTCACCTTGTTCCACCCACGCCGCCGCTACTGAGGCCGCCACCGCGCATGAAGCAGCCCGTGAACGAGGACTCGCTGGCGCAAGCGCTTGCGCCAGAGGTGCGGAAAGGGACCAATCGGGTGCTTAACCAACCCTCGGCGGAGGAGTTCCTGTCGAGGGATTTCCACTCACTGCGCGCCAACCGCTTCCTCTTTTCTTCCGCCGATGACCCAGACGGGTGTGCCATGAACAAGGGCACCGCCTGGCAATACGCTATCCCTGAGACCGGCTCGGGTGCCAGTAGCAGCAGCGACCATGGGCCAATACTTGGACAAATTGGCAGGCTCCCCGGTGGTGGACGTGAGACCCTTGCCACCGTCCCCGAGGACCCAGGACCCTCCACCACCGCCGCCGGCAAGGCTCCTGTGCATTGATGGCGTGCAGTGCGTCATCTGTCAAGACACCCCCGTGGAGCACCACATCTGTTGTGTGAGTGGGCATGGTGGCTGCGCGGGCTGCATCCATAGGGAGAAGCTGCGCACTGCCACGTGCCCCCTCTGTAGACTACCCATGTTGGACCGATTGATTCCCAACCTAACGCTAAACGATGCGGTAAGCCGGAGCCTGGAAGCGCAACCGGCACCACCGGCGGCGCCCGAGCCATCCGCGCACCCCGCCTCCTCTAGCCGTAAGCGTTCGCGCGACCCCGAGGCCGAGGCCGCCAGCCGCCAGCGACGCGCGCAGCAACTTGCCTGCCAGGCAGCAGCCCTCAATGCAGACCCCCTCGCTGCGGTGGCGCTCGGACTTGGATGAGTGTAACGGTCGTCCCCAGCACTCCCCTTCGGGAGCATTTGTGACTGAAACTGCCTGCCCATTGGGTGAGAGAGGAGAAAAGTGCCAGAGCACGCCCCCGCAACCTTGGATGGAAACATGCACACTTCAAGAAGAAATGTCTGGGTCCGGAACGGAGATGACCCAGTATGCCAGTGGAGTCCCGACACCCGCCGCGTCTGAGAAAGACTTCCACCAAGGACCCGTCGAGGAGGGCCTCTCCGATGAGGAGGAGGGGCCCTCTCTCGAGGACGAAGCTGTTCTTGAGGAACCCAAAGAGAAGCTTGGTTCCAAGCTCCGCCGTCGCAAGCGTGACGGCAAGATCGTTGGTAGGTCCTCCATCGTCTACTCCATTTACAAAAAGTCTAGGCGCAAGCTCCAGAAGAAGCGCCTCTTCTTCACCGATGAGTTTGAGGACAGCCACCGCTACGACCGGGTTCATGTCATGGATTGGGTTCAGGTGCGGCACTACCAGTGCCGCTGGTTGGCCAACCTGTTGGCCGAGCGCAAGGTCGTCTCGAAGGAGGTCACGGATGCAAGCATGTACGAGATTGAGTCGGTGCTGGACTGGGTGTTGGCGAACCGGAACGCGGTGGCGGTGTTTGACATGGGAAGCGCGTTGCTTTGGGTGATTATGCTGGTGCAGATGAACTACTCCCTGTCACAGGACGCAGCGTGGGAGTTTGATGATGATGCGGTGCGCAACACAATGAGCGTCGAGAACCTATGGGCGGAGGCCGCCAAGCTGCCCCCCTCCACCGACCAACACACGCACGTCAAGGTGGCGCCGATTGGTAAGCTGAACAACCACCTGGGCCCCGCTTCCTCGTTCAAGAAGCTGCTCGAGCGGTGCAAGGTCTCGGATGAAGAGCACACCTTCCGTGCAACGCGTACCGCAGAGCCCCGGCTCTACCCAGGCATTGTGACACTGGATCGTGCAGTGGGAGCAGTGTGGTCCCACTCGTAGAATGTCGTTTAAATTTACTTGTTAAACATTCAGTACACACCCCCCCCCCCCATACCCTCACGACACCAGTCCATGTCCAAGGTCGCCTGCTTCCAGTTTCAGTCCCAGGTATGCACGGCCGCGCGAAGCCTGGCGCAATCCAACGGCATGCGCGATGCGCAGCCCAACACGCTTTCCGACACCAAGTACACCAAGACGCGGTCCATCCTTGTACTTGCGGCTGTCATCGTCTCCGACGAGGAAAAAGACTAGGCTGCAGCAGCAGAAGAAGAAGCCAGCGAGGGCCACTAGCAGCCACAGCCACCAGAAGTCTACCGGGTTCGGCGGCGGCGGCGTGGGCGGCGGCGGAGATAGTAGAGGCGTCGAGAAGGGCGGCGGTGGGCTCGCGGCGACGAGCTCAAGCGGCGCGTCCAACGTGGAGGAGACGTCGGCGCATTGCACGACACTCTCGCCCAGGGAGTTGAGCGCTGCTTCACCCGCCTCCTCGACGATGTTCTGGACCCATTCAAGGGTCTGCGGCTGCGAGAGCGAGACCTGCACCTGGACAGGCGTGTACTGCTGCGAGCAGCTTGTCGAAAGCGAGTCTTGCACGCGTCGTCGGATGGGCTTGCGGACCGCGAGGCTGCGCATGCTTGTGAGCACCGCGACCCCCGTGTTCGGGGGCACGACCGTCCCCGTCACAAGGGTGCCGTTGAGCGGGCGCACCGGAGCGCCAATGCTGATGACGACGTCCGCGGTCGCTGTTTGCGTGCGCTTAGCAAGCTCCTCGAGCAGGATGGTGCGGTAGGCGTCGAAGCGCAAGCGTGATGAGCGAGCGTCAAAGGTGGTTGAGATGGTCGCGTAGTTCTCAGTGACGGTAAAGTTGTACACCTCGTAGTCCCCACCCGGTGGCGCCGGCGGTGGGCGTGGCGACGGTGGCGGACTCGGTGGCATGAGCTGGCAGAAGCACGTGTGTCCCGCCGTGTCGCACATGTCGACATGTGCCGGATAGAACTCCATGGCATGTGATGCCACCGTGTACACACATGTGCCGATGGAGGTGTCCGTCACGTCGCCGTTCCACTCACCCGATGTTGTAAACGCTGGGAGCACCGGAAACGCCGGGCACAGGTTGCACGTCACCTTGCATGCCTTGCCCATGATGCCCGAGTGGCAAGGGAAGTTGCCGGAGTTGAGCATCGACAGGCAGGTCTCGCCAGGGGACATGGCCTGCGTGTTTGTCAATGTGTCGAAGCCACCCATGACAAAGCCCTCGTCTTCGCAGCCGTAGAAACCTTGTGAGAAGCGTCGGCATTGAGCACGCGTGACACCGCCCGAGCCGACCACCTGGTCACCCGAGCACTGGAGCGAGCTGATGGCCATCGGTGGTCGGCCAGGCGGTGGTGAGGGCGGCGGCTTCGGCGGTGGTGGTGAGGGCGGTGGTGGGCTTGGCGGAGGTGGAGGCGGCGGGCTCGGTGCAATGAATGCACCGCACGTGCAGTCCTGTCGCTCGTACACGTCAGAGCAGCCGCCGTCCTGGAAGTTGCAGTCGATGGGCGAGTTTCGGCAGTTGTCAGCAAAGTTGTCAGTTCCGCACTCGCCACCACCCTCGCAGATGCCGCCGGGCTTTGCGATGGCCGGTTGCAGCTCTGGGTAGCAGTGACGCGAGTAGTTGGCATAGCTCCCATAGTACGGCTGGATGTTCTCGCATCGGCTCGAGACGCTCGATGACTCGATGAGCTTGAGGCAGATGCCGCAGCCACAGTTGTTGTCGCACTCGTTCGTCCCACACACGCGCGGTGGCGGGCTCGGCGGCGGAGGCGGATCCGCAGGTGGCGTTGGGGGTGGTGACCGTGGCGGCGACGGCGGTGCCGGTGGTGGGCTTGGGGGTGGCTGTGACGGCGAGCGGATGCAGCACTTGCAGTAGCCTCTGCAGTCGGTTGCAATGGGCAAGCTGACCGTCGTGTCGCAGGTGCAACTCGCCCCGTTGTTTGTGACGGCTGCACATCCGCCCCCGATGACGTTGCCGGTGTCGTCGCAATTGTCGGTTCGGCAGCAGTTGCACGAGCCTCGGCAGTTGTCGCCAATGGGCGTGCCAAAGTTACAAGTGCATCCGGCCTCGCCCTCGTGCGGACAGCCTGCGCCCCAGATCAAGCCAGTGTCGGTGCACATCTCCTCGGAGACGCCCGGCGACCTTGGCGGTGGTGGCGGCACCTGCGGCGACGTGGTGGGGGGCGACGGAGGCGGAGACGGGGGAGGACGCTGGTAGCAGTCGATGACCTCGTAGACGTCGGAGCATCCACCTGTTGTCGAGTCACAGGTGTCCACGCCGTAGACCTCACTGCCGCTGAGGGGCCAGTTCCTGCAATTGTCAAGCATGTTGTCCGTGCCGCACGCGCGGCCGTAGCTTGCCACACTGGAGCCACCTCCTTCGCAGCGGTCGCCAATGTTGAGCGTGCGCTTGAGCGGGTCGCAGCCAGCAATGTACCCGGCAGCGCTGCCCCACTGGTCAAACTTGGCCATGCAGTCGCCAAACACCGGATGCGGGCCCACCTGTCCGTTGACCGCCTTGAGGCACACCCCGCACTCGTAGTTGTTGTCGCATACGGTGTCACAGTAGGCGGTTGGCGGAGGCGAAGGAGGCGGTTCGGCCGGCGACGGCGCCGCAGGGGGCGCGCCGGGCGGCGGCAGCTGCGGCGGTGGCAAGGGCGAATTGGTGGAGCAGCAGCCGCAGTGGGCATTGCAGTTCTCTGCCACGAGCTTGTTCACCGCTGGGTTGCAGGTGCACCCAAGCACCGACGCCAAGACAGGGCACCCCCCGCCGATTATGTAGCCCGTGTCGCCACAGATGGGCGGCGGCATGGAGGGTGGCTGCGGAGGGCTCGGAGGCGGTGGTGAGGGTGGAGGGTAGGCACAGCAGGCACAAGTGAACTTGCAACTGGTCGCGATGATGAAGTTGACTGTGATGTCACACGTGCACAGCTCTCCCTGCTGCGTGATCACCTCGCACCCACCCCCAATGATGCTGCCGCTGTCTGCACAAGGTGGCGTCGGTGGCGGGCTTGGGGGCGGGCTCGGCGGCGGCGGCGATGGTGGTGGAGGGCTTGGTGGTGGTG
>Ga0115003_10003564_pt1 | contig 12240 bp, 12 predicted proteins | sample ArcticOcean_MG_C_7_FD_88736 | JGI IMG/M metagenome (GOLD analysis project Ga0115003, IMG submission 88736) | Marine microbial communities from western Arctic Ocean - ArcticOcean_MG_CB11_88 | ecosystem: Environmental > Aquatic > Marine > Oceanic | place: Arctic Ocean: Canada Basin | collected... | reverse complement strand
AATATTAAAGTTTATTTTTTCTTTTTTATTTAAGTATTTAGTTTTATTAGATATTTGATAGTAAGCAACTAATTCTCTAATTTCAGTAAATTTTAATTCCATTAATTTTCTATAGTCTTCTTGTAATAAAATTTTTTCCATGAGCTGTATAAAGCCTTTTTTAATTGCCTTATTAGCTAATTCTTTATTATTTATTTTACCATTTTTTTCTATTTCAATATTATTAACATCAAATACATTATTATTGGATAAAACATTTCCAGTTTTCAAAAAAACAATTACAATAATAATTATTAACTTATAAAATTTCATTAAAATTAAATATCATTTTTATAAATGAAAAAAATAAAAAATAGCTATAAAAAAAGTGGTGTAAATATTTCATTAGCAAACAAATTAGTTAAACACATATCTAATGTATCTAAAAAAAATGTCAAAAAAACGAATAATTCCTTTGAAAAGGACGTTATTGGTGGATTTGGTTCTTTATTTGATATTAGTAAAATAAAAATAAAAGATCCAGTGATAGTTTCTTGCACTGATGGAGTTGGAACTAAAATTAATTTAGCTAATAAATTTAAAAAATTTGATACAATTGGTATTGATTTAGTAGCGATGTGTGTAAATGATTTAATTGTTCAAGGAGCCAAACCATTATTTTTTTTAGATTATATTGCTGTTGGTAAACTTGATTTAAAAAAAACAAAAAAAATTTTAAAAGGAATATTTCAAGGCTGTAGAATATCTGATTGTAAATTAATTGGTGGCGAAACTGCAGAAATGCCTGGAATATATTCAAAGGATAAATTCGATCTTGCCGGTTTTAGTGTGGGCATAGTTTCTAAGAAAAAGATTTTAAGTAAAAAAAATGTAAGAAAAAATGATATCGTTTTGGCTATTCCTTCTAGTGGAATACATTCTAATGGATATTCTTTAATAAGATCAATTTTAAAGACAAATAAAATTTCAAAAGATTTAAAATATGAAATTATAAAACCAACTAAAATTTATACTAGAGAAATTCTAAAATTAACAAAAAATAATCTCATCCATTCAGCTGCTCATATAACTGGGGGAGGATTAGTTGAAAATTTATTAAGATCTATACCAGAAAATTTATCTTTAAACATAGATCTTTCTAAAATTAAAATTACAAAAATATTTAAATGGATTAAAACTAAAAATATTTCAGATCAAGAAATGATGCGTACTTTTAATTGTGGTGTTGGATTTTGCCTTATTGTGTCAAAAAAAAATGTTACAAAAATAAAAAAAGTTTTTTCAAGAGAATTTATGCCGTATGAAATTGGATTTATTTCCAAAAATAAAAACAAAATTAACTTATCAAACTCTATAAGATGGTAAAAAAAAATGCTTGTGTTTTTATATCTGGAAAAGGTTCAAATCTTAAAAATTTAATACTCAGATCTAGAGATAATAGTTTTCCAATTAATATAAGATTAATTATTTCAAATAAACAAAGTGCTAGCGGAATACTTTTTGCAAAAATAAACTCAATTCCCTATATTATTATTAATACAAAATCGAGAAACTACGATAATCAAATACTTCAAATATTAAAAAAAAATAAGATATCTTTTATATGTCTTGCAGGATATTTTAAAATTATTTCAAAAAATTTAATCAAAAAGTTTGGAAAAAAAATTATTAATATTCATCCTTCTTTACTGCCAAAATTTAAAGGCCTTAATACTTTTGCGCGAATATTAAAAAATAATGAGAAAAAAACTGGGTGCACTGTACATTATGTTAATGAAAAATTAGATAGTGGGAATATTATTGCTCAAAAAAGTTTTTATATTAATTTAAGCGATAATGAAAATACCCTGAGAGAAAAAACGCAAAAGTTGGAATATAAGGTCTTTCCTGAAGCTATAATTAAAGTATTTCGAAATAATTAATTTTTAAAAAAAAATTCGATCTCTTTTTTTGCATTTTCCATTGAGTCTGATCCATGCACTGAATTTTTATCTATTGAAATTCCGTATAATTTTCTTATCGTATTTTCTTCGGCTTCTTTAGGATTTGTAGCTCCCATTAATTTTCTATTACCTAATACTGCGTTTGCACCCTCTAAAATCATTACGACAATTGGTCCTGATGATAAATATGCACATAAATCATTGTAAAATGGCTTTGATTGATGAACTTTATAAAAATCTGCTGCTTCATCTTTAGTTATATGTATTTTTTTGCTCTCCTTAATATTTAGACTATTTTTTATAAAAATTTTTTTTATATCATCTGTTAAGTTTCTTTCAACAGCGTCAGGTTTAATTATTGAAAGTGTTTGCTCACTATTCATAATTTTCCTCTATTAGTTGGTTTAATAATCTCACGCCAAATCCAGTTGCGCCACCTGAATTTAAAGCGCCACCATATTTTGAAAAAGCCATACCGGCAATATCCAAATGAGCCCATGGTGTTTTATTTAAAATAAATCTTTGTAGAAATTGAGCTGCAGTTGTTGATCCTGCTCCACCAACATAATTTATATTTTGCATATCGGCATTTTTAGAATTCATAAGTTTATCATAATTTTTATGAAGAGGCATTCTCCACAATTTTTCCTCGACTTTTTCGCCTGCGTTTAAAATTTGTTCAGATAACTTATCGTCATTTGAAAAAAGTCCAGCATATTCAGATCCTAAAGAAACTATAATTGCGCCTGTCAAGGTTGCTAAATCAACTATAATTTTTGGATTGAATTTTTTTTCAGTAAAAGTTAGCGCATCAGCTAAAACTAATCGTCCTTCTGCATCTGTATTTAATACTTCTATAGTTTTTCCACTGTATGATTTTACAATATCTCCTGGTCTTTGAGCATCTCCACTTACCATATTTTCTACAAGCCCTACAACTCCTACAGCATTAATTTTTGCTTTTCTTAATGCTAAGTTCTTCATTAATCCAACTACAGCAGCAGAGCCTGCCATGTCATAAGTCATGTCTTCCATAAATCTTGCTGGCTTTAATGAATAACCACCGGTATCAAAAGTTACTCCTTTTCCAACAAATGCTAAAGGCTTAGAATTATTTTTTGCTCCGTTCCACTCCATTGTTACGAGATAAGAACCTCTAATGCTTCCCATTCCTACGCCGAGCAAAGCATTCATGCCCATTTTTTTTAATTTTTTTTCATCATATATATTTATTTTTAAACCATCTTTCTTAAGAGAATTTAATCTTTTTGCGTATTCATCGGGGTGTAAAATATTACCTGGTTCAGAAACTAAATCCCTTGCATAAAAAGTCCCTTCTTCCAACGATTTAAATTTTAATTGATTTTGAATTGTGGGTTTATTTTTATTTCCCAATATATTTATAGAAATAAGTCTTATTTGTTTTTTTGTTTTATATTTGTTGAATTCATAGGACTTTAATTTTAATCCATGTAGAAAATGACCTATAAAATTTTCATGTTTACCAGTTATACTATCGGATTTTACAAAGTACTCGCTGTTCTTTCCATAATTTATAAGCCCGTACAATTCAGCTCCTAAGTTTTCTATATCAAAATTCTTCAGGTTTTTTTTGATAGATATTAAAACTATCTTTTTTTTTGAGTTTACTTCAAATACAAGTAAATTTTTTTTTAAATCATTACTTTTCAGTAAGTCGTTTATGTAAGAAAATTCTGAATTGGAAATATGCTTTTTTAGACCATTAATATTAAATCTTTCATCTGCGAACAAGACAAGGTTGCCTGAGGTTTTGCCAGTTATTTTTTTTGAATAGTTAATTTTTATGGACATAAATATTTAATCGTTTTACTTAATAGAGTTGGTTGGTATATATGATCAAAAATAACAGAATTCAATGGAAAGTTTGTCATACTGCTCTATCATAGGTTGAGTTTTGTTCAAAGTTACATTATTTATATACTTCAAATTACAATGCTACAAAACAAAATTTATTTAAACTTTATAATTGAAATATTCAAAACATTTTTATTAATACTTTTTGGATTTTCTTTAATCGCCTTAACAGTTAGGGCGGTCAATTTCTTGGATTTAATAGTAGATAATGGTTACCCATTAACTACATATTTTCAATATTCTGCTCTAAACCTTTTAGGCATAGCTCCTAAATTCATACCTTTATCATTTTTAATAGCATTAACAATTTTTATTTTAAAACATGAGCAAGAAGGAGAGCTTGTTATTCTATGGACATCTGGAGTTAAAAAAATGAAAATAGTTAACTTATTTTTTATAATTTCTTTTTCAGTTTTAATTTTTTATTTAATTTTTTCAACTTTCTTAACACCTTTTGCTTTAAATAAATCAAGACAATTATTAAGCAATGATACACTCAATTCATTTTTACCTACAATTAAAAATCAATCTTTTAGTGATTCTTTTAAAGGTTTTACGTTTATTGTAGAGAAAAAAAGAGGAAATGAGATTAAAAATATTTTTTTAAATGACAGGGGTAACAATTTAAAAAGTTTATCATCTAATTCTTCAGACACTAAAAGTACAACTATTATTGCGGAAAGTGGAATGATAGATCAAAAAAAAATTTTTTTGATTAATGGTCAAATTATAACATCAAAAGAAGATAACAAAAATGAGCTAATAAAATTTGAACAGCTTAATATTGATTTGGACAACCTTAGTACTACAACAATCAAAAAACCTAAAATTCAAGAATTATCAACCTTAAAGCTTCTTGCCTGTTTTAAAAAAGATTTACCAAACGATATAAAACTTTGTAACGAAAATTTTAAAAAAGAAATTTTTCCTATTCTTAATAGGAGATTAGTTCTTCCTCTTTATATTCCAGTTATTTCTTTAATTTGTTCATTCCTTTTAATTAAAACTAAAAAAAAATATTTTAATAAAATAAGTATTTCTATTTATTGTTTTACATTATTATTATTCACTGAATTAGCTGTCAGGTATACCGGAATAAATTTATTTACTAGATTTTCATTTATTATTTTCCCTATGATTTTATTATTAACCATATACAGTTTTCTGTTTTATCAATTTTCTAAAGAGAACAAATTAAGATGAGTAATATTTTATATAGCTATCTATTAAAGAATTTTTTAAAAACTTTTTTTATATTAATATGTATTTTTTATGGTTTTGGAGTAATATTAAATCTGTTCGAAGAAATTGAATTTTTTAAAAATATTAACGTTAGTATTTTTAAACCACTGATATTAACCAGTATTCTTATCCCAAGTATTTTAATAAAACTTTTGCCTTTTATAGTTTTTATTTCAAGTATGTGGTTTATGTTGAAAATTAGAAACAACAAAGATTTACTAACTCTTAAAGTTTTCGGTTTATCTAACTTAAAAATTTTTTTTATTTTAGCATTTTCATCTTTTATTTTAGGATGGATTATTTTATTTTTGGTTAATCCACTTACATCTTCGTTATCAAAATATTATGAAAAATCTAAGTCCAGCTATGCTCGAGACATTGATCATCTTGTTACATTCAATAGAAATGGTCTTTGGATAAAAGAAAATCTTGAAAATGGATCTAGAATAATTTCAGCTTCCAAAACAAAAAAAAATACTTTATTAGATGTTTCGATTTATCATTTAGATGATAGATCTAATTTAATTGAAAAAATCATTTCTAAAAACGCCGATATAGAAAATTATGAATGGATTTTAAATGATACAGCTATTTTTACTATTGTTGATGGTATATTTGAAAAAAAAGAAATTGATCTTTTAAAAATTGACTCTATTTATAATTATGAAAAAATTACTAGTTTATTTAAAAATTTTGACACAATGTCTTTTCTAGACCTTTTGTTTAATTATGACAGTTTATTAAATAAAGGTTATAGTGAAAATTTTCTGAAACAAAGCTTACACTCTTTGTTATCTTTACCTTTTTTTCTATTTCTGATGACAGCCTTAGCATCAATTTTAACAATGAATACTCTAAAAAAATCCAATAATTTTCGATTCATAATAGTAGGATTAATTTTAACTGTATTAATTTTTTACTTAAAAGATTTATCTATTGCATTGGGTCAAACTGACAGACTACCTTTAATCTTATCGATTTGGTCACCAGTTATAGCGTTAAGTTTTTTTATATTTATAGGAGTTTTGCAAATAAATGAAAAATAAAATTTTTGGTATATCAATAATTATATTTATTATAATTTTATTTAATACCCTCCTGCTTGCCGAAAATATTTTTATTGAATCTAAAAATATATCTTTAGACAAAAACAAAAAGATATCTATTTTTGAAAATGAAGTAATTATTAAAACTAAAGAAAATAGCACAATTAAAAGTGAATATGCTGAATACAATAAAAATAATGGTTTAATTAAGCTTAAAGATAAAATTACTATAATTGATAAAGAAAATAATAAAGTTGAAACAAACTACGCTGAATATAATGAAAAAACTAAAATTTTTAAAAGTATAGGACCAACTAAAATAATAACTAGTGAAAATTATATAGTAAATACCGAAGATGTTACTTTTGATGACTATAAAAATTTTATTAGTTCAAAAAAAAATACATCCATAACTGACCTTGATAACAATAAAATTTATTTAGAAAATTTTGACTTTCTAACTAAACAAAATATTTTTAAATCAATCGGTTTTATTAGATTAGAAGATAACAATAAAAATTCTTATGAATTCTCACAAATCTATATTGATACCAAAAAAAAGGAGATTTTAGGTACCGACATAAAAGCTTTCATGAATAGCGATGATTTTAAAACTAGTCCTAAAAACAAACCGCGAGTATTTGCTAATACAATAAATGTTAACAAAGAAAGAAATGTGTTTAATAAAAGTATATTTACTTTGTGTGATTATAGAAAAAATGACAAATGTCCACCATGGTCAATTCAATCAACTAAAATGTTACATGATAGAAAAAAAAAAACCATATATTATGATAATGCAGTTATCAAAGTTTATGATTTTCCTGTTTTTTATTTTCCTAAATTATCACATCCTGATCCAACGGTAGAACGTAGATCTGGGTTTTTACCTCCTTCAATATCTGACTCTAAAAATCTTGGCTCTGGTATTTCTATTCCTTATTTTTTTGCGGTTAACAAAGATAAAAATTTTACTTTAACCAATAGAATATATGCCACTGAAAATCCTCTATTTTTAGGAGAGTATCATCAAGCATTCAAAAATTCAAACCTATTCGCTGATTTTGGTTTTACTGAAGGTTATAAAAAAACTAACAACAAAAAAATAGCTGGGGACAAATCACATTTTTTTTCAAAATTTACAAAAAACTTTAAAGGAGAAAACAATTCAGATAATACCTTTAATTTAACTGTTGAAGATGTCTCTAATGATAAATATTTAAAACTTTATAAAATAAAGTCTGATCTTATAGATTATAACAGAGATACTTTAGAAAATTCATTAAATTTTAGCCACAGTAAAGATGACCTTTTCATTGGGATAAAAGCTGGTGCATTTGAAACTTTAAAAAGTGGAAATACTGATAAATATGAATATATTTTACCAGACGTTACGTTAGACAAAAATTTATTTAATAATGAACTTGGGAGTTTAGACCTACAAACTAATTATAAAGTTCATAATTATGATACGAATAAATTAACAAATTTTTTAGTAAATGATTTTGACTGGGCTTATAAAGAACTATCTTTTAACCCTGGCTTAAATAGTAAAATTTTAGGAAAGTTTAAAAATATTAATTATGAAGCAAAAAATGTAGATCTTTATAAAAAAGATACAACGAGTGAAATGTATGGAGCTGTAGGTTTATTAACAGATTTAAAACTACAAAAAAAACTACAAAGTGCTTCTCATTTTTTAACACCTAAAATATTATTTCGATTTTCGCCTGGTAACATGAGAAAAGAGACTGAAAATTCAACGTTAAACCCTGTCACCGCATTTAGCATGAATAGACTAAATAATATTAATAATTTTGAAACAGGGTTGAGTAGCACCATAGGATTTGACTATAAAATCAATAGAAATAACAAAGATTTTGATTTTTCAGTTGCTCAAATTATTAACGAAAAAGAAAATAAAAAAATGCCAACAAAGACGAGTTTAGACGAAAAACTATCTGATTTAGTAGGTTCTGCTAGTTATGAAATAAACGATAAAATTAATTTAAATTACAATTTCAATATAGATCAAAATTACAATGACATAAATTACAATGAATTAGGAGCTGTTCTAGATTTTGATAATATAAAAATAGACTTTGATTATTTAAAAGAAAATAAACACATTGGTGATCAAGAATATTTTAAAACCAAAATTGATTTTGCAAAAAATGATAATGGTGTGTTTTCATTTGAAACAAAAAGAAATCTAGTAAAAAATTCATCTGAATTTTATAATTTAAGTTATGAATATATTAATGACTGTTTAAAAGCAGGTCTTGTATATAGAAGAGAATTTTATAATGACTCTGAGTTAGAACCTGAAAACTCGCTTATGTTTAAAATTACACTTACTCCATTTGGAAATATTAATTCACCATTATTTAGTCAATAATGAAACATTTAATAAATATATATTTTTTTTTTGTAATAATAAATTTTTCACAAACGTCTTTTGCAAAAATTGAAAATAAAATTATTTTAAAAGTAGAAAATAAAATTGTAACGGCTTTCGAGGTAAAAAGTAAAATACTGAGTTCTTTAATAATATCTGGAAAAGAAATCAATCAAAATAATATTGAGGATTTAAAGGCTCAAGCCTTAGAATCTTTAATACAATTAAAATTAAAAGAAATTGAGTTGGCCAAATTTAATATAAAAAAAAATACAAAACAAATTAATCAATATTTAAATTCTATTTCATCAGATAATATACCTATGCTTAAAAATAAATTTATTGCTAATAACTTAGATTATAAATTGTTTTTAAATGAAATTGAAATTCAATTTAAATGGCAAAAATTAATTTATACAATTTATGCAAATAAAATTGAAATAAATAATAATCTTGATAATGAAATTAATGATTTAATTAAAAATAATACTAAGATTAAAGAATATGATGTTTCTGAAATTGAAATTTTACTTGAGAATAATAAAAGTGCAGAAAGTAAAATTTTAAATATTCAAAATGAAATAAGAAATAATGGTTTTGATATGACAGCTCAAAACTATAGTATAGCATCATCGGCTGCTAATAAGGGTAATATTGGTTGGATCGATATAAATATTTTAACGAAGCGAATTTCAAATATTTTAAGTAAAATGGAAGTTGGTGATATTTCCGTACCCATTATGAGACAAAATAGTGTGTTATTTTTAAAAATTAATAATTTAAAAATTGTTCAACCTAACAATCTGAATAAAGCTGAATTAAAAGAAAAGCTAATAGAACAAAAAAAAAATGAATTATTTAATTTATATTCAAGAAGTCACTTGTCTAAATTAAAGAATACTAGCTTGATAGAATATAAATGAAAAAAAAAATAATTCTTGTTAGTGGTGATCCAAATAGTATTAATTCAGAATTAATTTATAAAAGTTTGAAGAAACTTAATAGTTCTGTAAAAAACAAAATTTATCTAATAACTAATTTTAATTTGATCGAAAAACAACTAAACAAATTAAATTATAAAATGAAATTTGAAGTTGTCAAAAATATACAAGAACAAACTAATAGTGGAAAAATTAAAGTTATAAATATTGATCTTAAATTTAAAAATCCTTTCAATATACCTAGAACTCTATCTTCAAGATTTGTTCAAAGATCTTTAAGTCTTGCTCATGAATTGGCAATGGAAAAAAATGTTATTGGCTTAATAAATTGTCCCATAAATAAAAATTTATTAAATGCTGGTAAAACTGGAGTTACAGAATATTTAGCGTCAAAGTGTGGTATCAAAAATAATTCTGAAGTAATGCTCATTAAAAATAAAAAATTGTCAGTAAGTCCAATAACCACTCACATAGATATTAAAGAAGTTTCAAAAAGAATTAATAAAACTAAAATTGTTAAAAAGGTTTTAACTATTAATAAATGGTTTAAAAACATTTATAAAAAAAATCCTAATATAGGGGTTTTAGGCTTAAACCCTCATAACGCTGAATTTAGAAATAAATCTGAAGAAAAAAAAATTATTATTCCTGCTATTTTACAGCTTAAGCACATGGGTATTAATGTTAAAGGTCCGCTTGTATCAGATACAATTTTTATGCAGGAATATAAAGATTATGATGTTTTAGTCGGTATGTTTCACGATCAAGTTCTTGCGCCTTTTAAGGCCTTGTTTAAATTTGATGCTATCAATATTACCCTAGGATTAAATTATTTAAGAGCCTCTCCTGATCATGGAATTGCTGTTAATCTAATAGGTAAAAATAAAGCAAATCCAAAAAGCTTAATTAAGTGTATTGAGTATATGAACAAATCCTAAGATGGTATTTGCAAAAAGATCTTTAGGTCAAAATTTTTTAATAGATAAAAATATAGTAAGAAAAATAATTAATACTGTTGAAATTAAAAATAAAAACATTGTTGAAATTGGTCCTGGTCAAGGTGCTTTAACTAATGAAATATTAAAAAATAAACCAAAAACATTATTTTTAATCGAAAAAGATTATGAGTTGACAAAAGAACTAAAATTAAAATATCTTAAAAATAAAATTGTCAAAGTGTATCATGCAGATGTATTAAAATTTGACTTAGAAAAAATTATTATTAAAAATTCTATAATTTTAGGAAATTTACCATATAATATTTCATCTCAAATATTAGTAAAAATAATAAAATTTAAAAAATGGGCTCCAAATTTTGACGACTTGGTTCTTATGTTTCAAAGAGAATTAGGGAAAAAAATTATTGGCAAATATTCCACCTCAGACTATGGCAGATTATCAATATTAACTAATTATAGATTAAAAATTATTAAAAATTTTTTAATTTCACCTAATTGTTTTAAACCTAAACCAAAAGTAACTTCAATGGTCATCCATTTTCAACCAAAAAAAATAGACACAGGTAATATTAAAAAGATACATAACCTTGAAAAAGTTACTAATATTCTTTTTTCGAATAAGAGAAAAATGATTAATAAAAATATAAAAAAAATACTTAGCCTTAATAAAATTAAAAAAATTTCTGATTTAGAATTGAGCGTGAGACCATCTGAAATTAGGCCTGATATGTATTATAAAATTACTGAACTTTTTGAGAAGAAATAGTTATTATTTTTTTTTGATTTTTTATAATATTTTCTATTTGTTTAAAACAAACTTCTAGATTTTTATTGATAATAATATAATCATAATCATTCCAATATTTAGTATCTTCATCAAATGACTTAAATCTTTTTTCTATTTCCTCTTTGCTATTCTGATTTCTTTTAATAAGTCTTTTTTTTAGTTCTTCTTTACTATCTGTAATTAAAAATATTTTTATTAAATTTAAATTTTTGAACTTAGATAATTGCTTTGTGCCTTGCCAATCAATATCAAATATAATGTCATTATTATTAATTGTCTCATCTACATTTTTTTTTAAGGTACCGTAATAGTTTTCAAAGATTTTTGCATATTCATAAAATTTATTATCATCTATTAATTTCTTAAATATTTTTTGAGATACAAAATGATAATCTACACCGTTTATTTCATTTGATCTTGGTAACCTAGTTGTATGTGATACTGAAATTTTAAATGTTTGATATTTTTGTTGTATTTTTTTTGTTAAAGTTGTCTTTCCTACACCAGATGGAGAGGATAATATAACCATGATATTTTTTTTATTTTCATCGTTAACCATCTCAAAAAATAAAATTTATTTTAGTTAGATTTGCTATCAATAAATTTAATTGCATCACCAACTGTTAGAATTTTTTCAGCTTCACTATCAGATATTTCAGATCCAAATTCTTCTTCAAAAGCCATAACTAATTCTACTGTATCTAAACTATCTGCGCCTAAATCATCTATAAAGCTTGCTTCTTCTGTAACCTTTTCTTCCTCTATACCTAAGTGGTCTGCTACAATTTTTTTAATTTTTTGCTTAACATCGTCTGACATGAAATCCTTTCGTGATTTTTATATTTTCTTTTATTAAATTAATAATTAGAATTGTCAAGCCATATACATTCCGCCATTAACATGTATGGTCTCCCCATTTATATAACTTGCCATATCTGAGGCCAAAAATGCTACACAATTTGAAACATCCTCTCCAGTGCCGAGATTTCCCGATGGGATCTTACTAATTAAAATATTTTTAAAATCTT
>Ga0115003_10003562_pt1 | contig 12244 bp, 13 predicted proteins | sample ArcticOcean_MG_C_7_FD_88736 | JGI IMG/M metagenome (GOLD analysis project Ga0115003, IMG submission 88736) | Marine microbial communities from western Arctic Ocean - ArcticOcean_MG_CB11_88 | ecosystem: Environmental > Aquatic > Marine > Oceanic | place: Arctic Ocean: Canada Basin | collected... | reverse complement strand
GTTTGGCGCAACGATGGGGTTTAACAAATGGAAAAAATGTATTGCAAACTGAGAGTGATTTAAAACGACTATTTCCCAGAAATTCTTGGAACAAGCTTCATCTTCAAATAATTTATTATGGAAGAGAGTATTGTAAGGCTAGAGATTGTTATGGTATAACTTGCAAAATTTGTAGTAGTTGTTTTCCGGGTCGAAAAATACCCATAAAAACACAGAAAGCTTAATAAATAGTATGAAAATTATAGGAATAGGAAATGCAATAGTTGATGTTATTTGCCGTGTTGAAGATAAATTTTTATCCTCAAATTCTTTAACTAAAAGCACCATGAAACTTGTAGACGAAATAGAGTTTAAAAATCTCATAACTAGCTTGAAGATTGAAGAAACAGTTTCTGGAGGATCTGTTGCAAATACTATTGTTGGATTATCACAACTTGGTAATAAGGTTGGGTTTATTGGAAAAGTAAATCAGGACGAGTTAGGAAACAAATATGAAGACGGTTTAAAAAAAGAAGGTGTAAAATATTTCTATAAAAAAAAAGAAGAAGAATTACCTACTGGCACATGCTTAATATTGGTGACACCCGATTCTGAACGAACAATGTGCACTTTTTTAGGAACAGCAGGAAAAATAAATGAGAATGACATTGATGTTAACGCTGTTAAAGAGAGTGAAATAACTTTTTTAGAAGGCTATTTATGGGATGAAGGTGATCCTAAAAAAGCCTTCGACAAGGCAATTCAAAACTCAAACAAAATTGCAATGTCTCTATCAGATTTATTTTGTGTTGAAAGACACAAGTCTCATTTTTTAGATTTAGTTAATAATAGATTAGATATGACTTTTTCAAATGAACAAGAAATAATTTCACTAATAAATGCTAAAGATTTTAATGAAGTAATATCATTTTCAAAACAATTAAAAAAATTGATGATAATCACAAGGGGTCAAGGTGGAGCTATCGCTATCCAAGGTGAAGAAGTAGTTGAATGTGGGGTTATTGATAATCTCAAAATAATTGATTTAACTGGAGCAGGAGATCTTTTTGCAGCAGGTTTTTTACATGGGTTTTTAAACAATAAATCTACTAAGGAAAGTCTTGAAAAGGGCACGGAAATGTCTTCAAAGGTAATCCAGCAAATTGGCGCAAGACTTTAGTATTATTTTTTTTTTCTTTTAAAACTTCCCTTCCCCTTTTTAGGTTTCACAATTCGAGAACGATACTTTGGTGTGAGTAAATCTTTTGCAATTATATTTCTTTTTTTCAAATTAAATATCCTTTTTTTGAACTTATAATTAGTTTGTTGTCGTTAAATTTATCTAATATTTTTTTTCGAAGCCTATAAATATGTGTTTCAACTGTATGTGTGTCAGCGTCTACAGCATATTGCCAAATTTTATTTAATATTACTTTTTTCGACAAAGGTTTTTTTTCACTTGATAGCAATTCTAATACTTGAACTTCTTTCTCGGTAACAATAATATATATGGAATCTTTCTTTAGTTTTTTTTCATTTTTATCTAAAATATATTCCTTAATAGATACAGATGAATTTTGAGTAAACTTTCTGCTTGTTATTAGTTTAATTATTTTTTTATTTAATTCATTGATACTTACAGGTGCCTCTATTAATAAATCAAAGTTAGAAGTCTCGATCAATTTAGTTCTAAAAATTAGTATTTTAGCACTATTTTTTTCTTCATATATCTTGCTAATAATACTTTTGTTTTTTAAGACAGCCTCATCAATTAAAACTGCACTATAGTTTGTTTTAGGCTCATTCTTTGAAAAATCTTTGTAAAATAAAGGGCAGAATTTTAAATATTCCTTTATTTCAACTAATGAATTGTTAAATTCATTTGATACTAAACATAAAATATTAAGTTTTGAATTATTGCTATGCATATAAAATTAATAAATAAAAAACTACACTTTGAAGAGTATAGAGTAAAATGCTCAATAGGCAAAAGAGGAATTTCAACAAAAAAAGTTGAGGGTGATGAGAAAACACCAAGGGGTACTTATAGGTTTTTATCTGTTTTCTATAGAAAAGATCGGACGCCAAAAATTAAAACTGGTTTAAAAAAAATCGTAATAAAAAAAAATATGGTCTGGTGTGATGACCCTAAGTCTAAGAAGTATAATAAATTAACATTGCTGCCTTTTGAATTCAGCGCGGAAAAGCTTTTTTTAAAAAAAAATATTTATGACATCATTATAGTTTTAAATTACAATATAAAACCTACAAAAAAGAATAAAGGCAGTGCAATATTTTTACATATAGCTGAAAAAAAATATAAGCCAACTAAAGGCTGTGTGGCTATAGCAAAAAAAGATATACTATTGTTGCTAAAGAATATTAATTTTAGATCTAAGATCTCTATATATTAGGTCTTTCACCAAATAATAGACTTCCTATACGTACGTAGGTTGATTTATATTCAACAGCTTTTTTGTAATCGGAAGACATGCCAATACTTAAATCTTTTAATGCGAGAGAGGTATTAGCTTCGTATAGATATTTAAAATATTTATCAGGACTCACATTGTTTGGCGGCAATGACATTAATCCAATTATATCAAGATCAATTTCATTCTTACAATAAGTATAAAAGCTATCTAGTTCACTAGCTGGTATACCCGACTTTTGATTCTCATTTCCAACATTTACTTGTATAAAATACTTTAGTTTTTTGTTCATATTTATTTCACTTTTTTTGAGACCATCTGCTAGTTTTTGATTATCTAGAGAATGAATAAAATCAAATACTTCTACGGCTTTTTTTGCTTTATTGGACTGTAATTTTCCTACCATGTGAAGCTTCAAATTTTTATTGGTTTTCATAATATTTTTCCACTTGCTTTCTGCTTCTTGAACTTTATTCTCTCCAAAATGAAGATGGCCATGATCAACTAAGGGCATTATATGATCTAGGGTAAACATTTTACTAACTGCAACAATATTAACCTCATCATTGTTAATATTAGATTTTATTTTGTTATATCTTTCTACTATTGTATCCATAAATGTTAATTTTAAAAAATAAATATTATTTATATATTGAGAATACACGAACTTTTAATTTAAAGTTAATAAAAGTTAAAAATAAGTTTGTTATTATTTACCGCAACAACAAAAAGCAAGAGGATATTCGTGCTTTAAAAATATTTCGTCTTGAATGTAAAAGAAGATCCATAGCGTTTTTTATTGCTAATAATGTAAAGTTATGCCGAAAAGTCAAAGCAGATGGTCTATATATATCAGCCTATAATAAGAGTCTGAATTCATTGTTTTTAAAAACCGTAGACTTCTCAATTATTGGGTCAGCGCATAACTTTAGGGAAATTGCTTTAAAACGAAGGCAAGGCTGCGATAAAATAATTTTATCAAGACTGTTTAAAACGGACTATTTAAAAAAGACTAGCTTTTTTGGTATTGTAAAATTTAATTTAATTATTAAAAATTTAGGAGCCTCTTTCATTCCACTTGGAGGCATAAGATACAAAAATTTGGGTAAGTTAAAATTGGTTAATTCCTCGGCTTTTGCTATTTTATCAGACATAAAAAAAAAGCCGGCTAATATTATTAACCGGCTTTTTTAATTTTTTAGATACTAATTAAAACGCCATTGCTACTGCAAATAACATTTCTTTCATGTCTTTTTTGTTTGTGTAAGAATCGTTCTCTATATCTTTTTGAGATAAAGAAAGCGTCATTCCACCCATTGTGTAGGCTGCTTGGATCGTAGATATATTCATAACTACGTTATCACCTGAACCAATGTTGTGGGTAATCGCACCTTGAGTAGATATAGATCTCTCTGAATCTTCTTCAGTGTACGATACAGATAAGTCATCATTAACTTTGTAACCTAATGAAAAAGCCATGTTGTCATATCTGTTGATTATTGCTAGACCAGTTGCCATCGCTTCGATGTCTGGCGCGATTCTTGTCTGAGCATAACCTGCTGTAAATGCACCATAAGTGTATTTAACTGCTGCAGAACCAGTTTCGTATTCTTGGAATGAAGCATTCGAGTCTTTTGTTAAGTACGAAAGACCTATATTCAATCCAGTAATAGGAGCTGTTGTTAATTGGTACTGAGTAACGCTTTGAGAAGCTTCACTAGCTGAACCACGTGCGTTTCCTGATGATGTGTCTGAAACGTCACCGTCTCCACCTGGAGAATATGCTACTTTAAACGATGTGCTGTATGGTAACAAGTCTGCTGGAGTGTGATACTGAACGTTGTTATATGAATGTATTCCTGATCCATATTGCATAGCGTCAGCAGTTGCTGTTGATCCACCATAACCTGTGTCAGATCCTACGCCATAAGCAGATGCGTCGAACTGATATTTAGTTGATAAATTACCTTCAGATATAAATACACCTACTGTACCAAGGTCATTTAATTTAACTGTTAGTTTACCATCATCTTGTGTTCCACCGTTATCCATGTCTATTGCGTAATTCCATGCGTATCCGTTGTCTAATTCACCAGAAGCGCCTAAAGTAAATTCGTTGGTTAAACCAAGTCCTTTACCTTGTTCGTTCTGTGAACTTAATCCATCAGATGACATGATACTGTATGTAGCTTTTGCTCCACCTGTTACTGACAATTCTCCAGCAAACGATGCTGTAGAAAGTGCAACTGATGTAATAACAGCTAACATTATTTTAGTTATTTTTGTCATTGTTTTCCTTTGTTGTTGTTTAGTCTTGATCGTTTATTAATATTATTAAACGTGTTAACAGTGGCTAATCTAGCTATTTTTAATAAATTATCCCTAATATTATGATTTTAAAGTATTAATTATTTTTTTTGTTGTATTTTTACAACACTACAAATAAGCCCTTGTTTGCTTAATTTATTGAATTTTTTATACTTCTGATGATAATACTAGGATAATAAACCTTATAATTTATGTTTTTACAATCTTTTAAAAAAATTCTCATCTTTTCATTGTTTTTTACGATTATTTCTTGTGGAATTTATAAAAAATCAGATGCAAGAAAGTCTCCTCAAAACGCACTGGAAAGAGCAAAGAAAAATGTTGCAGAAGGAAAAAGTGTAAGCATAAAATCCGCTCTAGGAAGAAGAGGTGGGGGGTCTTATGAGTTTAGTACTTCAAATCCAATGTGGCGATCTTCTTTAGAAATTTTAGATTTTCTGCCTTTAGTTACTGTTGATTATTCTGGTGGTGTTATAATTACAGATTGGTACAACGACGCCTCAAGTAAAAATGAGTCGATAAAAATAACTGTGAGATTTTTATCTAACGAAATTCAATCTAATAGCCTTAGGATTATCGTTCATAATAAAAAATGTTCTACTCCATCAACGTGCGTGGTTAAAAAGATAGACTCTAAAATACAAAAAGAGCTGAGTATGTCTATCTTAAGAAAAGCAGCGCAAATTCAAAAAGACGATAAAGAGAAAAAAAAGAAATAATTTTTTAAAAAATGGACAGGTTAAATTTTCAATTAGCTGAAGAAAAATGGCAATTAAATTGGAAAGATAAAAAATTATATAGATCAAAAAAAAATAAAAAATTCTATTGTTTGGAAATGTTTCCTTACCCATCAGGAAAAATACACATGGGTCATGTAAGAAACTATACGATCGGCGATGTTATCGCGCGATTCAAATTTATGAACAACTACAATGTCTTGCATCCAATGGGTTGGGATTCTTTTGGTATGCCGGCAGAAAATGCTGCAAGAGAAAATAATTTGAATCCAAAAGCATGGACTGTCAAAAATATTAATGAAATGAAAAGACAACTTAAGATGCTCGGTCTTTCGATTGACTGGGATCTAGAAATTTCAACTTGTGATGAGAGATATTACAAGCATCAACAGGAATTATTCATAGACTTTTATAACAAAGGTTTTATTTCGAGAAAAGAAAAATATGTTAACTGGGATCCAATAGAAAAAACTGTACTGGCAAACGAACAAGTTATAGCTGGAAAGGGATGGCGCTCGGGAGCTTTAGTTGAAAGAAAGAAATTATCTCAATGGTTTTTTAATATTACAAAATTATCTGAAGAATTATTAGTTGGATTAGATAAATTAAATGATTGGCCAGAGAAAGTTAAACTAATGCAAAAAAATTGGATAGGTAAGTCAGTCGGGTGTGAAATTAGCTTTGAAATAAGTGAAAATATTAATCCAAAAAAAATAAAAGTTTTTACTACAAGGCCAGATACAATATTTGGAGCTACCTTTATAGCTGTTTCCAGTGACCATCCCTTATGTAAGGAGTTTGAAGCTGATAGCCTATTTAAAAATTTTAAAAATGATTGTTTAAAAGTTGGAACTACAGAAGAGGCTTTGGCTATAGCCGAAAAGATAGGATATAAAACTAACTTATCAGTAAACCATCCTTTTATTGACGGCAAAAAAATTCCAATATATGTGGCTAATTTTGTCTTAATGGATTACGGGACAGGAGCAATTTTTGGTTGTCCGGCTCATGACGAAAGAGATTTTGATTTTGCAAAAAAATATAACCTAGAAATAATTGAAGTAGTTTCTCCAGAAAATAAAAATAATGTTTCAAAAAAAATAAGCGAAGCTTTTACAGGTGACGGACAACTTGTTAACTCTCTTTTTTTAAACGGACTATCAGTCATTAAAGCTAAAGAAAAAATAATTCAAGAAATAGTGTCTAAAAAATTGGGAGAGAAAAAAATTACATATAGATTAAAAGATTGGGGAATTTCTAGACAAAGATATTGGGGCTGCCCGATACCAATGATCTATTTAGAAAATGGAAGCATTATACCAGTAGAAAAAAGTGAATTGCCAATAAAGTTGCCGGATGATGTAGATTTAAACTCTTCTGGTAATCCACTTGATAACCACCCAACCTGGAAAAAAACAGTTTGCAAAAAAACAGGACAACAAGCCACTAGAGAAACGGATACTCTTGATACTTTTGTCGATTCTTCTTGGTACTTTATGCGTTTTTGTTCTCCATTTCTAAAAGATAAGCCTTTTGATATTCAAGAACTAAATTATTGGCTACCAGTAGATCAATATATAGGCGGTGTTGAACATGCGATATTGCATTTGCTATATTCAAGATTTTTTATGCGCACAGTTAAGATTAATCAACCGGCAATAAGCGCGGATGAACCTTTTAAGGGTCTATTTACTCAGGGCATGGTTTGTCATGAAACATATAAAGATTTGAAAAATAATTGGCTGAGTCCAGATGAAGTTGAAAAAAATAGTGACGGTCTCTTTCATAAAAAAGATGGAAAAACTAAAGTGGTTTTAGGTCCTTCAGAAGCGATGTCGAAATCTAAAAAAAATGTAATTGATCCGGAGAGTATGATTAAGATTTATGGAGCGGATGCGGTACGATGGTTTATTTTGTCAGACAGTCCTCCAGACAAGGATATTCAATGGTCTAATCAGGGAGTGAACGCATCCTATAAATTTTTACAAAAAATTTGGAATCTAAGTATCAAAGTTACTGATAGAGAAGATCAAATTCCGCTAAAGGAACTGGAACATAATTTTAGGAAAGAGTTCAATGGCTATTTAAATAAGATTACAAAGTTAATTGAAAATTTTCAATTAAATGTTGTTGTTGCAAACTCATATGAGATCTACCGTTTAATTAATGAAAATTTTGATAAAAAAATAAGTAATGCATGTATAAAAGAAATAATAATAGATTTTATGAAGATCCTCATTCCTTTCATTCCCCACATAGCAAGCGAATGTCTAGACAAACTTATGGCAAAAAATACTGATTTATGGCCAGAAATAAATAAGCAACTTTTAGAAAAACAGACAGTAAAAATAGCTATACAAATAAACGGAAAAACAAAAGAAGTGATTGAAGTGACCAAAGATTTGATAGAAAATGATGCAGTAAATGAAAGTAAAAAGAATTTAAAAATAATGAAAAACCTAGAAAATAAAAAAATAAAAAAAATAATTTATGTGAAGAATAAGATAATAAATTACTTAGTCGAATAAATCTATGAAAAACAAATTTTCTCCAACAATATTCATAATCTTTTTCCTTTTTATCAGCGCTTGTGGTTATGGGAAGTTAAATGTAGCCAACAAAAATAATATTAATATAGATAGCATTACTGTAACCGGAGATAAGCGTCTGGGTTACAGTATTAAAAATAATTTAATGTTATTGTCATCCAATAATGGGAAAGCAAAATTAGATATTAATTTGAAAGCAAAGAAAACTAAAAGCATTAAAGAAAAAAATGATGTTAATAAAATAACCAAATATAATATCGTGACATCCGTTAAGCTAACTTCAAGAGATAACGTTTTTGAGAAAAATCTTTCTAAAAACTTTGAACAAACTCTTGATTATAGAGTGGGCAATAATCATTCAGATACTTTAAGAAATGAAAAAAAAGCAACTGAAAACTCTATTGATTTAATGACGGATAAAATTGCGAATTACTTAATTATTTATTATTCAAAACAGTGATATTAAAAAGCTATATTGTTGAAAAAAATATTGAGATCCTTGATCAATACAACTCAATACTACTTTATGGAGAAAATAATGGCATCAAGGATGATATTAAAAATAATTGCAGAACAAAAAATAAGGAATCTGAGATAATAAATATATTTCAAGATGAGCTTATAAAAAATAAAAATATTTTAATTGAAAATATTCAAAATGAATCTTTATTTAATAGCAATAAGATTGTTTTTTTACACGAAATTTCAGATAAAGTTTTTAATCAACTTGAAGAAGCTTTAGATTGCAAGCTAGATAATATAAAAATATTTTTGTTTTCTGGCTTGCTAGACAAGAAATCTAAACTAAGAAGTTTATTTGAAAAAAATGATGATCTTGCAATTATTCCTTGTTATCAGGACAACGAACGAACGTTGATTTACTACATTAGAGACAGGCTAAAAGGATATGATGGCTTAACTTCGGAAATTACAAATCTTATAATTAACAACTCTGGTTTAGATAGAAAAATAATCAATAGCGAAATCAAAAAAATAAAACTTTTTTTTAAAAATAAAACAATTGTCAAAGAAGAAGTGGAAGAACTGCTTAATTTCAAAAATAATAAAAGTTTTGACGAAATCAGAGATGCAATGCTATTAGGCAACAAAATCAAGGTAAATAGACTAATAGGTGAAATGCAGTTTTTACAAGATGAAAATTTTCTTTATATCAATCAAATAACTACCCGCATCTCTAAACTACTAGAAATACAATATATTAATGAAAATATAAAAGATGAAGATCTAGCTATAGAAAATTTAAAACCGAAGGTATTCTGGAAAGATAAACCTATTTATATACAGCAACTAAAAAAATGGAATAAAAATGAACTTGAATCAGCGTTAAATAATGTTAACTCAACGGAATTATTAATGAAAAAAAACTCTCAAATTAATAACGACACTTTAATAAAAGATTTGATTATAAGATTGTGTTGTTCTGCTTTTGACTCTAACTCCGCTTAAGTAGATTAGAAATAAGCTCGAATTGCTCCAAAGTCTTATATTCTATTGTAACTTTACCAGAATTATTTTTTTTATTTAAAATATTAACTTTTAAACCTAGTTTTTCTTCTATTTTATTCTGAACAGATAAGATATTAGCGTCTTCATTATTTATTCCTTTGGCTTGGGTTTTCTTTTCTTTAACCAAACTTTCAACTTTTCTGGCGCTCATCTTTTTTTTAAATATCTCTTCTGCTACTGAAGATGCATTATTCAATCCTATTAGGGGCCTAGCCTGACCTGCTGTAATTTGCCCAGCTTCTATCATTGCTATCACATCTTTTGGTAGGGTTAATAACCTTAGAGTATTACTAATGTGGCTTCGACTCTTTGACATCATCTGGGATATTTTTTCTTGGTCATATCTAAACTCTTTAAATAAACGTTCATAACCTTTGGCTTCCTCTATTGAATTTAAATCATCTCTTTGAATATTTTCTACTAAAGCAGCTTCGAGTGTTTCATTATCACTAAGATCTAATATGACAATTGGAACCTGATGTAAGCCCGCTCTTTGCGCTGCCAGCCACCTTCTTTCACCCGCAATAATTTCAAATTTTTTTGGATCATTTTTATCTTTACGCACAGCTATAGGTTGTATAACTCCGTTTTGTTCGATAGACTTCGAAAGTTCATTTAATTTTTCCTCATTAAAATTTAATCTAGGCTGGAAAGTGTTTCTGTTTATATCGCCAATTAAAGCGAACTGCTGGCTTGAGTTTTTTTCAATAATTTCTTCATTTTTTTTTGCATCACCAAATAATGCGGATAACCCCCGTCCAAGACCTTTTTTCTTTAAGTCACTCATGCTGCACTCCCTAAACTTTTTTTGTTTTGGTCTAAAAATTCTCTTGCAAGTTTAAAATACGATTTACTTCCCAAACAATTTTTATCATATATTACGCACGGCATCCCATGAGAAGGTGCTTCTGACAATCTGACGTTTCTTGGTATCACAGTTTGATAAACTTTTTCTTTAAAATATCCTCTGGCTTCTTTATCAACTTGAGATGAAAGTTTATTTCTTTTATCGAACATTGTTAAAAGTATCCCTCTGATGTGTAGCGTCGGATTTAGGTTTACTTTAATGCGGTCTATTGTTTTTACAAGTTGGGTTATACCCTCTAAGGCAAAAAACTCTGTTTGCAGCGGTACTAAAATTTCATCTGCAGCAACTAAGGACATTATAGTTAAAAGGCTCAGAGATGGTGGGCAATCTATAAACACATTATCATATTGATTGATTAAACTATTTTTTTCATTTCTTAAAATATCTTTAAGAATAAAAGCGCGCTTAGGTTCGTGAGCTGTCTCTATTTCCAATCCTGAAAGATTTACATTAGAACTAATTAGGTCAAGTCCACCTATATTGGACTTTTGAATTACCTCATCTAGTTTTAGTTTGCCTATTAGAAGGTTATAGATATTTTTATTTTCATCATTGTTAGATTTTCCTAACCCGGTCGTTGCATTGCCCTGTGGGTCCAAATCAATTACCAATATTTTCTGATTTTTCTGTGCTATTGCAGTGGCTAAATTTATTACTGTAGTAGTTTTTCCAACTCCGCCTTTTTGATTGATTATTGATATAATATTTGTCTTCACTTTTTATCAAAATCTATAATTATAATTTTTGAGTCTCTTTCAGTCATACTTTGCTCTAACTTATACTTAATATTTTGCCCCTTCAAAGCAATTTCTGCCTCTTCCTGTGCATTCTTTCCTTTTAGAACTATTAATTTATGTGTTTTTTCTGCTTTTTCACGTGAAATTCTTATCATTTCTGGCAATTTTTTAAATGCTCTGGCCACGATGTATTCTGAATCAATTATATGCTCCTGGTAATTGCCACCATGAATAATTACTTTTAAATTTAGCTTTTCTTTGACTGAAGAAAGGAATTTCGCCTTTAGTGGTGATTTTTCATAAAGTTTCACGTGAAAATTTTGATTTTTATTGAATATGGCGAGTACTATTCCAGGAAAACCTGCGCCAGAGCCCAAATCAGCCAAAGAACCGCCATCTCTAAAATCTATAAATTTGACCAACTGTGCAGAATCAAGGATATGTCTGGACCACATTTGTCCTTCGGTGCTCTTTGCTATAAAATTATGGCTTATATTTCTATTAATAAGAAAATTACTGAAAATAGACAATTTTTCTATATCTTCATCGTTAAAATTAAGCTTTTCCTTAAGAGTTAATTTGGCAAAACTCTCTTCCATCAGGCTGTGGCCTTAAATTTGGATCTCTTAATGTGTCCAAGAAGAATTATGGCAGCTGCAGGTGTTACACCATCTATCCTAAGTGCCTGTCCTAGGGTCTTGGGTCTTATTAAATTTAGCTTAAACTTAACCTCTGTAGATAGGCTGCTAAAAAGATCGTAGTCTATATTAGAAGGAATGACTATGCCTTCATCTTTTTGAAACGCCGCTATATCATGCGACTGTCTTTTCAGATAGCCGGAGTAATGAGCGTCAGTTTCAACCTGCGAATCTATTTGGTGTCCATTTTGGGTTATTTGTGGCCAGATGCTTCTTATCTTCTTCATACTTACACCATTCATGCCGAGCACTTGTAGTGCGGATCTTTTTACTCCGTCCATTGCAATCCTTATCGAATGTTTTGCTGCTTCGTTCGGAGAAATAAAAACATTTTTTAGACCGTCTACTACTTGTACTAATTTTTTTTGTTTTGTAAGAAATTCTTCTTT
>Ga0115003_10003559_pt1 | contig 12249 bp, 12 predicted proteins | sample ArcticOcean_MG_C_7_FD_88736 | JGI IMG/M metagenome (GOLD analysis project Ga0115003, IMG submission 88736) | Marine microbial communities from western Arctic Ocean - ArcticOcean_MG_CB11_88 | ecosystem: Environmental > Aquatic > Marine > Oceanic | place: Arctic Ocean: Canada Basin | collected... | reverse complement strand
TGAAGATGCAGCCGAGCAAAGTATTGGGGGTTATGCTTCAAACGAGCAAGAAGCAAAAGAACTAGCGAAAAAATGGGTTAATGATAGAGGGTACACTAACTTAATGAATGTAGAGGCAGAAGTCGTAGAGCCGCCAATGGATTATGATGATGATGAATGGCAGTTAAAAGCAGAGCAACCTTTTCCTTATTATGAAAAAGGAGGTAGAGTTTCAGACAAAAGACAATATATGGCTGAATTTATGGCTGACTTAATACCTGATGATTATTTAGAGCAACTTGGAGGAAATGCAACTTATAAAGATGGTGTAAAGTGGGAGCTTGAAAATAGAATTAAAACTGATGCAGATGCAGAATACTATGGAGAAAAATATGAAAGCAGTTACATAACTGGAAAAGATTATGAAAAAGGAGGTAGAGTTTATAGACATAAACATATTCCAACTATGACTTTTGAGATTACTGGAGAAACATCAAAAGGTTACAAAGGTATTCAGAAAGACAAAAAGAGTTTAAGTAAATTAGAAAGAGTGAAAGGAAAGAAAGTAAGTTACTCTTCCTCTGAATTAAAAGATTTATTTAAAAAAGATTATGAAAAAGGAGGAGAGGTAAATGAGGCGTATGTAGATTTTATGAATAAGAAGAAGGGCTTTAGACCTGACAGAAAGTATTTTAAGACCTATGAGGAAGCAGAAAAATGGGCAAGAAAAGAATTTGATAGATTTAATTCTGATATGATAGGTTATACTGAATTTGAAAGACCTCTAATGGGTTATGCAAAAGGAGGAGCGTTATCAAAAGAATTTAAGTTTGATAAGAACTTTGTAGTATATGTTCCTTCTACATCAGATGTTTCTGATAAAATATCTCGTAAAGAACTAGATAGTAGAGTAAATGAAGTTAAAGAATATGTGGCAAATACTTTTGGGGGATATACAGAAACTGAAACAGAGGGAGGTTATAAAAGCTCCAAAGGTGATATAGTAGAGGAGGATGTTGTAAAAGTGTCGGTATTTTCTAAAAATAAAGACTGGAAAGATAAAGAATACGAAGTCGTTAAAAAGGCTAAGCAATGGGCAAGAGAATGGGGTCAAGAGGCAATTGGATTTGAGTATGAGGGGGATTTGTACTATATAGATGGTGATGGGAAAATGGAAAAAGGGGGATTGACGGCATCCAAAAAACGAATTAAGAAGAGTTGGGGAGGAACGATAGATATGCCAAGAGGAAGCGGATGGGGAGACTATAAAAAGGGCAAGAGAGTATTAAAAATAAAAGAGCTAGAGGAAGGGGGTAGGTATTTGGCATACAGCAAACAATTTGACGCTAAAAATATAGTTTATATTATACCAGAAGGAAAGACTGATATAAACCCACCTGGCTCCTCTATGTTTACAGACAAGAAACTTTTTATATATATTAAGCCTACCAAAAAAATTGAACAAAGAAATGAGATGGAGATGCCAATGAAAATAGGCGAAGACCAATTGCAAGATAATTATGCGAACTACGACTTTTTTAAGATAAAAGGCTATAAATATTCTAAAGGAGGCAGTTTAACTCAAACCAAAGCCAAACAAATATTAAAAGACGGAGAGGCTAACGGAAAAGATTTAACAGAAAAACAAAAAAGATATTTTGGAGCTATTGCGGGAGGAGGAAAGTCTTACGCAGAGGGTGGAGAGATTACAGTTGAAAATGAAGATGAACGAACTACTTTGTCTTTAAATGGAATTGGTAGTATAGTAATAACTGAAACTACTCCCGAATATGAATTTGTAGATGATATAAGCGCAGATGAATTAGAAAATCTTGATTTAGATGAATATAATTTTATTTCTAAAATTGAAGATTTACGAATTAATGATGGATATAAAGGCAAGGGATATGCTAAATTATTAATGAATAAAGCATTGGATTATATAGATGAAAACTATTCCTATCCAATTTATCTTAATGCTTCGCCAATGCAATCAGATGGAATGTTAAACTTAAATGACTTAACGGCATTTTATGAGAAGTTTGGATTTAAGGTTTTTAAACGACAAGGCAATAACAATTTAATGATAAAAAAATCTAAATATGGCGTAGGAGGATTTTTAACTGGAGCTGTTCTGGGAGCTGTTGGGGGCGCTTATGTCAATAATAAGATAAATAAAAAAACCAAAAAAAGAGAAGCTGAGGGAAAAAAGGCTAAAGCTCCAGAATATTTGTATACGCATCCTCTATGGGACAATACCATATATAAGTATTTAAAAAAGAAAAAAATAAGCAACAAGGAGATAGATAAATTATGGGATAAAGGGTTGCAAAATATACCTAAATATCTTAAAAAGAGAAAAAAACTAAAACAATCAATAAAATGAAAACACAAACTTATTTTTGTCCCCAGTTAGAAAGGAGGGTTACATCAGAAGAATTTAATGATGCCAAAAAAATTTACTTGGAAAATGCAAGTACACCAAAAATATCCATTGACTGGAAAATTTACGAAATTGACGTAGACCTATTAGATGAGGTTTTTTACTATGCTGTTAAGTATGGATATAAACCAAGTATATATGAAAACGGAAAAATACCAGAAAGAGCCATACGAAAATATAGAAATAAAATTGCAGAAAGAATTGCAGATTTTGTAATCACTAGCGATGCCGCAGAAACATATTCTAAGCAAGATTATGTGAAAAGGCTAGGAGTAAAAGAAGAGTCGGTAGGAGATTATGAGAAAATGATAAAAGAATCAGTAATTTTTATATTAAACAAGTATAAAGGAGATGATATAAAATTGCTAGACAAAGAAATTAAATTTTATGGCAATAGTGTTATGTGTTCTAAATACAGAAAAGAAAATGCCTCCCATAAATATAGTTCAGCCGAAGAATACATTAAAGGAAAGTCCTATGCCACAAATAATCAAGGGGAAACGGTAAAGATATAAATAAATTATTAACTTTGTAAAATAAAGAAAAGAAAATGACAACAGAAGAAATAAAAGAAAGAATTGCTCAGTACGAAGAGATTATAAATGACGCTTCGGAAGACCAAACTACAAGAGATTTTGCTCAAAAGAAAGTAGATAAATTAAAAGAACAAATAGCTGACGGTGACGATGATGCTGAAGAAATAGATGAAGCTGATTCAGGTGAATTAGAGGTTGACGAAATATATGGTGATGGAGATGAAGAATTTCAAGAGGAGGTAGAGGAGGCGGAAGCAACTCCTACTAAGCCTGGTCCAAAAGAAAAAAAGAAAAAATCTACTAAAACCAAAGGTAGAGGTCGTCCAAAGAAAAGAGGTAGGCCAGCTAAAAGAAAGGCTACTAAAAAAGCGGCCCCTACAAAAGCAAAAGCTAAAAAAATGTCTAAAGACCTTGGTTTGTCAGTAAAAGAGTGTGAGGATTTATTAGAAAAATATAATAGTGAAGATAAGGCTAGAAAAAGCCGATTATCTAAGAGAAAAAAGGCTGGAAAGTCTGCTGAATTGAGTGTTTCAGAAAGCTTAGAAAAAGAAGTTAAAACGGTTAAAAATAAAGTAGAAGATAAAAAAACTGCTACTACAAAAACTCAAGCAAAATCCCAAGGAAATAAAATAACGGAATTAGTTAAAGCTATATTACAAGGGATAGATAAAAAGCAAGATAAAATAAAGCAAATAGATGCTATAATAAAAGGTTTAGTTGCAGAAAAGAAAAGCATTATGGCTAAAAAAGGAGTTGGTTCCTTTTTAGTTGGTACTGCTCTAGGTGGTTATGCTGGATATAAGGCTGGTCTTTCTGAAGATAAAACGGAATTAAAAGATTTATTTAAAGGAGAAAAGAAGTTAGCGAAGGACTTTAAAGAGGCGGTTAAGGATAAAAGGAAAAAAGATGATTCCTACACTGAATTTGAAGAAATTTACGCAAAAGGAGGTAAAATAGACAGAGATGAACCAATAGTTGAGTTTCTGGTGTCTACTGGAGACCGTGAGCACTTAAGTTTATTCAGGCCTAAAGACCACGTTATAGTAAATGATGAAACTGGCAAAAAATTTAAAGGAAAGGATGCGACTGTCAAAAGCTTAAGAGAAATGGACGAAGAAGAATTAGTACAACTGATGTACGGGGAGGGTGCGTATATGACTGACTATGGTGTAGATATAGGAGATGGAACCGTAACAGTTGACAGTATAATGACTATGGGAGAGTTTATTGATAGAGGTTATGCAAAAGGGGGAGAGATTGGGTGGAAAAGTATGGATGATAGAAAACTAGAATCCCTTAATGAAACGGCAATACGTTTCTTTAATCAATTAAGTGAAAAAGGGAAAGAACAATATAAGCAAGAGTTAATGAGATTAAAAAAAGCATTTCCCTACAAATCAGGAACAGAAAATTGGACAATGGTAGTGAATCAGATGAATGGATTTGATGAGGAATATGGAGAAGGTACGTTAGGTATGAGGAGAAATATTAGTGCTAGTGAATATAGATACGGATTACAAATTATGGCATTAGAAAGTTCTATGAAGGATAATGGATTAAAAGAATATGCAGAAGGAGGAACTACTTATGATGAAATTCAAGACGAGAAAATTTATAATAATTTAGGAGGAATTAATAATAATCTCAAAGGTATTCAAAATTTATACCAAAAAAACCCATCTTTAAAGATGGCAAGCGGAGGAAAAACCGAAAGCAATATAGATGATGCAATGTTTGGGAGGGACAAGTGGCTTCCTGAAGATGATGATTCTATTAGAGAATATCAAGAAATAGAAGATGATGGGGATGTAAAAGATATGATTGAGTATTTAAACTCTTACTCAGATGAAGAGGTATTGAGTGAAAGATACGGTGTAACGAGCTCTGATTTTCCAGCAATTGCAAAAAAAATAATGAAAAAATCTTTTGCAAAAGGAGGCGTTCCTAAAAACGCAAAATGGGAATACCCTATATATTTTGATTCAGAGGATAAAGAGTTTGTAGCAATTTACTATTCTAATGAAGAGGATGTAAATGAAGCAGATGAAGATTTTGATAATAGAACTTATAATGACATAACTCCTGATGTAATAAAAGAATATGTTGATGATAAATATGAGGAAGTAGATGTTTACGAGTTATCTAAAAACGATAAATTTATGGATGAATTAGGATACGCTTTAGAAACAAGTTCTATTTCACCTGAAAAAGTAGATTACGCAAAAGGTGGAAATGTTGTAGATGGTATTTCGCAAGAATTTTATGGTATGAATATAGCAGAAATAGATGGGGAGGGCATTGATGATGTTAGAAAATTAAAGGCTATAATCTTTGAACTTAATAATAGATTAGAAGAAGAAAAAGGAATTTTACCCTTTGATAGTGAGGCACAGGGTTTTGATGAAGATGGAAACCCTTATGGGATTGACAACCTACCATTTTCAAAAGGTGGCAAATTAAAAGGCAAAAAAATTATCAACTTTTATTATGATGTATATAATAACCCAAGTAGAAAAATTAGTAGTAGGTTGGGTGGAGAATATAAAAAAGCATTTGAACTTGCTATGGATAATGTAAAGAAAGATAAAAAAGAGGGTACATACGAATTTAACAAACCTTATGCAAAAGGTGGTACTACTTATGATAAGGAGCAAGATGAACGCATTGACGAAAATCAAAATATGTCTGAGGAAGGAGTACAATTGGGAGATAGTGCGTGGGGAGAATTTGAACCTAGGTTAGACAAGTTAGACAACAAAGTAGAGGACAATACTGAGGACATTACGAGCAATAAAAGAGAAATTGACCATTACGGATTAGCCTCCTCAGATGCTTTAGACCTTGCTCAGGAAAATGAAGAGACAATAGATAATATGAGGCAAGGGACGAACAAAGTGCTTAATAATTTATACGAAAAAAACCCATCTTTAAAGATGGCACACGGAGGAAAAACCCCCAAGTTAAAAGTAAGAAAGTCTTTTTATCGTACAACACTTGGAGCTAATGAAAAAACGGGAACGGGAGAAGATATGAGAAATGTATATCATTTACATATAGAAGGCACTGGGTCTGGTCAAAATTATCTTTTACACTCTAGCACGGTAAATGAAGAATTTTTGAAAGAAAACGCCCCAGGAGGATATGATAGCGGTTTTTATGTAGATGAAGAAGTTTATGTAGATTTCACTGATAAAGATGGAAAAAAGAAAAAGGGTTATATGTTGGTGAACAATCCAGATTTAGCAGTTAGAATATTGAGAGATAGGTATGGAGCTGTTAGTGTTGAGGATATAACTATGGAGTGGGAAATGGGTGATAAAGGTAAAAACTTTGAAGATTATACTAATAGCTTCTAATAGTGGCCGTAAGTTTTAATGTAAATAAAGTCTATAATTTATATACTCAAATAGGAGGTACTACCAAATTTCCAGAATCTTTAAATAAGGTTCTAAAGTATATGCAGAATGACGGCAACCTTAATAATGAAAAGGAGGCGGCTTATCTACTGGCCACAGCTAAAAGCGAAAGCGATTATTCTTTGCAAAGATACGAAGCGGATTATTTGTGCGGTCCAAAAGGAGTTCCTTATGAAGGACAACCTTGTCAAGCCGCACTAGATTATTATAGGTCAAACCAAGGAGGTAAGTCTAACTACTATAACAAAGGAGTTGATAGCACTGGAGTTCCTTATTTTGGTAGAGGCTTAATTCAATTAACAAACCCTTATAATTATTATAATTATGGGAGGATGATTGGAGTTAATTTGTATGACGATGGTGATAAAGCTTTAATTCCAAAAAACTCTTACAAAATAGCGTCTACATATTTAAAAAGAAAAACATTTAAGTATGTAAATATTGGAGACTTAACTAGAGCAAGAAAGAGTGTAAATGGAGGTACAAAAGGAGTTTCTAGAACAAACGATTCTTATAATAGATGGTTAGAAGTTTTCCAAAACCCAGAATCTAATTTTAAAATAAAGAGCAATGTTAATAAAGTTATGCTAATAGGGGGTATTTCATTAGGTTTGGTGGCTCTATTTGGGGTGGGGTTTATAATTTATACGTCTTTAGGAAAAGAAAAACAAAAAAAGTTATTATATTTGAAAACTAATTAACATTAAATTTAATACTATGGCTACCGAAGAAGAATCAGATAAGAGTAAGGAAAAACCTCAATTAAATCCAGAAGTAAAGTCAGAAGAAAAACCAGTTTATAAATTTCCACATCAAGTTTTGATGCAAAGAAACGGAAAAAATGATTCTGATGTTGATGCAGATACTAAAGAATACATTAATGATTTTAATGATTTTTTAAAGCACGTTAAAATGACTAAGGCAAGCGCTGAAAAAAAGGGAAATAAATGGGAGCTTCCAGAGACTAAAAAAAACAAACTTTTAAGATTATCTAAGAGTATTTGTAAATCTTTACAATTATCGCTGAATAAAGAGCTATATAAAGAGCAAGATAAAATTAATAAAATAAACGAAGAAAAAGAGCTTGAGCGAAAAAAGAAAGAATTTTTAATGAAAAAAAGGATTGAAGCAAGACGTAGAGTACAGTCTGATATAGAAGAAAATAAGCTAAAGCAACAGCAATTAAGTCTGGAAGAAAAAAAGAAAGAAGAAGAAGAAGAGGACACTTATGGATTTTGGTTTTAAAAATATAATATGACAAGAACAAGAAACAGAAGAAAGAAAAAGAAGACATTAACTCCTAAGCAGCCCTTGGTTAAGTATGGTTTAATTTCTTTTAATAGCATTGGGTATGGAAATCCTACAATAGAGAATCATTTAGATATGCAGAAAAAGGGAGTTTGTGATGATATGTTAACTGACATATATACAAAGCAATTTCCCCCTAATGAAAGCGATGAAACCCTATCGGAATTAGAATACGTAAGGAAAAAACTTAAAAGGCTTCAAAACGAAGAAACATTAAATGAGTGTAAGGCAATTGATGAAAATTTGGGTAGTTATATAAATAATGTTTGTACTCATTTAAAAATATTCGGTGTGTATGACCTTATAATAGATATAAGCGAAAAAGCACTTGATTCATTGGTTCTAAAATCTAAATATCACTTTAATAGAGCAAGACCATATCAGCTTAGTTTTTATTTTGTTAATCAAGAGGAATTAAATCCTTTAAAATCTTGCTCTGCAACAACCCCTTCATATCCAAGTGGTCATACGCTACAAGCGTTAGTGGTTTCAGATATATTAATCCATCATTTTCCTCAACATAAAGAAGTTTTTGAAACAATAAAAAGAAGAGTTGGTATGTCGCGCATAATAATAGGGGTTCATTATCCTTCAGATAATGAGTTTTCCATAGAAATAGCAGACACTATGAAAGACCACCCTGAAATACAAGAACTATACTATAAAAGAAAGTGGGATGAAATAATTAACGAAACAAGTAAAGATGTTCCAGGACAATAATTACCAAAATAAAAATCAAAATCAAGGAAATCCAGAAAAAAGCCCACGTGAAAGATATGAGATTTGTGTAGGTGGTATGTGGAATGATAGATGTGATGAATACAAGCCTAATACTAATCAGTGCCGAAGTTGTGGCTGTTTCGTAAATGCCAAAGTAAAAATTGCTACTGAAAAATGCCCTTTAGGTAAATGGTAATTTTTTTGTATCTTTGTAGATAGAAAAGTAAATTAAAATATAAGACTATGACACAAGGAGCAAAAATAGGTTTAATAATAGGCGGAATAAGTGTAGTTGGAGTTGCAGTTTGGCTAATAATTAAAAATAGAAATCAACAAGCATACGTTCCACCATATTCTCCACCAAATAATGTGGATTATAATAATGGAAAGCCGACAATTAACTGGGGAGCATTAGCGACTACAATTATAGATAGTTTACCTCAAAATATAAAAGTTAATAAAGACCAGAACAACCAAGTAGTTTCAGTAGAGCAGCCATCTACTAAAACATCTCCTGGAAATCTTTTATTTGTAAATTCCTCTCAGTATAACTCTAATGAAATTAAGTCTATGCAGAATTACTTAATCGGAATAGGTGGGCAGCCAAAAATGTGGATACAAAGTACGGGTGGAGCTGATGGGAAAATTGGAAATGGATTTAAAAGTGCATACACTTGGGCGGTATTAAATAGACAAGTATTAGATATACAAGACTTGTATAATAAATCGGGAGCAAAAAAATAAAATAAAGTAACCTTTTAGCAGCAATAAATTGTTATTTTTGTAGTATTCAACTGCCTTTTGTATGTCCACCATTTGGCGATTTACTTTTCTTTGCCCCAACGCTAAGCGTTGGGGCTTTATTTTATGAAAGAATATAAATATAAAATAAGCATCACTCCAAAACCAACTCCAAGACCTAGGTTAGGAAAGTATGGAGCGTATAATAAAACAGATTATACTAAATATAAGAACGATTTAATTTTTTTAATTAAATTATTATCAATACCTAAAGAAGATTACTTCTTTCTAAAAGCAAGGTTTTTTTTCCCTTATCCCAAAAACACTCCTAAGAAGAAACTAATAGATTTAGCGCCATTAAGAAAGAAATGCGACCTAGATAATGTAGTTAAAGGACTTATGGATGCCTTAGAAAAGGCCGATGTTATTAACAATGATAGACAATTATCAACTCTTTTAATAGAAAAAAAATATACTTTAAAGGAGCGTGGATATATTGAGTTTGATTTAGATTGCTATGTTAATAAATAATTAAGTATTAAGTTTAATTTTTTAAGTTAGGTTAATTATATTTGTTGCCGTAAACGATATTAAATGTAATATGTCAGAAAGCGCTAACTCTTTAGAATTAATTAGTAACTTAAATAAAGTTATTGAGAAGAGAGGATTAAATAAAACGATAGAGATACTTAAAAAAGGACAACAACCAGAAAAGGTTTTGCAAGAGGAGATTATTTCTATTATAAAGGTTTTAGTGTGTGATAATTTTGATATTACAGAAAGAAATATGTTATTTGGAAGCTCTAGAAAGCATAATAGGAGATGGGCTCTTTCCTTCTTTTGTTATTTTGTACACTTAAGTCTAAATTGCACTCAAAAAGAAGTTTCTAAGATGATTAGTCGTACTAATGCTTGTGTTTCAAAATATATAAAAGACATATTAACACTTTCTGAATCAATAGTTTACGAAAGAGAGCTAATACAGAAAAAAATACTAATAGAAAAATTATTAAAAGAAAAAATTAATCACATATTAAGATATGGCGAAGAAAAATAATAACATTGAAGATGTTGAAGTAGAAGGAGGTAATCAAGACTATTCAAGTTTAGTGGGTGGATATAATCCATTTGGAGAAAGTGTAGTAGAAAGAGAGTATACTAAGTCAAAACAAACGCTAACATCAGAACAAAGAGGCCCTATCATAGAGCCTACATTTGAGCCGCCACCGATAGGAGGTTATACAGAAGAAATGGATACTGAAATGGATTCCGATGATATGCCAGGAGTTTTTGATGAAAGTGTAAGTGATTTAGATGATAAAGACAAAAAATTTGCTCACGAAAATCTAGTTGATACAGTTATTGGGGGTTATGAAATGATGCACACTTTCGCAAGAAGATGGGCTACAATAACTGAGGATAAGTTAATAGAAAAGGAGAAGAAAGGAGAAATAGACTTGAGGATGCAGATAATGGTTTCTGCCGTGCAGTCATTACCTTTATTTGAATTTGTAGGCAACTACAATAAACAAGTTGAAGAAACTTTGACTGTTGACGAGGATTTTGTAGAGAAAGTAAAGCCTATTATGGTTCGTATTGCAGCAAAAAGAGGTCTAGGTATGACTGACGAACAAAATTTAATGGTAATGTTTGGTAAGGATATATTAGAGAAAGGAATGCAAGTAATTGGATTTAAAAAGTCTCTAAACAACATATTAGAATTGACTTACGAAAGCTATAAACAACAGCAAGTAAACGGATTTAATTCACCTCCACCACAAGGCCCACCGCAAGGACCTCCACCACAAGGTCCACCACCACAAGGTCCACCGCAAGGTCCACCGCAAGGACCTCCAGCAGAACAACCACCTATGCCTTCTGAATACCAAGGTTCAGATATGGCAAGCACACAAGAAGAGCTTGAGGATTATGATGATTATGATGGTTCAGAATTTGAAGAAGAAGATGAAATTGTAGAGATAAGAGGATTGAAGCGTGGCGAATTAATAGAAATGAACCCAACGGAAGAGGAAAGTAAGCCAGTAGAAAATGAGCCAAAATTAATAGAGCCCAATGCAAACGACATACAAGAATCTGAAGAAAAATAATAATAACTAAATATTAAATTATGATTTCATTATCCATCGTCTTATCAATTATTTTAATTTCTACTGGTATATATTTTATATTGCTTAGAAAAAAAGAATTCAAAACCTTAGAATGTAAAGATTCAAGAGTTGAGGGTATTTCTAGAGCAAAAATGAACTTAGACCCTAAGTGGAATAAGGGCTGTACAAGAGACCCTAAAACGGGGCATTTTAAAAGAAAATAAATATTAAAATATGAAAACAGCAGTAATTACTTACCTAATGGGAGATGAAGATGTATTACTTGAGCCCCATTACTTAAATGAGACTTGGGATTTAGTATGCTTCACAAATAGAAAAGATATTAAGTCTGAAACTTGGAATGTTGTTTACGTTGAGGATAAAGAGAATGCAATGAACAATAAAAGATTTGCTAATTTCTTTAAATTCAATCCATTTACTTCATTATTCTCAGCATTTAACTTAAACTACGATATATGTATTACTATTGACGCTAATGTTCGCATAGCTAAAGATTTAGATAGAATAGTTAGTTTTTATTGCCCGACTTTATTTGATATGACCTTGGCTGTACATCCTATACGCAACTGTGTAATATCAGAGAGTAATGCTATTGTTGGAGAAAAAAAAGATACTAAAGAGGCAGTAGCTCAAAATATAAATTTATTTGAAAAGAATGGATACCCTACAAATAATGGGCTTTATCAAACTACAATAATGATATGGAAAAATACTTTAGCTACTCAAGTATTAAGTAGCGATTTTTGGAAGCTATATTGTAATATGTCAGAAAGAGACCAAATACTACTACCATACGTATTATGGAAAATAAAAGATATAAATATAATAGAAACTAAATGGGAAGACTTTAAAGAAGAATTTGATTATTTAGAACACCCAAAAAAAGAAGAAGAAAAAAAAGAATCTTTAATCTTAATTAAGTAATGATTAAAAAGAAAAAAAGATTACCAAAAATTTTAGTTGGAGGGCCAACATTT
>Ga0115003_10003551_pt1 | contig 12256 bp, 12 predicted proteins | sample ArcticOcean_MG_C_7_FD_88736 | JGI IMG/M metagenome (GOLD analysis project Ga0115003, IMG submission 88736) | Marine microbial communities from western Arctic Ocean - ArcticOcean_MG_CB11_88 | ecosystem: Environmental > Aquatic > Marine > Oceanic | place: Arctic Ocean: Canada Basin | collected... | reverse complement strand
GGAGGATGCGGAAAGAGAAAACATGTTTGTGTTTGTGTATGTTTCTTTTCGCGCTCTTTTTGTTTCGCTAAACTTATATTTCTGAGCGAAAAGAAGCCGATTTGTTTCCTCCTCTTTCTGTACGAGTTAAAAAAAAAACTCTTCATCAATCCAACGACAGATACGAAAGAAGAGAGTCGTCCGTGCATAACAACACAACACAAGATGCGCGCGTGCACGAGTAATCTCGCGTTCGTTTGTGCGGCGAGGAGAGCGTCTACTTCGTACGCGTCTACTACCACGTCCGCGTCGACATCCTCAAGGACGTCTCCTTCCTGTCGAGGGAGAAGCAAGACGTCGGTCCGAACAGTCGCATTCTCTTCTTCTTCGTCGTCGTCGTCAACAACAACTTCTTCTTCTTCTTCTCCTGCTGCTCCTCCTCCTCTTGTGAACAACAAGACCAATCAGAACAACAACAATAATAACAACAACAACAACAATAATAACAACAACAACAACAACAGCAACATTAGGAGATCATCAAAAGTTGTCGCAAACGCTCGAAAAGGCATGCTCTTCAACAGCGAGATGGACGACATTCGGAGAGATGCGAAACCAGCAGAACCGGTGAAGTTTACTTTACCGCTTTCCATCAAACTCTACCCTTCAAAGTGTTTACGAGCCGAGAATGAGCCGGTGACGGTATTTGACGACAATTTAAAAGAGCTCTCGAAAGAAATGTTCAAAATCATGTACGAAACCGTCGGGTGTGGGTTAGCCGCACCACAAGTGGGCGTGAATTATCGTCTCATGGTGTACAACGAAGCCGGAGCGCCGGGCGAAGGAAAAGAAGTCGTTTTGGTGAACCCAAAGATTAGCAAATTCAGCAAACAGAAAGATTTCTTCGAGGAAGGATGCTTATCCTTTCCAAAGATTTACGCGGAAGTTGAGGTGCGTGTTATAGTGGTTTCGTCTTTTCTCTTTTCCTTTGTATCAATCACCCTTCTTTCTCTTCGCGTTCGCGTTCGTGTTCGCGAGGGAGTGTGGAAAACGAAAACGGCCGATGAGCGATCAAAACATAAATATACGCTAATCCGAGTTTCTTTTAATCGAGAAGCTGTGCGGAGAAATGTGAGCTAATACGCGAGGCTTTTCTTTCCATTCTTGAACAACTTCTTCGTTTGTTCATTTCAACATCTCTTTCATTGAAGCTCACCCCCTGGTTCCTCTTTTTTTAATTGTATTATATTTGCTTTAAATACAGAGACCGATGGGCGTCAAGATTGAAGCGCAGGATGTCGAAGGAAACAAGTTTAAAATGACTCTAGAAGGTTTCGAAGCTCGAGTCTTTCAGCACGAGTACGACCATTTAGACGGCGTTTTATTTCACGATCGAATGTCGAGCTCAGTAGTCGGGGACATTCGAAGCGATTTGGATAAGTTGATTGAAGATTTTAGCTACGATGAAAAAGCGATTTAATGACAAGATAGACGCATTGGATTACCTAGATGAATAAGTGTTTGTATGTGTTTTTCTTTCGTTAAAGTAACTTCTCAGTGTTGAAGTTTGTAAAGATCCTCCCTCGTAATCATGCCTTTGATGATGTTCTTGGAATCGACTACGCACAAGTGACGTAAGCCCAATTGGCGGAATATCTCCCAAACTCGCTCCACGCTCTTTTGCTCTGTCACGCTTATTGGCGATAACATCATGAAATTGCTCAAAATGACGTGCGACTTCTTTTCATTTTCAGATAAGCCGATGGATTCGATATATTTTACGCCAAGCGCGAAGCGCTCGGTGAACAATTTTCTTTGATGAAATGTCCGCATGGCGATTTCCAGGTTCTCAAACGCTTCGCGTTGCTGCAAGGATCTGAATCTTAATTCTGACGGAAGCTCGCTGGAAGTAGAGACATCAAGAAGATGCGACTTTGACGAACCTGGGCGCAGCGGCGACGACGACATCGCACTTTCTTGCTCTTGGTCGCCCTCTTGTTCGTAAAAGATTATGTTTTCAATAAAGGCGCGCCGCGAGAGTAATGTCAGCAATTGCGATCTAAGCATAAGACCAATTAAACGCTTTTCACCGTACCCAACATTTTTAACGATGGGGAAGCCGTTATGAGTCGTCGTCTTCAAAATTTCTTCGATATTACCCACGCTTTCAATTTCTTGGAAAGTTACGGCGGGAGCAGCACAAATATCTCCGGCCGTTAATGTTTCCTCAGTTTCACTTACGCACGCTCCTTTCGGTGCCTCTACGTGCAGATACGGAATATTTCTTCTTCCCAGCTGACTTTCATAGAACGACGGTGAGATAAAGGAAGCGAACTTATTGGCCACGAACACGCAAAGAAGTAACGGGAGCAGAAAATTTAATTGGCCCGTCCCTTCTAAGATAATGACCACGAGCGATATCGAGCCTCGAAACACTCCTGCCAAAGCCGCGGTGGCGCCAACGAGCGCGTACGCTCCCCCGGAGAGCTTTGTTTTAAAAAGTATCTCCGATACCTTGGAAAAGATGTTCCCTAACATCGCGCCCCATGTAAGAGTTGGTAAAAACAATCCAGCCGGTAAGGCGCACTCTGCTGAGAAGACGATAGCAAAGAGCTGAAAAAGGAATGAGTAACTTAAGATCAAAATAGACGTAGCGTCCTTTACTCTTCCTGAAAGCAAGTATTTTAAATTGTCGTCCCGTGACCCGAGTAATAGACTGGCCAAATCATTGTATGATTTTTCTTGATTACCAACGTCACAACTCATCGCGACTCTGATGGACCTGGGAAACGTTTTGCGAGTGTTCGCGGGGTCGTCGTCGTCGTCGTCGTATTGAACACATCGACCGAGTAATATCGATAGAAGTATTTGCGTCAAGCAGATCATGAACGTAACTGCTGTCGCTTCGCTAACGCGCCCAAACTTAGAACTGAGACGATAACGCGCGAGTTTAGAAACTGCCAAGGTGACCATCGCACCTAGTATTCCTGATAAGATCCCGAGGAGGAGGAAAGGTCCGAGCTCAAAGAGCTCCCAGTGCTTCTCCTCCTCGGCAAAATCGAGTTGAAGTAGTCCGAACGGTTTCCCAATCGATCCATTCAGAGCCGCTAAGACAAACACGGCTAACGTCGAGCACAGGAGGGCTCTTTTGGTCGTATCGTGAGACCAAAAAGAGCTCGCTTCTTCGCTCGAAAACAATACTCCGCCGATCGGAGAACCGAAGGCGCTGGCGAGCCCTGCCGCCGCACCCGCGCTCACAATGTCTCGAAAGTCTGAGTCTCCCATAACTCTCCACTGATGTCTTCCAGAGGCACCACGGGCAAAAGCAGAGCCGATAATTGCACCGATGTGTACGAGCGGACCTTCCGGGCCTACCGCTAGGCCGCTCGATACCGAAAATATTGTCCCGATCATCTTGACAATCCCACTTTTCAAAGATATGGCTTTCGGAGAAGAGACGCCATTAAGCTCGGCGACGACGTACGAAACACCCGCTCCAGCTGCCGTTGGTTCAATCAAAGTAAATGAAGCGCTCGTGAAAGAGAACAATGCGCTCACGAAACAAAAGAAAACGACGCGAACAACGAAAGAAAACGCTGCATTCGTAAGAACTGTATCGACGCGCCATGTGTACAAAATATCGATCAACCTCATCATCGCGAATGCCACAGATCCTACGATGATCCCAATAAATGTCGAGTTTGACCATCGCTCTAGAGTAAGTACACCAGCTTTAGTCTGTTTAAAGTTTAATCGAGACCACTTGGAGTCAATCTTGGCGTAATCTAAACTTTCCCACATTTCTCTTCTTTGTTGTTGTTGTCGTCGTCGTCGTTCTTCTTCTTCTTCCTCTTGTTCTTCCTCCTCTTGCTCTTCCTCTCGTCTCTGATCGGCGTGCGATACGCCGAGAAATAATGATGCTTTTCTTGGAATCAGTCGACGATATTGCCCTTTGATGAGCGGCGGCGAAGATGGCAACGGGGCAGTTGTTTCTCTCTCTTCTTCTTCTTCTTCTTCTTCTTCTTCTTCTTCTTCCTCTTCTTCTTCTTCCTCTGGAAGTATCGCTCCTCCTTTTCTCTCTCTTTCTTCTTCTTCTTCTTCCTCTTCTCGGAGCAGCAGCCACTCTAAATCGCTCTCAAAGCTCACCCTGCGACGAGCGCCACCGCCGCCGCCGCCGGAGAAGGAGGCCATTCTCGTTTTATTAGCGCTTAGAAATGTTTATGAAAGGAAGGGTTCGCGCGCGAGTATTTTTGTAAAGAGGTGAGAGATATAAAAGCAGAGAAGGAGAAGATGAAAAAACACGCAAACACGCGTACGCGGCAGCAGCAGCAGCAGGAGCAGCAGCAGCGGTTTAGAAACCTTGTTTACAAAAAATGCGACTAGCGAACGTGATGTCTTCATTACAAACAGAATGTACTATCATTTAGAGAGAGGCAGAGAGAGTGAGACAGATTGGTATGTCCGTCGCTTTCGCGCGTTTTTCCTCCTTTTCTGCAAGATCTCTCTCTCCCTCTCTTCGCTTTCACATCGTTCTTTTCGGAATACACACACGCGCACATCATCGTCGTCGTCTAGTTACAAAATTAGTTCGTTTTTGTCATGCTCGAGTTCAACCCGGGCATAATTTCCGGTTTCATTCCTAAAACCGAGCGACGGATGAAGTGGTTTCTAAACTTTTCACCCTCTTTAAAGTCTTGCGCGGTTTCCGGAATCGCCGTCGCTCTTTTCGCTTTGCTCGCGGTAAAGCCCGGAGAAGTGGTCAACTGCCTCGTGCAGAAAAAGGCGCACAAACCGACGGCAGAACCTAACGCGGCGAAGATTGGGTAGACCTGTTTGTTGTATTACATATAAGAAGGAAGAGAGAAGAAATCAGTCAGAGAGAGATAAAGAAAAAGAGGAGAAGGAGGAGGGTAAACGTTCTTCAAAATTGGAAGGAAAAGAAGAAGAAGAAGAAGAAAAATGTACGATTAACACGTATCGTCCGTTGTTGTTTCGAAAAACGAACTGCTTTTCGAATCGCTTACCTCTGGTCTGAGCCATCGTTGCGACCAAGAGACGGATGCTGCCATCTTTACTCTCTCTTCTTTCTTAATCAGCGTCCAAAAGTTTGAGGGCAAAGGGAAAAAAATTTCTCTCTCTTCTCTCTCCTGATCGACTCGAGAAAAAAATTCGATTCTTTCTTCTCGTCCTGTCGTCTGCTTCTCTGATCAAAAATCGCAAAATCGCCCCACCTCTGCCCTTTTCCTTGCGCCAACCACCAAAAAGAACAATTTTTGTATTTTTCTCAACTTCCTCATTCACTCACACGGACAAAAGCATAGAAAGTTGAAAAGAAAGAGTCAACATATGTATTTACGACGATCGGCGCAGCGCGTCGCCGCCTCGTGCTCTTCCTCTGTTTCTTCTTCTTCGTCGTCGTCATGTACCACATCTTCTTCATCATCGTCATCATTAATAGGAGCAAGAGCAACGGCAGTGACAAAATCAATGTCAACGAAATCTTCCTCAAATCCACCGAAAGTGTTCGTCAACAAAGACACGAAAGTCGTTTGTCAAGGATTTACGGGGAAAAACGGAACGTTTCACTCGGAACAGGCTATTAAATACGGAACAAAGTTAGTCGGAGGCGTGACGCCAAAGAAAGGCGGGACCATGCACTTAAATTTACCGGTGTTTAACACGGTGAGAGAGGCGAAAGAGCAAACAGGCGCGAGCGCGACGAGTATATACGTCCCTCCACCGTTTGCCGCGAGTGCGATTTTGGAAGCCTTAGAGGCTGAGTTGGACTTAATTGTGTGCATTACAGAAGGTGTGCCTCAACACGATATGATCCGAGTAAAAGACGCACTAATGTCGCAGAGTAGATCTCGATTGATTGGTCCAAACTGTCCCGGAATTATCAAACCGGGCGAGTGTAAGATTGGTATCATGCCGGGATATATTCACAAGCCGGGAAAAATCGGCATCGTCTCGCGTTCCGGGACGCTTACTTACGAAGCGGTGTTTCAAACCACAGAGTATGGACTAGGACAATCAACAGTCGTTGGAATCGGCGGTGATCCTTTTAACGGGACGAATTTTGTGGACTGCTTGGAACGATTCGTTGAAGATGATGAAACGGAAGGGATTATCATGATTGGAGAAATTGGCGGCACGGCGGAGGAAGAGGCTGCGGAGTTTATCAAAGCTTCTGGAACGAACAAACCCGTGGTTGGATTTATTGCCGGTTTGACCGCTCCTCCGGGTCGACGGATGGGCCACGCGGGTGCAATTACACAAAGTAAGGCTGGAACGGCGATTGGTAAGATCGAAGCTTTGGAGCAGGCTTCTGTGAATGTGGTTCGGAGTCCGGCGAAAATGGGCGAAGCGATGCATAGAATGATGGTCGAACTGGGTAAAGCGTAAGTTCGTAAAGAGCGTGGGTTTATTTAATCAATACTAACACTAACACATAACATGAGCGAGAAAAAGAAAGTAAAGAGTATATTGTAAGTTTAATGTGAGCATTTTACTACAGCGCAAAGAAACTCTTCATGTTCTCGTTGGTCATTCTATTTTGTTCAACACGCATCAAAATTACCAGCCATTCTAACGCCAGTCGTTCGAGTACGGATCCGGAGCTATAAAATTCCAAATCGAACCGTGAGAAGATCCTTGGCGCGCTAAACCCATTGAACTACCACGTCTACCCATCCCTCTACTACCACGCGCGCTTTGCCTCTCCAACTCATCCTCTAACTGCATTCGCATCGACCGTTCGTCTTCGAGCTCAACACGGAGTTGTTCTTCTACTCGTTTCGCTCTTTGCAGCTGCCTTCTCAACGCCGCGAGTTCCTCGTTCATGACTGAATTGCTACTGTTTTCTCTCGTTTGCATTTGAGTCGAATCGTTCTGCTGATTGAAGCGCTGCACGGAAGCTGTGTGTTGCATGTTGCTATTCGAACTGTTATTAGTATTATTGATGTTGTTGTTGTTCGACGCGTTCCGCGAAGGCGCCACTGGCGGTTTGCCGGCGCCCAACAAGTGATCTTTTGATCCGCTTCGTTCAATCAGAAACTGAGGATGTCTTGAAATGCTACAGTCGCCACGGTCTCGTACACCATCGTACCCTCCAAACGATACTAAAGCTGCAATTTCAGGGATAGCTATGCACGTGCCGCTCTCGGAGGCCACCGCCGAAGCCGGTGCCGCTCTACACGTTTCCGCCCACGCTGGCTCCGCGGAAAGAGGATCTCTAAGGGTCAAAGCCACAGTATCTACGCATCCACCTTCGCTATTACCACCACCGACTACGTACCACATATCGCCTAAACGCGCAGAGGCCGCACCAGAACGAGGTTGCGGCATAAATCCACCCTCAGGATTGGTCTTTCGCCATCGACAGGCTTTCACATCTAAAGCGTACACTTCCGAGTTCACGCAGCCCGACGAGGTGCTCCCGCCAAAGACGTACACAAAGTGCGCGCCCGCGCTGTTTATGTACGCCGTCGCGCAGTGACCTCGTCGAGGCGACGGATACGTCCATCCTTTGCATCGAAGTTCTGTCCACGTCCTCGAGCTGACGTGATACAACCAACAATCTCCCAAACACTGACCGCTCGGCGTTTCGCCTCCAAAAATAACTATGTTTTCGCCACATCTCGACGCCGTATGCCCACCTCTCGCGCACGGACCTTTCCCGTTCGTGGTTATTTTCGTCCATTTTCCTAAGTTTGAATTTTGCGAAAGGTTTTGCGAAATGCCCGTTTGAAACGAGTTGGATAAGTCTAATATCCACATTTCAAACTCTGCGGGTTTTGTAGTTCCGTTTCTCCCAGCAGCTTTCGACGAAACATCTTTTGTAAACCCCCCACAAACGAGTAACTCGGTATGATTCTCTCCGCGTTCATCAGTAACGCACACGGCGTGACCGTGCCGAGGCGTAAAATTCGCGCCCGGCTGCACGCAAATACACTCCACCTGTTCCCATTGCAAGGTTTTGCAGTCTAAAGCTATGACGTCTGAACGCACCGTACCTGCGGTATTACCACCGATAACAATCATCTTATTCCCAATCGCATAGGCCGCGTGGCCGTGTCTCGCATGAGATCTCGATGAACGTGGCGTTAGCGCCGAGCCTAAAGTCGAAGTTCCTAAAGATGTCCAATTCCCATCCTCTCGAGCGGTTGCTATGCTCTCATGCGCCTCTTTCGTTTGCAAATACCACGGGCAAGTATCCCCATTGCCTCCTGCTACTACTAAACCTCCTCCTCCTCCTCCGTAAATTTGCAACTGTTGCTTATTCTCTTGCATGTTGTTCAAACTGCTACTCCCTCCGTTACTGCTTCTTCCACCGTCGCGCTGCTGCTGTTGATGGTGGAACACCTGGGAAGTCGACGCGGAAAGCATCGCGTTTTCGTTATTGTTGTGCATATCTCTATTATCGTTCGTGTTCATATTGTTCATGTTGTTATTCGTTGCGATGTATCCGTTTCTACCACCCATAACGCGTCCTGGCATCGGTGGAGATAAGGGCGGCGTGATATCCGCGCCGTTTCCTCCCACTCCTCCTCCTCCTCCTCCTTCTCCTCCGCGTTGGCTAGACATCGATGCTGGACTCAACAAACTCCGATCGGCACCCCAACCCATTTCCATCGTCCATCTTCTCGCGTTTTCTATCGCAACTTGCGTGTCTTCCGGATCTCCGTCGTTCGTGGAAAGCTGCCACCAGTTTTCATTCTCTTCCTCCATCGTGTGCACGTAAAGCGTCATCGCCTCCTTCGCATCCATCTCTCCTAAACTGGACCAGGCGTTCCATTTCGCTAGCTCTAGACTCGACCACCCCCACGGTTTCGTTTCGTAATTCGGTCCAACCATCACTTGTTGATACAAAGCGTACAACAATAATCTTGTTTCATCGGAGACTTGACGCGAGGATGGTGGCGGATCGGTCGCGAAAGCGATAGCCGCATAGAAGCGCTCTGGGAACGGCAATGGACACTGTAAGTCCGCACCATTATCCTGATTGAGCTGAGAGGAAGACATTATACTTATTCTCGTTTACCCTTCCTCTTTCTATTCTATAAACCTTCTTCTTCTTCTTCTTCTTCTTCTTCTTCTCTCTCTTTCTTTCTTTGATCGAAGAAACCTGAACTTCACCCACACCCACACAAACTGAGCAGGAGAATAAATCTCTCTCTCTCTTTCACTCTCTCGTCTCTCTCTCTCGCTCTTTCTCCTCCTCCTTTCTCTCTCTCTCCCTCTCTCTCTCTTCCCTTGCAAATATGCGCGTGTTTGCGCGAAGAAGAGGACAGAGTGAGCCTTGAGAGAGAGCGCTCAAGCACACACTTTTTTCCTCTTCTATGAAGAGAGAGAGACAATCTTTTTTGTTTTCTTTCTTCTTTTTTCTCCATTCGAATTTCAGTCCACAAACAGTCCTTCAAACAACATCGCCCCCGAAGAAAAAACACGATGCGCTCTTTCTCTTCTCACAAAAAGAAAAGAATAATGTTCGTGACATCGAGAACGACGACGATGAGACATTTGATGTCATCATTTACGCGCGTGGTTTCTTCTGTTGCCAACGCTGAACGCACCGCTTTCGCCTCGTCCTCGTCGCCTTCAACTTTGGCGCCACGACAACAAGAGGAGATGTTGCGCAGTAAAACGAATAGTTTTAGAAGAAGTTTTTTAATGACGAGCAGTAGGAGCAACAACAAGGAGGATGAAGAGGTGAAGTGCGACGCGATCAGAGTGAGAAGAAGACGAAGAAAGACGACGACGATTCCAACGCGCGGGTTCGCGGCGAAATCTTCCGGTGAAGACCAAGAAGAACAAGAACAAGAACAAGAAGAAGAAACGACGACAGATTTTGCAAAACTAGAGGGCGATTCTGTCGGGAAATACGTGCTGGTGAGCAAATCGCAACTTCCTCTAGATCAGTGTAAAGCAATCGAGAGAGAGTTTGCGTTTACTGGTGCGAATGGTTTGCTGTATAGAAAGTGCGACGACGCGCTCAGAGAGGTCGTAGCTCGTCACGAGCAAGTGCACTTGAGAGGATACCGAGGAAGTGGTAAATCTGTCTCTCTCGCGATGCTCGTATTACGCGAACGCGCTTTAGGATCTTTAGTCGTTTATTTGCCTCGTGCATCACACTTGGTGACGAGAAGTTCGTACCAGAAACACGGAGAAGGGGAGCAAGAGGATCTTTGGGATACGCCAGATGCCGCTCGAGTGTTTCTCCACGCCGTCGCGGCTGAGCCAAACGAAACGCTCTTGGGGAAGATAAAAACGAGCGATGGTAAACAAACCTTACTCGAAATAGTTAAGTCTGGGTTAGAGAAAGGCGATCAGCACGTCACGCAGAATGCAATCGACGTCGTAGATGAGTTGGTGAAGCAAAAGGACGTTCGAGTCGTTTTCGCTTTTGACGAACACAATGCGTTATACGGGCCTTCGGATATGCACGAGGTGAAAGGCCCACGATCGAGGAAAAATATACACACCGACAGATTGCGGTTAGCGTTGAAGTTGCGCTCGTGCTTTCCAACGGCGAATGGTGGCAGATATATTGCGTGTGATAGCACCACAGATGTTGGGAGTTCGAATCCAGTCTTCAAGAGTGAGGATGAAAACGTTTTCGATTTTGAGATTCCAAAGTTCAACGTAGCCGAAACGTATGCTTTATTGAAACACTACGAGGAAGTTGGCAAATGCTCGCGAGGGATAAACAAGCAAATTGCACTCGAGTTTAAAGCACTCACGAATGGTAAGGTGAAGGAAATACAAGAGTATCTCATGTTTCAAAACGCTTGAATTAATTTTTAAAGAATAAGGTTGTAATTTTGACAAAGTAGTACAGGAATATATAAAAAAGAGGGGGGGCTTTTTACCATTGCTCGCCTACCGAGAGTATTCCTTTCTTTCGCCCGCGTCCATTTGTGGCAGGTCTCGCGAACCTCCCTGGGCTAAAGTGTTCGAGATTACAACTCGATTTACCATCCATGATCAATTCGGAAACGATTTGACCGGTAATAGGAGCCCAAAGAATCCCCCAACAGTTGTGCGCGCTCGCCACGATAGCGTTCTCGACGTTCGGCAACTTACCGAGAAAAGGTAACGCGTCTGGAGCGCAAGGGCGCATACACGCTTGCGTTAAAATTGGAGGCGAGGAACCAACGGACGGGGACATGGACTTGAAAGAATCCCATGCCGCTTGCACTCGGCTGGGATCTGCCTTGATGAGATCAGCAGATTCACAATCGCCCCCCGGCGCTAATCTATCCTCGTCCACATAATCGCTCCCGCCAATCCCGCATAAATACACCGATCCGTCGACTCTGGGGTACACTTCCAAGTGTGTTTGGAATCGAGGGTCTTCGGCACAAAATAACGCCGCTGGATTGCTTTTCACCGCGTCTGAAGCTTCAAAAACTATCGAAGTTGATTTAATGCCAGTCATAGGAAAGTCGGCATCGGGAAACCAACTCGCCGCTCTCGTCGTCCACGGACCCATCGCAACGACGACGACGTCGCATTCGAGAGTGATCGATTGCGAGTCATCGCTTTTATTCTTCACGTGTACACCGTTCACAACGCTCCGCGCTTCGTCTTTAAAACTAATCCCCGTGCACTCCGTACTATATAAAGTCTTCAATCCATTTTTCGTCGCGGATTCGTGCAACTTACTCGAAAGCTCCGACGGAGTTACTTGCGCAGTATTCTCGTCCAAAACTGAGTTCTGCTGAATATCGCCGTCTAACCATTCTACCAACGGATCCGCTAATCCGCTCTCACCGGCTTGCACCGATAACGTTCGAATTTTACGAAACGACGTCACGTCCAAGTCTTTCGCCAACTTTTCGTGGAGTTCAAAACTCTTCGTGTGCAACTCTCGCGTTTGCTTATTACCCCAACCGCCCGGGGATAGAAATCCTCCCGCTTTCCCGGAAGCTGCTGGCGCCACCTTGTCGCACCGTTCCACCAACGTCACGTTCGTGCACCCTCTCTCGCTGCACAAGAAATACGCCGAAGCTAAGCCTTGCAAGCCGCCTCCAAGAATCACTATCTTTTTATCTTTTGTTTGGTCGTCTGATGATGATGAAGATGAATTCGTCGCTCCGCAGCGGACTCCTGCGTTGGCACGCATCTTCTTCTGTTGCTTTTTTAGGGCAAGGGTATCGGTTATTGAGTTGGCTGATGTTGTCGCAAAACTACTCGTTGTCGCTCTCATCGTGTCGTGCGCGTATGTCGTGCGCGTGGATGTGCGCTTTTATTTTTCTTTCTTGTCTTTTTGGTG
>Ga0115003_10003548_pt1 | contig 12271 bp, 18 predicted proteins | sample ArcticOcean_MG_C_7_FD_88736 | JGI IMG/M metagenome (GOLD analysis project Ga0115003, IMG submission 88736) | Marine microbial communities from western Arctic Ocean - ArcticOcean_MG_CB11_88 | ecosystem: Environmental > Aquatic > Marine > Oceanic | place: Arctic Ocean: Canada Basin | collected... | reverse complement strand
TGTAATAATCTGAAGTTTCCATCTCTGCTAAATATCGGGCTTTAGTAAGGTTCCTTAAAAAATTAACTTGACCTTCTCTGGTTGGACTAAACATTTGATTTTGAAACTCTTCTAAACAATAATCAACCATTTTATTTAGTGAATTAGGAGGGCCTATAACAACATCATCACGGTAAATCGTAGTCCATAATCTTCTTAATGATTTGAAGAAAGAATTTTGTAAACGTGTATAGTTAGAGTTTTCTTTACTAAGAGGATATCCAAGCATTAAATCTCTAGATATAAGATGCGAACTAGGGTATGAAGCATATGAATTAACCACAGGATGAGCACGATGTGGAGGCCACTCATCCGATTTCGGATAATTTAAAGGCCATGAAGTAGTCTTCATGTAATTACATTACAGGTCCAACTACTTAAAGTCTACATCATCATTAGCGTGGAATGAAACTACTTTACCTTCACGATTTTGAATATTGTAAAGTGTCAAATGGCCTTTTTGACTGGCAAAACCAAGCATGTTCATGAAATCTGTTTGACCTTGCATAGTCGAAGAAACAATCATAGGAATCCCACGATGCCACTCAAAAGCATGGCTATGCGTGTGCCCAGTCACGAAAACATCAGGGATATCTTTGATAATCAACTGGTCATCTTCTTCGAGGGAAAGTGCATTTCTCTCACCCCATGAAGGTGCAAGGTGTCGATGCTTTAACATTTCCTTCATGCCTTCAACACTGGTGTCATAGGTAACGTGGTCCATCCGTGGGATGAGGTCATCCATTCCTTTGCCGTGATAGGCTAACAAATCAATTCCATTAAGATTAACACGACCAGGATTGCCAACGTGAATAGTAGAATTAAAACGTTGTTGAATACTATGTTCCAATACAGGTTGAGGTTCTGCTGGCCTAACTGCATCGTGATTACCAGGCAACATAATCGGAGTAATATGGTCTGGCAATTCATCTAATTTTCTTGCACAAAATTCATATTGTTCATAAGCATCACTGATTACTAAGTTCCGTTCTTGACCAGGATAAATTCCTGCACCATCAACACAATCTCCAGCCATAACTAAATACTTGATATTTTCGGCTAAATCGTCAGTATTCATCCAATGCATCATTTTATCCCAAGTATCTTCTAAAAAGTATTTAGAACCCATGTGAATATCACTAATGAAAGCAATAGATACAGGGTCATACTCTACACCACCTTTGTTTTCATTATGCATAAGAACTTCAGCAAATTGAACTCGATTAACCCAAAACATTCTACCATCTTTTCCAAATGTTCCTGAAATTCCAACTACATCATCATTCATCAAAGACTGACTAGCAGGGTCATCTGCCCGAACGAAAACATCAATCGTTCCTGTAGGGTCTTCTAATTCAACCATGCGGCCTCCAGATTTAGTTCTTCGAGCAGACATAACCATTCCAATAAAATGATAAGTTTTATAACGCTTACGTTCACGACTTGCATTTGCAATTGAACTAGTTTCTCTAAATCCACACTGTTGTCGTAATAATTTACTTAATGCCTTATATCGTTCGGAAAATAAATTAATAATGTTTTCTAACTTGGCCGCTCGACGAGATTGCCCAACAGGTGCACCCAACTCAATATCTGTAGCATAATCTGATGCCTTAGCCGCCCATGAGTCTCGTAACACCTCATGATATTTTGAACGAAATGAATTAGTCATAAATAATACACACCTGCGTTACCTTTATAAGGATTATTCATCAACCTTGACAAACTCTAAAATCTCTTCAAATTGAACCTTCAATTTAACGATGGCTGCTTCAATATCTTCAAAGGTTTTAGAACCTGAGATTACACATTTGCCACTAGCAAATATAAGGAAAACAACATTAGGGTCTTTGAGATGGTAAATTAATCCAGGGAATTGTTCAGGTTCATATTCCGAATGTTCGAAAGGTAAACTAATGACCAAACGTTCCAAATCTAATCCAACACCAATATTATGAGTCACTACAATATTTTGCAATATTATATCAACATCTTTAAGAGGCCATAGTTCAAAATCATGAGCCATTAAATCATCATGAAGAATCTTAACTGCTTCATGAACATGGCTAATTTCTTTTGCACCAGCGGCAACACATCGTCCAGAACGAAATAATAATAAACAAACCTTAGGAGTGGCTACTCTGTAAACCATTCCAGGAAATTGTTCCTGCTCGTATTCAATTCCAAGAATCTCGGAAACTTCGTTCAAATCAATGTTTTCAGTCAGCCTAGTAGAGGCCACCATATTAACTACTTTATAAGTCATAATTCAACATGTGGTGGTATACCTTTATATACTCTTCGCTTTGCAATGTGGGCAATTTTCCAAATAGTTAGGATAAGGAATCTCACAACTTTGACAACGGATTAATCCTTGCAAGTACAATAATTCTTCTTCATCTATGGTATCTTCTTCATCTTTTCGACGACCTTGTCGCCACTGTTTTATTTTATCTCCCATAGAAATCCTATCCAAACATTGGGTCGTGATTATCAACTGGAGAGGGTTTAATCTCTTTGTCTTCACGGTATAAGTCTATATTAAAAATAGTCTTCATAGATTGATAAATAAAATCATAAGCAAATAATCCAGTCATCCGAGCATCTAATTCAATGGTCGCTTGTTCTAATATCCATAAGGCTAATGCTTCAGCAATATCTAAAACTATTGTAGATAATACTTCTGGCTCTAATGCTTCATTTAATGGCATATGTTCGAAAATGATGTCGAGTACTTCTTGATTCGGTTCACACTTGAATTGCTCATCGCCAATAAATGAGCAATCAGAAAAAATTAAACCTTGCATATGAGAAACTTGTTTGTCTATTTCTTCAAGACTCAAATTAATTCCATATTCAATAAAAACTTTAATATCCACATTACTCACTTCCTTGACTTGTTATTTAAAGGTTCATCCCCCAAGATGCAATAGGAACACTAACTTTAGTTTCTACACCATATGGAATTACTTGAATAATTTCATGGCGTAATCCATAATCAAACACTCCGTGAGTCTTGACTACATCTCCTAAACAATAGTTGATAACTATGCCTAAAAGTTCTGTGCTTAAACTAACACTATATTCCATAACTCCTTGACACCATAATTTAGGGGCATCACTACCCTTTAACGTCTTTCCATTACTTGGGCCTAAACAAGCAGTTATTAAGGCATTGAGGCCACAATTATAGCCTGTTTGTTGCTCAATATAGGCATGAGTGTCAAGTAGCCTACCCTTATGATTAAGCCAATTGTAGAGGTCCGTAATGCCTAAGTAATGCCTAATGATTGGCCAATCAAAAGTATGGCCTCGATGGGTTAAAAAGTAACGCCCTTGAGAAGCCCAATGATTAAGGCTTGATTCTAAACTACCAGGTCCATAATATGAAGGATGTAATGGCAAAACATAATCAGCATCTGTGGCCTTAAGCAAAGAGGTTTGAAGTTCTGTAAATAAGCCTAAATTAACTTCTAAACTATCTGTGAAAGAGAGTATATCAGCGAATGGAATAAAGATATACTTCTTATCAGATAGTGAATCGTAAACCCCAACACAAGAGATTTTCCAATCCAATGGATTAACTACTCCTGTCGAACTAGGTCCTAAATTAGCCGTTTCAATATCTATTACAATTGGAGAAACAGATGAACTACCATAAGTAGAGAGGAACTCTAACTCAGTAGAATTCTGTTCCATCAAATGGTCTAATCCTCGACTATTGCTCATGCAGTAGCCTCCGAAACTTCACAAAGAATTTCACAACCACACTGATTGCAAAACAAACGTACTTGAGAAGAAACTTCGTTAACTTCTCCTACTTCCCAATGGTGAGTAGTCCAATCGCCTTCGCAACTCAATTAGGACCCTCCATAGAATAAAATAATGAATCCTTGTGACAATCATCACAGTCTCCATCATAACTAGTTGGTTCAATATTGTCTCCAAAATTATCTGGGTCATCGTCTAAGAATAAACAAATAGCACAAATATTCATGACTTCAATTAGTCCTTGAGGCTTACCATTAGGGTCTACATACTCATAAGACTCACACCGATACATGCCAGTAGGACTTGAGGGATATCCACATTTTTCTACTGCATTTTTTAAAGCGTAATCAAATTTTTCTAATCTTGTTAATTCTTCCATTTTTAAATACCTCCAGTTGTCCACTGAGTAGCCATTGCTCGAGCAATACCTAAGAATGTCTTACTTCGTGCACTACTACCCCCTGCGAATTTCTTTCCTTTATAATTATCTCGATTCAAACGTCCACCACCGCCATTAATAAATGGTTGATAATCTGTTAAGACTTCTGTAGGCGTTAAGTTAGGTAAACCTTTAAGCCAAAGGTATGTTCTCTTACTATATGGGTCACCGAACTGATATGGTTGAATTACTTGAGATTTCTCAGGCAACCCTATTACCTTCATAGGCATTGGATTCTCAATAGCAATACGTGGACAATCTGCATTGTAAAACATCATAAAGAACTCTTTAGCCTCCATGGCCTTAGCAAGTCTCTTAGGGTCGATTACACCTTTCTGAGGATACATACGAACTGCCCCACCATTAGTCATATAGGTACAAGGAGGGAATGCTATAATCATATCCCATTTTTGTTTAAGTAGTTCCGCAGCGTCCTGTTGCAAGTGCCATTCAGGATAACCGCCTGAGCAAGGCTCAATATCACAACTATAAGCCTCATGACCAAGAGCACGAAGTTCTTTTGTCACTGCTTGACTTTCTTCACAGGCTAATAATATCCTCATTGATTTAGACAAAGTAAGCCCACCTATATTAATGTTACTCTTCTTCGTCATGAGAACAATCAGGGCCATGAACATGCTCTACGACTTCTCCAAACTCCATAAGTCCATCTTCAGAGACCTCTACTGAGTTTTTCATAGCCTCGGCTTGAATCTTAATTTGTTCTTGCAATTGAGTTCGTTGACGCTTAGTAATCTTACGATTAGCCCTGCGTTCATTAACCATCATTTCATGAGTCAACTTACGTGGCTTTAGTTGAGTAGGTTGGTATTCATTACCATACTTATCAAGCCTAACACGCCTAACGGCTTCGATAATTTCTCCACCCTCTCCATAACTAGTGCACTCACGACAAAGTCCCTTAAAATTAGCAATATCTTCACAAGCCATACATTTCCATTTTTTTATCATATTATTCATCTCCATTAATTACTTCCACAAACTCTTTCCAAGCCCATGTATTGATAATCTCGGTATCATACTCGCCTTCAACCCCTAATGTGATTGTAGGCGAATCTGTCAGCCCGAGAATAAATTCATAAACATCTTGAGGTAATTCTTCTAAAGGTGCAACAAAGTTTAAGCAATTTGCCTTTCCAAAGTCAACCAATCTAAAATTGATTTCTTCTTTTCGAGCATCATCATCTGTGAGAGCCCAACCCTTAGAGATAAAATAATCCCTAACAGCAGATTCATCAAAGGTGCGTTCTTCATTCCAATTTAGTGTTAACATCTCGTTTTCCATGCTGCTCACAACCTTAAATTATCTGCATTCCTATATAAGCGTAACTATCGCTTGTCTTGTAGTAAATCGAAAGTTTCCATGTCTGATAGCCACTTATGGACCAATTCGACAGAACCAGGAACTTCTTGGATACGTGAACTAATCTCTTCACGAATCTTCTCGTAACTTAGGGTCTTTTCAACTACAAATTCAGAGTAATCATAAAATGACATAAAAGAATCTAATAAATCATGTAAGGATAGTGAATGAGCCAAATTAGGCAAATATATTGATGGTTTCAAATCTTCATCCTGCAATAAAGAGATGATTTCAGCAACTACTTGAGAAACAGGTGTGAAATATCGAATACATTCCAAATTCCTCACAGTTAAAGGCTTTGAGGCCATGGCTTGAGCATACCAAATCGGAATCACACTACCATCACTACCAAAGAAGTTAACGCCTCGGTAACAAGCATAACCCATAACAGCAAACATTTCTTCCATAAGTAATTTAGTGTAACCGTATAGTGAACTAGGATTTTCTGCCTTATCTGTACTAATGCCTAATACTGGAATTTTCAATTCTTGACAAATCTTAGCAATATTGGCACTACCTGTAACATTAACATCAACTGCCTCTAATGGATTTTCCTCATTCTTCTCAATGTATTTGTTAGCGGCAGCATGAACTACGTGGGTGATTTTATGCCTCATTAATGTGTATCTAAGTTCTTTAAGCGTTTCTTCCTCACAAATAGAACCTTCAAAAATAGGAATTAAAGGATTAGTACGACGTAATTCAGTAATGGTTTTAGGATTGATGTCAACCCCTATAACTTTATGACCTTCGGCTTCTAGTGTTCGAGCCAAATGACGGCCTAAAAAACCTGAGATTCCAGTGATGAATACTCGCATATATAAACATAGTTTGGATAACCTATTTAAGCCTTCGTGCAGGGTTTCCTGCATAAGCCCCAGGTTCAGTAATGTCTTTAGTAACTACACTGCCTGCACCCACCACTACGTCATCACAAATAGTAACTGGGAGTATGGTGGCATTCGTTCCAATGCTGACACGATTTCCAATCGAAGTGGATTCCCACTTAGTACGGTCACCCCCTGCAGGGCCACCGTCTGAGAATCTATCATTGATAAACATAGCCCCATGGCCGATGAAACAATCATCACCAATGGTAACCATATCACAAATGAAACTATGCGATTGAACTTTAGTTCTGTCGCCAATAATGACACCCTTGGTTATTTCAGTAAATGGTCCAATGAAACAATCATCTCCTATCTTACATTCGTAAGCATTGACAGGTTCAACTATGCGACATCTAGTGCCTATGTCAACGTCACGCATTACACAGGGGTAAACCCTGACAGGAACGTAATTTTTAGGCAATTGACTCATTTTGAAGCCTCCAGGACACGCTCTCGCAATTCCGAAGTTGACCAAGCGTGGTCACGACGATGGAAATGAGTATCTAATGGCAAATCAGAACCTGTGTAATTTTTACGCCACCAATCAGAACCAATAATTCTAATATCAATATCTAAACCAGTCAATAATCGATATAGTTCGTCTTCTGTGCTATAAGTCACTACTTCATCTATGTATTTTACTGCTCTTAATTGGATGAGCCTCTCTCGAACTGATTGAATAGGCTTATTTTTATTAGACCTATCAATAGTAGGGTCTATTTGAAGACCAACAACGAGATAATCACAAACACGCTTACAATCTTCAAACATCATAATATGTCCTGCATGAAGTAAATCAAAACTACCACATGTGAAGCCTACTTTCAAATTACCACCTCTCGATGAGTCTCAGCCGATTCATATAAAGCCTCAATAATTCGAGTAGTGTGTTTAGACTCCATAGCAACTGGCAAATCGCAATCTCCTGCCCAAAAGTATTTTACTACTTCATCATATACCTTTGCATGACCTGATAATGCATCGGTGTCCATTGCAGGCAACTCATTAGCCGTATTTGAAACTACTTCGATTAGGCCTGCACCTGTTAATTTAATATTGCCTGCACTGCCTAAGATAGTTATGGAATCTTCAAAGTTTTTACCCCATGCAGCAGTTGAAAAATTAAGGGTCACTAAAGCCCCCGACTCCATAGTAAAGTGAGCCACACCCGAGTCCTCAAAGTCAATGTAAGGATGATTAAAGTTACGAGTAATACAAGACACAGAATAGACTGCACCAAATAAGTAAGTAACTAAGTCAATGTAATGACTAAATTGATTAAACAAAGCACCGCCGTCCATTTCCTTCTGACCCTTCCAAGGAGAATCAAAATAATCTTCACTACGATTCCAAAAACAATTCATTTGAACTAAATAGGGAGTTCCAATTCCCTTAGGATTCAATAGACTTTTCAAATATTGAATTGAAGGAAGATAGCGTTGTTGTAAGACCACCCAAACAGGAGTAGCAGAATCTAATGAATGTTGAATAATTTCATTCACATTTGCCGAAGTCAAAGCCAAAGGCTTCTCACAAAGAACTAATTTATCTGCCGCTAATGAATCTAAAGTCATCGAATGATGCAACCAAGAAGGAGTGGTTAAGGCAACGACATCAACTGAATCATCATCTAACACATCTTGAAATAGCAAGAACTTTTTTGCATCTGTTTCTAAGGCATTTAATGCCTTATCATTAACATCACAAACTCCATAAAGAGTAAGGCCTACAGTAGACTCAATGGCATCGATATGACGATTAGCGATATGGCCTAAACCGACTACAACAATGTTAATCATGAACTTAGATTAGAGGTCTATGTATTTGAAGGTTAGGTATAATATCGAGATTTAATTTCGTTGACCATTTTCTCTCGCGCCTCTTTTTGCGTTAGTCTATCTTGAACACTTTTACTACCTGGCCACATACGATAATGTGTCACTACAACAGGAGTATAGAAAATTCGACATCCATAATGCAAACACTTTAAATGAAAATCATACTCTTCAGCCACAGAAAGTGATTCATCATAACCTCCTACTGCTTTCATCATTTCGGTTCTAATGAGTACTGTACCTCCATGTATAAAATTTTTATTTAACAAACTTTCAAAACTGAAATCGGTAGTAGTTGGTGCGGCTAATCCAGCATCTCCAACTCCTGTAGTCCAGGTTTTGACACCCTCATTTAAATTCAAGGCTTGAGAAAAAACTAAATCTGCTTGTTCACGTTCGGCCACATCGAACAAATCTTGAAGACAATTAGGGGTTAATAGGTCATCATCGTGTAGAATCTTAACATATTTTCCATTGACTGTTTCCAATCCTGCATTTATATTTTGCCCTTGAGAGAAGGTTGGATTATGTGATAATATCAACTCAGAAGTACCTGTGAATTCTTGTGCTTCATAAGAATCAATAGCATCAAATAAATATCCTCGGTCTTGATGATACGGAATGATGACACTTACATCAATCATTGAAATCTCTCCCTAATTGAACTAATTAAATTTTCCCTAGATTCTGCTTTATTTAATCGATACTGAACACTTTTACTACTTGGCCAAATTCGATAATCAACCACAACTTGAGGAAGATAAACAAATTTATAGCCTCGATGTAAACATCGTAAGTGAAATTCATACTCTTCGACAGTCCACAAAGATTCGTCAAAACCCTCTACATCTTGAAACATTTTTGTTCGATATAATACAGTAGGGCCATGAATAAAATTAGAGTTTAGCAAACTGTCTAATGAGATACTACTGAATTTAGATGTTAAAATTCCTTCATCTTCGAATGAAATTCCTCCATCCGAATGAAAATTTCGAGCATCAGCAAAAACGACATCGGCTTGCTCTTGTTCGGCCTTATCGAAAAGGTCTTGAAGACAATTAGGAGTCAATAAATCATCATCAGGGAGGACTTTGACGTATTTTCCTTTGGCTCTAGCCACACCCGCATTGAAATTTTCACCTAAAGAATAAGTTGGATTATGTGATAATATCAATTCACTCGTACCTGTAAATTCTTGAGCCTCGTAAGATTCAATAGCATCAAATAAATACCCTCGGTCTTGATGATAAGGAATAATTACACTTACATCAACCATTCAACTCACCCCATAAATTACGATACTTATCTCTAAAACTATCTACTAAATCTCTACGTTTATCTTTATGAGATAATTTAACCATTCCATTAATTTTATCTTGAATACTTTTACTACCCAACCACATTCGATAATGAAAAACAACTTTAGGCGTATAATAAACTCGATAACCGTTGCAAAGACACTTTAAGTGGAATTCATACTCTTCTGCAGCCCAAACAAACTCATCATAACCTCTTAACGCAAGAAACATTTCAGTCCGATATAAAGTAGTCCCACCATGAATAAAATTACGCTCAAGTAAGTTTTCAAAAGTAAACTCTATATCTGGAGGAGTCCACAAATTAGTGTCTTCGATTCCCGTAACCGTAGATTTAACACCTTCATTTATGTTCAAAGATTGAGCAAATATTAAATCTGCATCACTTGCTAAAGCAGCATCAAAAAGGTCTTGAAGACAATTAGGAGTAAGTAAGTCATCATCGGGCAACACCTTAATGTATTTTCCTTTAGCCTTAGCCACTCCTGCATTAAAATTTTGACCCAATGTAAACAAAGGATTGTGAGACAATATCAGTTCAGAAGTACCTGTAAATTCCTGTGCCTCATAAGATTCGATAGCATCAAATAAATATTCCCTTTCTTGATGATATGGAATAATGACGCTGATATCTACCATTGCAGTTCCTCCGAAATAACTGGGTTTAAGGTCATGAATTCCACTAACCAATCAAAATTATTTAATACTTCTTCAAGTAAAATAAAGTCTTGATTAGATTCCATTTTCGAAGATAACTCATTTACAAATGCTAAAACATCATTAGGCTTCGAAACATGAGAGACAAATGAATAATCAATCCTATCACAGACATACTGACCCATCATTAATGCTTTCATAACTGATTGAGACAATCCATCATGTTCTGTCAAGCGTAAAAATGCTTGATGTTGTTTAATTTGTTCATTGAATTCCGATTCAGGTAAATAAGGGAAATGAAATACATTCGAAGTATCTTCACCTTCATAGCCGTAAATGTAAAAATCTACTTCGGCTTGGTCAGCAATTTCGTAAATCCAAGGAACACCATAAAACTCATGACGTTTGCCTGAGACCATGGTATAAACACTAGGTCTAGACTTATGGCGATAAATGTCTTCGAATTTATCCATGGGTGCAACAAACAATGGCCTAACCAAAGCATCAATGCCAATTGTGGCTAGTTCTTGCTTAAGTAACTGATTTTGACAAACATGCACACAATCGGCTGATTTAACAATGTTCTGTAGTAGTTCAGGAGAAAATATTTCACCAGATGTAGTTTGAGTCTTTAAAACACCTAACAAAATCAAAACATCCGACCCAAACCAATAAACAATTTTAGAACCAAAATGATTCCGAAATCTCATATAGTCATCTAAATTATACAAACTCATCCAAATACAAGGTGCATCTAATTCCGTAAGGTGGTCTAATCGTTGTAAATCTGTCAAGTCTAAAAACTTACTGACGTGGTGAGACATACCATTCGAATGATAAACTTTAACCAATCTCAAACCTCCTTTATGAATGGAACTACGGGCGCTAACCTATTTGAAAGTTCCGCTAATCTATCTCGAGGCCATTCGGATTTTGAACGCACACTGCCATAAACATTAGACATAATGCCAACATGACCGACAGGATTTCGAATAAACTTCAAACGACCATAGTAAAGTAACCAACGACGGGCCAAATCAGTATCAGAACCTCCTTCGTTTAAAAAGTTAGCCACATCAAAACCACCTAAGCGATACGCATCTGATTTAGCAAAACTAATATTTCCTGAGAAAACCAAGTGTTCTGTACCTAATCCAAACTCCATAGCCTCTAAACCATCGGGCTCAAAAAGAGTCCTAAAAACATCTCGTAGTTCGGGCATAATGGGTTCTTCACAACCAAATTCATCTATTTCAACAGTGACAATATCACCTGCAATAAGCAAACCTAACTCGAAATGCTTTTGATGCAATTCAATAAACTTAGGAGTAACTAAACAATCAGGTCCAATAATAATAATTTGCTCACCATTGGCCTCATAGATACCTTTATTACAGGCTAATGCAACTCCGAAACCATCATAGCCAGTATCAAAGTACTGCAACGAAAATTTAGCATTGTAGGAGTTTAAAAATGAATTAACCTCATCACAACCATCCGAAACGACAACTACTTCAAAGGTATCAACTGTTTGATTCTCAAAACGTTCTAAACACTCTTTCAAAAGGTCAACCTTTTGATAAGCAGGAATAACTACGGACGAAATCATCTACTCCAACAACCGAACAATGGATTCAATAACCGTATCAACTTCCTCATTGGTTAAACCCGAATGCATAGGCAAAGAGATAACGCACTCTTGAAAAAATTTAGAATTATGAATACTAGTCTTATTTGCATCCTTGAATGGCTCAGTATCTGTCACCAAATCAGGATAAACAGATGAACTTTGGATACCCAATTCTTTCAAACTGAGAATTAACTTATCTCGACTAAGTGAGGCTTGAGGCATAATCAAAGGACAATATAAATGCCAAGAAGGTTCAACATTATCTGCATACTTAGGTATTGAAACACCTGGTAAGTCCGTAAATGCGTCA
>Ga0115003_10003543_pt1 | contig 12283 bp, 12 predicted proteins | sample ArcticOcean_MG_C_7_FD_88736 | JGI IMG/M metagenome (GOLD analysis project Ga0115003, IMG submission 88736) | Marine microbial communities from western Arctic Ocean - ArcticOcean_MG_CB11_88 | ecosystem: Environmental > Aquatic > Marine > Oceanic | place: Arctic Ocean: Canada Basin | collected... | reverse complement strand
TTTTATTAGTCAAATTATGATTTGTTTTATATAATCTTACTTAGTCTAATTAAATGGAATAAATCAATATGTTAGTAATTACTGGTGGAGCTGGCTTTATTGGTAGCAATTTAGTCAATTTTTTAAATAATAATCAGGATGAAGAAATCTTAATTGTAGAGGAAATGGATACTTATCTTAAAAAATTTAAAAATCTAGATGATTTAAAATACATTGACTGTATAGATAAAAATACATTTATTAATGATATCAATAATGATTCATCAAAGTATAAAGGTAAAATTAATAATATATTTCACTTAGGAGCATGCTCAAAAACTACAGAACCTGACAGAGATTATATAATGTCAACAAATCTTGAATATTCAAAGGATATTCTTAAATATGCTGCTAATAATAAGATTTCATTGATTTATGCATCTTCTGCATCAGTCTACGGGGAAGCTAAATTATTTATTGAGAAACCCAAACATGAATCATTTCTTAATCATTATGCTGAATCTAAATTATTATTTGATCAATACTATCGTGCTCATAGAGAAAAAATTACTTCGCAAGTTGTAGGATTGAGATACTTTAACGTATTTGGACCAAGAGAATTTCACAAAGAAGGGATGTTTAGCGTTATATATCATTTTTTTACTCAGATGAATGAATCAGGAAGCATTAATCTTTTTAAAGGTAGTCATGGTTATAAGGATGGTGAGCAAAGAAGAGATTTCATACATGTAGAGGATACAGTGAAGATAAATAATTGGTTTAAAACAAACCCAGAGGTATCTGGAATATATAATGTTGGAACAGGGAAAAGCAGAACATTTAATGATATAGCTGATTGTGTTTTAGATTACTATAAAAAAGGATCTGTGAATTATATAAATTTTCCAGACAATTTAGAAGACCAATATCAGGCATTTACTGAAGCTGATATGTCGAAGATAAAAGCCAAGGGGTATTCTAGTAATTTTATTAATCTAGAAGAAGGTGTTAAATCTTATTTAGACTGGTTATCAAAAGAATTATGAGTCCAAAAGAAAAATTTTTGATTATTGCTCCTTCCTGGATTGGTGATTTAATTATTTCTCAATCGTTGCTCAAGAATTTAAAAAAAGAATACCTAAATTGTCAGATAGATATGATCGTTAGGCCAGAATTAACTGAACTAGCAAAAATGATCCCAGAAGTACAAAATGTTTACCCCCTAGACATTAAGCATAAGGAATTAGGCTTGACCAAAAGATATGTACTAGCAAAGAGAATAAGAAAGAATTTATATTCAACATCAATAATACTTCCTAATAGCTTTAAGTCAGCAATTATTCCTTGGTTAGCAAATATACCGCTCAGGATTGGTTACAATAAAGAACTAAGATTATTTTTGCTAAATAAAAAATATTCTTTAATTAAACATGAAGACAGCATGGTCAACCGCTATTTGAAACTAACAGATAGCTCTTATTCAGATAATATTAGACCGTCACTTTTAATTAATAGAGATTCATCTGAATTGATTGCCAGAAAATATTTAATTAATAATTCTAAAAAAAATATAGTCTTATGTCCGGAGGCTGAATATGGATCAGCTAAAAGATGGCCGGCTGATAAATGGATACAACTAACTAATTTTTATAAAGAAAAGAACTATAATGTTTATTTTCTTGGAAAAAATAAAAATCTTGAAGCAGAGTATAAAAGTGTCTTAAAAAAAGATTCAGCTGTTTCATTATTAGGGAAAACTAGTCTTAAAGAAGCTGCTTACCTTTTATCATTAGCAGACTTAGTAATCACGAATGATTCCGGGTTAATGCATATCACAGCTGCAGTTCATACTAATTTAATTTCAATATTTGGTTCTTCGTCGCCATTTTATACACCACCATTAATTAAGAGTCAGGCTGGTGAGGTAATATATAAAGCTTTAACATGTAGCCCATGCTTTAAGAGAGAATGTCCATTACAGCATTTGAATTGCCTTAATAATATTAGTGCCGAAGAAATACTCAATAAATCTAAAAAATATTTAAATTAATGAAATAAATTTCTGCATCTTCAGAAGTGATTTTTTAATATCTATACTTATAAAATTTTTATTATTTCCAAAATCAGTGAAGGATAATTTATTTTCAAAATTATTTATTGTTTCCCATCTTAGACTTGTCGATGATTTCTTTTTTGGATAAAATCCTATTGTCCTTTTGTTGAGAGCACCAGCAATATGTAATGGTCCAGTAGAACCAGCAATAAATATATCGCAGATACTTATGTTATTAATCATATATAGGATGCTTTTTTTAGGCTCAATTACTCTAATTGTTACTTCATTATCAACGCTAATTTTTAAATTTTTAGCAATCTGCTCTTCTTCTATTGAACAATGAACTAAAAAATTATAATCATCAAAATTTCTTAATCCTTTGCATATATTTCCAAAATCATTCAAGCTCAATCCTTTTGATGAGCCGCCTGTTCCCGGATGTAAAAATATTATCTTTTTATCTGGATTTAGATTATATTCATTTATAAAATTAATTCTATTTTTTGAAACTATTTCATGGTCATATTTTAAATATGGACCAAGACTCATTTCTTTAATATTTGAAATATTTATTATTCTAAATAACTCATATACAAGATCTATATTATACTCATATTCTGGTTTTTTAGATTTAGATCTTTTCTGAGAAAGCTTATAATTATAAAATATTTGAGCCAGTTTTGTTTTAGGCGCCAATCTTAGAGGTATATTTAATTTTTTTAATAAATAACCAATTCTAAATGTTGAAAAAAATGATATTGCTATATCAAATTTATATTCTTTTAGTAAGCAATAGAGGTTTTTAATTTTTTTATCTGTGATTACTTCATCAATAAATTCGCATTGTAGAGCAAGATCTTCTACATTTTTTGATACAAGACATATTATTTTTGAATTTGGGATATTTTTTTTTAGTGAAGCAATTGCGGGCAATATTAAAGTAAAATCTCCAATCTTATCATTTCTGACTATTAAGATTTTTTGAGTTTTACTTGTCATTCCTTTTAAATCTGTTTCTTAAAATAATCTATTGTTTCTTTAAGTCCATCTATCACATCTACTCGAGGTTCCCAGTTAAGATATTTTTTAGCTTTACTGATATCTGGCTTACGTCTAACCGGATCATCTATCGGTAATCCTTTATTTATGATTTTAGATTTTGAATTAGTAAGTTTAATTATCATTTGAGCTAACTCAATAATTTTAAACTCCACAGGGTTTCCTAAATTAATAGGCCCAGTAACTTTTTTCTCTGATGACATCATTTTCATCATCCCATTAATTAAATCATCGATATAACAAAAGGATCTTGTCTGTTCTCCATTTCCATATACTGTAATATCTTGATTAGTTAAGGCTTGCATTATGAAGTTACTGACAACTCTGCCATCATTAGGGTGCATATTAGGACCATACGTATTAAATATTCTTACTACCTTGATATCTAAATCATGTTGCCTATTATAATCAAAAAATAAAGTTTCCGCGCATCTCTTCCCTTCGTCATAACAACTTCTTGGTCCAATAGGGTTAACATTACCCCAATAGCTTTCAACTTGAGGGTGCACATCAGGATCACCGTAGACTTCTGACGTAGAAGCTTGCAATATTCTAGCGTTAATTCTTTTTGCTAATCCAAGCATATTAATAGCGCCATGAACTGTTGTTTTTGTTGTTTGGACTGGATCATGTTGATAGTGAATAGGAGAGGCTGGGCAAGCTAAATTATAAATTTCATCAACTTCTACATATAATGGAAAGCAAATATCATGTCTTATAGCCTCGAAGTATGTATTCTTAAAAAGATTGCCTATATTTTTTTTAGTGCCAGTAAAATAATTATCAATGCATAGAACATCATTGCCATCGTCAAGAAGCTTCTTGCATAAATGCGAACCAATAAAGCCTGCACCACCTGTAACTAAGATTTTTTTCATATTTTTTATTTTACTTTAAAAAATTATACCATACCTTAATCTATTCAATTTTGCTATAATATTCTAATATTTATGAACAAGATACTAGCAATATGTACATCACCTGACAAAGGAGGCCTGGAGCTATATTTTGTCAATATGGTTAACCATTTTAATTCTGGTGAACAGAATATAGTTGCTGTTTGTAAAAAAGATAGCCAAATTTTAAAATTAATTAAATCACCTATAATTGAAGTAACCAAGACCTCAATCTTTAATATATTTTATAAGTCTTATAAGCTAGCCAGCTATGTTAATAAAGAGAATATTAAAATAATACATGTGAGCTGGACTAAAGACTTATTTCTTGCCGCTCTAGTAAAATTATTTTCAAAAAAACAGATAAAAATTATTTATCATAGACAGATGAAAATAACTAGATATAAAAAAGATTTTTACCATAATTTTATCTATAAAAGTATCAGTATTGTTTTAGTTATAACCAAAGGTCTGCTTATTGATTGTCAAAAATATTTGCCAATAAAAAGTGATAAAATAATTGAGTTACCATATGGAATTTCATTACCTGACAATAATAAAATATATGATAAAAAAATATTCTTAAATAATCTTAAACTGAAGGAAAATGTTTTTACTATTGGTGTTTTCTCGCGCATAGAAGAACAAAAGGGCCAGCATCTAGTTATTGAGGCTTTAAATTTATTACCAAAAAAAAATATACAATTGGTTATAGTGGGGCATTGTATGGATCTTGGTTACCAGAATGATTTAATCCAAATGATTGATAAATATGAGATGAGTCATCAAGTTGCCTTTACTCCTTTTATTGAATCCCCAATGAAATTGATGCCGATGTTGGATTTAATAATTTTACCCACTTACGAAGAAACATTTGGTTTAGTTGTTGCAGAATCTATGTTGATGGGAACTCCGGTCATTGGTAGTAATGCGGGTGGGGTCCCAGAGATAATTAGCGATAATCATAATGGCTTATTGTTCGAATCAAAAAATTACAAATCTTTAAGTGAAAAAATAATTTCTATTTATAAGTCAGAAGAGCTTAGGATAAAACTATCAAATAATGCTAAAATGTTTGCTAGTAAACATTATGATTACCAAAAACATTTTTCTAAACTAAAAAGTATTATTCAAAAATTATGAACAAGATAAGCGGAACAATAATAACACTTAATAATGAAAGACTTATTACAGACTGTATTATATCTTTGAAAAAGGTATGTGACGAAATAATAGTTCTTGATTCTTTGAGTACTGATAAGACTACTCAAATCGCAAAAGAACTTGGCGCTAAAGTTTATCTCCAAGAGTTTTTAGGAGATGGACCTCAAAAAAAACTAGCATCATCTTATGCATCTAATGACTGGGTATTCAGTTTAGACGCAGATGAGAGGCTCGAGGATGATTTGGTTGAATTTGTTAATTCTCTAAAATTAAATACAAGTAATTATAACGCTTACTCATTTAGAAGAAGAAACTTTTGTGGAAAAAAATGGATTAAGGCCGCTAGCTTCTATCCAGATAGAGTCACTCGTCTTTATAATAAGTCACAAACAAATTATACGATGAGTACATCACATGCTTATGTGAACTCAGCAGCTAAAGATATAGATTGTCATTTATTACATTATACTTATAGTTCATATACAGACTGGATTAATAAGATTAACTTCTATAGTACAACAAGTGCGAAAACTATGCATATTGCGGGAATTAAAAGGTCAAGTATTAGGCCGATAACACATTCATTATTTTCATTTTTTAAAAAAATGTTGCTGAAAGGTGGTATCTTTCAAGGAATTGATGGTTTTACTGTTGCCTTGACAACTATGTTTAATACTTATATGAAATATATAAAACTAAATGAATTATATGATAATAATGAAGATCCAAGCACACATTTTCCAATAAAAAAATCAGATAAAAAGTAAGTCTTCTGGCGTATCAATATCTTTTAATTCTTTTAATAGACCTAGATTTAATGAACCAGAGTTAATATTAAATTTTAAATTTTCAACATTCATAGGTTTTGTGCAATCTATGAAATTTTGGTAGGGACCCTTCATTCCAATTAAATAAAAACCACCATCCTTTGATGGGCCAATCACAACATCTTTCTTTGAAAGTAAGTATTTGGCATCCATAATAATACCTTTGGTTAAAGATGGAATATCAGAGCCAATCAAAATAGTTTGTTTATGTTTTGAGCTTTCTACTGATAAGCAGTTATTCATTCTTTCACATAGAGATGCTCCTTGCTGCTGTTTGATATTAATTTTATATTTTTTCTTAATATCATGGAATAAATTATTTTTTAAGTTGGGGTATATCCATAGTGTAATTTGAAAATCATTATTAATATCTGAAACTTCATTTAGTATGTTTGTCAACATATGCAAGGTTATAAAGGATCTCTCTTCTTTGTTTAATAAATTTTTTAATCTTGTTTTAGGATTACCATTATATGGACATCTTGAAAAAATATTTAAAGAAATCATTTATAATACCTTTTAAGGAAATGAGTTTTAACTCCAATATGATATAAAAATCTTAGAATTCTCATCTTTAATATAGTTCTTATAAATCCATATTTATCCCATCTTCTAGACGATGTAGTGACATAACTATTAATTATTAAAGGAGCAGATATTCTCTTCAATATAGAACATATTTCTATATCTTCCATAATCATTAGATTTGGAAAACCCCTTATTTTATTAAAAATATTTCTCTTAACATAAAGAACTTGATCGCCAGTTCCATAACTATATATCTTTGATCTTAAGTTTATAAAAAAACTTAAAATTTTATATTTTACTTTTTCGTTATTAAATCTAATTTTAAAAAATCCCCATATTTTATTTTTATTTATATTTTTTATAAAAAATAATTGTTCTATAGTTATATATGTATCGGCATGCAAGAAGAGCAAAATATTTCCTCTAGCAATTGACGCACCAATATTTTGTTGAATCGCCCTTCCTGATTTTGTTTTTAGAACATGATCTACTAAATTATTTGCTACTTTAACGGTATTATCAGTACTACCTCCATCAACTAAAATTATTTCACAAATGTGAAGTTTTCTTAATTCTTGCAAATGGTTGAGATTTTTATGTATATTTTGAGATTCATTCTTTGCAGGTATAATAATTGAAATCATTCTTTAGTTTTAATTAAAATTTATTCTACGGTAATAGTTATTTTTTTAGATATTAGTGGCTTATCATGAGGTATATGCGCATAATCTCCAAAAATTAACTGGAGTGTATGAGTCCCACTCTTCAAGTCTATGGAAGCACTTGTTTGTCCTTTGCCAAAATGCAAATGTTTCTCATCAGAAGGAATTGGCCTAGAGAGATTTGGTAGCATATCAGTGTTAATAATTAAATGATGGTGCCCAGATAATTCTTTTCTAATCCCAGCAGGTGCAACAGTCATATTAGTGATACCAAAAATTATTTTCACTGGATTTGAGACTACCTCTTTATCTAAGGGGCTTATGATAAAAATTTCTGCATTTGGGTTTGATAGAGATTTTGATAACCCTCCAGCAGAATTTACTAATTTATATGGCAATATAAGAAAGCATGGTAATAATATGAATAGTAAAAATTTTACTCTACTAGTCATAACAATGCTCCGCCGCAGCTACTACCAGAGCCAGCAGTACATCCATAACAATGGTCTGCTATATTTATTTTATCTGAAATATTATTTTTAGATAAAATTGATATATGCTTTCTTACATTATTGCTTAAATCTATCCCAAGCATTTGATTAAAATCACAGTCATACATATACCCTTGATAATCTATACTTATCAAGGATTTGCACATTAAGTGACTAAGAGCATCTGCATTAAAATTATTTTTTAGTAATTTCATATATGGATTGAACTCATTGTTAGTTATTAGTGTACTACCAAATCTAGCTATAGGCATATTAGTGATTAAATATAAATTATTAAAAACAATATCATATTCTTCTTTCAAAATTTTTTTATATTTTTTTTCTAAAGCTAATTGGTTAGGAGGTAATATGGCTCCCTGAGGATTATAAGCAAGATTGATTACTAAATCTTTTTTATAACCATAACCAAAATTATTAAGCTCTTTGAGAACTTGAATACTTTTTTTAAATACATTTTTACCTCTTTGAGTATCTACATTAGATTCTTTATAACAAGGCAAGGAGGCAATTATCTCAACTTTATTGTTTTTAAAAAAATCAAAAAGATGGGCCTTTCCTGGTTCCAGCAATACGGTTAAGTTACATCTATCAATTATATGGCAACCCAGATTCCTTGCTTTTGTAATTAAATACTCAAAATGATTATTAAGTTCTGGTGCTCCACCAGTTAAATCAATAGTTTTGATTTTAAATTTATTTATAGCAAACAGTATCTGATCAATTACCTCTAGTGACATCATTTCTTTTCTTTTAGGGCTAGCATTAACATGACAATGAAGGCATGTCTGGTTACATTTATAACCAAGATTAATTTGAAATGATTCCAATTGTCCCCTGGAAATACGTGGGAATTTTGTTCTTTTTAATAGTGGGTAAACATCATGCATTGCTTGCAACTGAGTGTTATAATATTTCAATAATAACATGAAAGATAACTTTATAAACCTATTGAAGCCATTATTGCCTAAAACGGACTATTGTTCGTTTCGCTTTGTTAGCAAATATGCCAATATTATTTCTGCAACTAGAGGAGTCGTTGAACCAGTTATTACATCTGAAGACGAAGGCTTAATGGTTACTGTATTTCATAATGGTGGTTTTGGTTATGGGGCAACTAGTAATCTTACTCAACAAGGTATTTTAGAAGCTGTAAAATCTGCTAAGGAGTGGGCTGATTTCTCAAAAAATAAATTAACTTACCGCCCAGATTTGTCAAAGCTAAAAAACCAGACCGGTAGCTATTACACAGAGGAAGAAGATAATTGGTCTAAGGTATCCATGAAAGATAAAGCAGATTATCTTTTGAGTGTTAATAAGGCTTTAAAATCGCTACCTACAATTTCTAATTGGGGGGCCAGCATGAGATTTAATAAAATAGAAACTTTATTCGTAGATACAAATGGTTCAAATGTCAGACAGAAGATTTCATATTTATTACCCCAAATTATTGCTTCTGCTGAACATAAAAAAGAAATACAAACAAGAACATTTGGAGGTCATGCGCATGCTAGGCAGATTGGATATGACTTTATTGATCAAATAAATATGGTTCAAAGAGCTAAAACGTTAGCAGAAGAAGCGGTTGAGTTATCTAAGTCTCCTAACTGCAGTGATAAAATTACTAATGCCGTTATAGCTCCAGACCAAATGATATTACAGATACATGAATCTATTGGACATCCTTTGGAATTAGATAGAATTTTGGGTGATGAGAGAAATTATGCTGGATCTAGCTTTGTTACTCCAGAAATGTTTGGAAAATACCAATATGGCTCTAAACTCTTAAACGTAACATTTAATCCGAAACTTGAGTCTGAATTAGCAACATATAACTATGATGATGATGGTACAAATGCAGAAAAAAAATATTTAATTAAGGATGGATTATTGGTAAGGCCTATAGGAGGATTGTTTTCTAGTCAAAGACTAGATTTAGACCATGTTGCTTGTTCTAGGGCATCAAACTGGAATAGACCTCCAATTGATAGGATGGGAAATATTAATTTAGAACCAGGAGAGGATAGTTTTGAGGATATAATATCTTCTGTGGAAGACGGCATCTATCTTCAAACTAATAACTCTTGGTCTATAGACGATAAAAGAAATAAATTTCAATTTGGGTGCGAGAAAGGGACTTTGATAAAGAATGGAAAATTTGCTGGTGTTGTAAAAAATCCTAGTTACCGTGGAATAACAGAATCTTTTTGGAAAAACTTATCAAAAGTTGGAAATAGTGAAAGTAATAATATTCTAGGGACATCTAATTGTGGTAAAGGAGAACCTAATCAAACAATATTTGTTGGTCATTCTACGCCTGTTTGTCTATTTGAGAATATTGATGTATTTGGTGGAATTTAATGAAAAACTATTTCCAAAAAATTTCAGATAAACTTTTTAATAGTTTAGAGAAACATGAAATATTAGTATTAAATTTTGATGCTGAGAAAACAGATTTTGTTAGATTTAATCATTCAAAAATTAGACAGGCTGGCAATGTAAATCAAGTAGCATTAACTCTAAATTTAATATTTAAGAAAAAAACACTAACCTCGGTTATACGTTTGAGTTCAGATTTTGACAAAGACTCAATATTGTTACTTAGGACACTGCATTATCTCAGAAGAGAAATACCGGAATTACCTAAAGATCCATATCTTATGTATGAGAAAAACATAAATTCTTTTGAAAAAAATATAATAGGAGCTAAATTAGATAATTACTCTATAACTGGAAATATTATTGATAATTGTCATATGCTTGATATGGTCGGAATATTATCTAGTGGAAGAATCATGAAAGGTTTTGCTAATTCTTTAGGACAGTTTAATTGGCATGAAAGCGAATCTTTTAATTTTGACTGGTCTATGTATACTGAATCTGGAAAAGCGATTAAACAGAATTACTCTGATCAAGATTGGAATGAAAAAATATTCTCTAATTTAGTTTCAGAGAGTAAAGATAAATTAAAGGTAATAGATAATAAAGAAATTATACTTAAGCCTGGAAAATATAGAGTTTATTTAGCGCCATCAGCGTTGAATGAAATTGTAGATATGTTGTCATGGGGTGGCTTTAGTTATAAAGCAAACAAGATTGGTTCGAGCCCTCTTCATTTAATGGAGAAAGGTGAGAAAAGTTTTAATAAAATAGTTTCCTTTAATGAAAATCTTTCGAATGGTGTTTCGCCAAAATTTCATTCTGATGGTTTTATAAAACCAGAAATGACAGAATTAATAACTAATGGTAAATATATTAATTCATTAATATCACCAAGATCCGCTTTAGAATATTCTGTAAATCATAATGCTGCAGAATATTATGAGTCACCTGTGTCTATTCATCTTAACAAAGGTGTAATAAATTCAAATAAAATTTTAGAGACATTAAAAGATGGGGTCTATATAAGTAATCTTTGGTATTTAAACTTTTCAGATCGCAATAATGGGAGAATAACTGGCCTAACAAGATTCGGGTGCTTTATGGTAGAGAATGGAGAATATAAAGGGCCAATTAATACTATGAGATTTGACGAGACAGTATATAATGTTTTTGGTGATAAACTAGTTGGATTAACAGATAAGCCTCAACTATTAATGGACTCAGGTACATACGAAGAAAGGTCAACCTATAGTTCTACAATTCCGGGAGCAATTGTTGAAGATTTTAAAATGACACTATAATATTATGATAAAGACAAGATTTGCGCCAAGTCCTACAGGATGGCTACATATAGGTGGAGTTAGAACAGCATTATTTTCATGGCTATTTGCTAAAAGTCAATCTGGTCAATTTTATATCAGAATTGATGATACCGATACATCAAGGAGTACAAAAGAATATTGTAATTCTATTATTTCAGCATTGCATTCATTAGGATTAGACTCAGATAGAGAATTAATGTATCAGTCAAAAAGATTTGATATCTATATAGATAAAATTGAATATCTATTAAATAATAATTTAGCTTACTATGATCAAGTGGAAGTGAATGACAAAACTAAAGACACGAATCTTGATGTGCAATATGAAAACAGATTAAATAAACTCGGCCATGTTGTTAGATTTAAAAATCCTAGAGAAAATCCTGTTTATTTAAAAGATCTAGTTCATGGTGAAATTACATTTGATCCAAAAACTTTTCATGATGTCGTTATCTTAAGATCTAATGGCGTCCCAACTTATAATTTGACATCAGTAGTTGATGATACAGAGTTAGGTATTACACATATTGTTAGAGGCGATGATCATTTAAGTAATACTGCTATACAAATTAATCTATTCAAAGCATTTAATGAAGCAGTGCCAGTGTTTGCACACCTTGCAATGATTCATGGTGTAGATGGCAAAAGACTATCTAAGAGACATGGGGCTGTAGATATTAACTCCTTCCTTGAAGAAGGTTATTTAGTAGAAGCTCTAATTAATTATTTAGTGAAAACTGGATGGTCGCATGGAGATCAAGAATTTTTTTCTACGGATGATTTATTAAAATTATTTACAATAGATAAAGTTACAAAATCATCTGCTATATTTGATTATGATAAGCTTAATTGGCTAAATCAGCATTATATTAAAAATAAAGATTTATCAGATATAGCAG
>Ga0115003_10003542_pt1 | contig 12287 bp, 9 predicted proteins | sample ArcticOcean_MG_C_7_FD_88736 | JGI IMG/M metagenome (GOLD analysis project Ga0115003, IMG submission 88736) | Marine microbial communities from western Arctic Ocean - ArcticOcean_MG_CB11_88 | ecosystem: Environmental > Aquatic > Marine > Oceanic | place: Arctic Ocean: Canada Basin | collected... | reverse complement strand
TACGGCAACATAACGGCCTGGCTTCAGCGAGAGGGACGTTTGCACGAAAATTCCCAAGTCCTTGATTCTTAGCAGTGTAACTTCAGTCAGACTATCTGATCTAAAGGAGACCTCTATTGGCACCAGCGAATATTCTAAAAAGGCTTCTAATTCATCTAACTGCTCTGTGAGCCTAGGCCCTGGGTTCTCAATATCTCGACCAATGAAGTAGGATATGCGCGTCTCTTCGAAAACTTCATCCTCAGAAAATCGTTCCGGATTGTCTATTGCCTCGATCAACAAACGATCTAACCTCGCTCGCTTGTCGGCGTAGTCGCGGCCGTCAATTGCGAACAATAGATTGCTATCGATAGCGAGAACATTATCGTATTCATCGACCGCCTCCTGCCATTGCTCGTTATGCTCTGCTGTGGTTATCAGTCCGCTTAAACGATTTATTTCGGTATTCGCAATCTCGTTTTCGGTTTGATTGATTGCAGCCTGCGCTTCATTCTGCTTGATGCCAAGTCGCGATGCCCTCTGAAATGCGGCTACTGCCTGCTCGGGTTCACCGGCTTGCAGCAACACATAGCCACTGGACATGATTTGGGCAAATTCGTTCTCGGTGATGCGCACAGACACTACAGCAATTTTCTCGGTGGCATCCTCGTTATAGCTGTCCAAATCTAACACTTTGCGGTAGTTCGCTAGTGCCTGCTGTAAATCGCCGTCCTCAACTAGGTCGTTAGCTTCCCTCAACAGCGCGCTAACATCGTCCAGGGTTAGTGCGCGTTGCTGGCCTATCTGCGCCAATTCGTTCCCCGGATCCAGCAGCAGCGCTAAAGTATATTTTGTAAGCGCCTGTGCTGAGTCCAAACCGATCAGCACCCGCTCTGCTTCACTAAGTAGCAGCTCGAGAACCGAGGGAATCGAATCGATTAGGCTGCTCAAGCCCTCGCGACCGTTCTTGTAAGACTCGCGGGCCAATACAAAGTCCTGCGCCCGATAATACGCATCGCCAATACTGGCCTGCTCCAGTGAGGCTTCATAGTCTTGCTGCCCCCAGACGGCTACATCCAGCGCATCTAATTCAGTCTGGTATGCCAATAACTCGGCAAGCACGTCCTGTGCGTCCTTTCGCTGCAAGGCGCGTTGCGCCTCTTCGAAGGGAGAAATTGCGTTTGCAGCAGTCGCTACAGTTTCGACAACAAAGGTATCAACCAAATCCACTCGCCGCTCTAAAGGCAGTTCGTATTCGGTAACAATAGAAGGAAGAACAAAGATAACTAAAAGGGCAAGCAACAATAGACCACCCAAGCCAAGCCAAATCCACGGCGCAGGTTTCTCGGCTGATTGAGTAACAGCCTGGTTTAGAAATACTGAGTTATCATTGTGATCAAAATTGACAGCGTCAATCTTGTCGACATCGTTATCTGACATAGCGCATTCTGTTCGTGGTCAGGCCCACTGTGATGAATGAATCGATTAAATATCACCTACTTCTGACGCATAAATATCTGCCAGAACTTCTTTCCACTGGGCATACTGTTCTTCAACTGAACCCGTGAGAGTGATGGTACGATCGTCCAGACTAAATACGCGTGGAGCAACTTCGTTTTCTAGTGACTCGCCCAATTCTTGCAGTGCATCCGAGTGTAATTTCGCTTCAGCTCGTTTGTCGAAGCCACTCTTAATTAAGTACGCTCCCGCACCAACACCAACCGCGCCGCCGGTTTGTGTCGCATAATTTCCACCGCTAGTCGCTGCTGCTAGGCCGCCTAAAACCGCCGCTGCTCCTGCAACAAATCGGCGGTTAGCTGATGCCCTTAACTCTCTAAGCTCAATAGTTTCGTCGTAGCTCAAGGCCCGCCATGTGTCATAAGGCAATCGCATCTGCCTTACATAGGTAGCGTAGTAATCCTGAACGGTGTCAATAAACATGAAGTCCCGCTCTCTAATGTCGCGCACTCTTTCTAGGACCGGATCAGTTTCGGCCGGCAGAGACGTTATCACTAGATTACCTTGGCGGTTTGTCGCTAAATACGCATCGAATACGTCCGGCGAGAATCGACGAGCAAACAGTAATTCGGATATGGTGCGAATCTCTACGATCTGCTGGTTCGTCAAATTACGCTTTCTATATTCCAACAAATCATTGGAGATCTTGTTGTAGATAACCTGAAATGGGTCGGCTTGCTGCCGCTGTGAAGGCTCATAACTGAACTGGCTAATCAACTCAGAATAAACCTTGGTATACCACTGCCGGCCACGCGAATCGGTTACCTCGATGCGAATCTGCATGGCCTCTCCATCTGACTGCAGGATAGTGCCATTTATAATAACGTCCATTGGGCTTTCGTTGTTGGGCATCAAACGCACGATGCCCCAATTCGCCGAACGCTGCAGTGTTTCCGCCAAAAGGAAGGGAGCATAGCGCGACTCGGCTACGCGGATTTCATGATTGGTAGTTTCTTCGTCGCGTTTATCAATTTCATCTATGCCCGGATCGAACACCGCAACGCCAACATCGAGAAGTAAATCCTCGGGCACATCCTGACTATCTTGGATGATGGCCGTGTAGGTGGTGCTCTTAACGGTGTGAGAATTACAAGCCACCAGCAGCAGCGCTAGCAGCCCTGCACCCAATAGTTTCTTTGCCTGCTGTGCCGTTAAAGCTGTCATCGCACTCATTGGTCTTCACCTAAACCCGTATAATTTCGATATTCCTGCCAGAGGGCTTCGCGCAATTGTGCATCAGGCTCACTCGTTGCTGCCTCTCGTAGCTGTCTCGCTACAACATCGTCATCGCGTCCATTGGGAATATCTTCAGGTGCGGGAAACGTTTCAGAAGGCGCAGAGCTAGGTGCTCCCGGCGGTAGTGAGGATGCCAATACTGCAGAAGCAGGAGCGCCTGATTCGGGCATTGTCTGTGGTTGTGAGGAACTGCTTCCACCACCACCAGCCGCACCGCCGTTGGCCGCTGATCCAGCCGCATTGCTCTCGGCCTGCGCCCGTTCTCTTTCGCTAAGAATAAACCCGTCGAATGTCTCGTAGCCGCGGCGAAGCTGTTCATCCAACACTTGCCCACGCTCCTGCGCCGTCATCGCACCATTACCACTGGGCCGCGCTGCGCCATCTCCACTTCCCGAGCTAGCCTGACCATTCGAGACTTCGCCAGAAGATTTCCCACTTAATACGCCTTCAGGAAGAGTATCTAGACTATAATCTCCACTTGGCCGACCTAATCCGCCGCCAGATGACTGATTTTTGCCACTATTGAGATCGCCAGTAGATCCATCTCTACCGGCGCCACCAGGCTGACTTTCGTCTCCTGGAAATCGAGCCTGAGAGCCCGCTGACGCCTGACCAGAACTATTACCTAGCGTGCCTGTCGGCGTTGACCCTGACCCTGTTGCGCTAGCTGTCGATTGACTACCCTGCTGAGCGCCTTGTGCCGCGGGGCTTGACCCATCTCTATTGTCTTGCCCAGCCTGCTGAGCTGGGCTACCTGAATCCGCCGACGGCTGACTTCCCGCTGCACGGCTCTGACTAGATTGCTGCCCACTCTGACTGGAAGGAGTACTTGGCGCACCCTGACTTTGACTGCTGCTCTGGCTCTGGCTGGGGGCAGAGCTGCTTTGGCTTGAGCTTGGAGAACTGCTGGAGCTGGAGCTCGACGGCGGCGAGCTGCTTGAACTCGAAGAAGCAGAAGGTAGGGCCGGCGAACTGCTCGAGCTCGAGCTACTAGACTGACATGCCGCTAGACTAAGGCTAAGCGCCACCAGAGCGACAAGCCGTGATAGAGGCGATAAGAGCAAATGCTGCTTGCCCTTGTAGTTCCTCAGATGCGTGAATTCCATGCTTTATATTCCTATTTTCGAATTTCGCTGTTGGCCAATTTTCGAAATTTAATGACTTTTCGCCACTTTTTAAAGAACTTAGGCTGTTTAGCTAGCCGAATACAATATTCGCAATGTCGGCAAAATAGCCACTATTAATAGTCTTAAGCGCCTTAACCATAGCTTAACGACCGCGCCTTTCGTCCGGTATTTCTGCCGATTATTGGCTCGATGCTACCTGTTAGCTTAATAAATTAGTACCAATACCGGTACCTAAAATGGTTCTCAGAAGAGCGTTGTGGCTCGCCGTCAATAACCCGCGGCCGAAACCGCATAGAGCGAGCAGACATGCGCAATTTACCCAGTTGCAACTTATTGTCCTCGGTTTCCTCTGAGATACTTTCTACATTCCTAGACAAGCCATTGGCCGTTACGTCAAAGGTTAGGTCCGCATAATCAAAATTCAATACCTCGGTGTCGCCCTCCTTCCTATAGAATGAATCAGGCATCTCAATAGATGAAGCAAATGCGGGAAGTGGAACTACATTGCCGAATAATCGTTCTGTTAACTCTTCACCGTTCTCCAGCTCCTGGAGCATATCCCACGCAAGCTTATAGCTTTCCAAGGTACCTCGGCGGCGGTCGAACATAAGATACCAATCAGCTAAATGAGTAACCGCTTCGGCTAAGGCGTATTTATCATCACTTTGATCCCGATAGAACATCACTATTTCTATCAGGGCACGCTCGCCGGTTAGGAAACCTGAAGATTGTACCCAGCGTTGCTCATTAAGCTTCTCTGCAAGCACCTGCTGCATATTTCTATATTCAGGCCTGTCGATCTCCATCATCAAATCTGCGTTTGTGGCTACCAAGTAAGCCGAATGTGCGATGTTCTTTTGATAATTTATAAAGCGCTCGTCGGCTTTTCCAAAATACATGCTCACCATGCGTGCCGCCGCGTTTAACATTATCTGCGCCTGACGCAGCCTAACTCCTCGCAAATTTCCGTAGCCAATTTTGAAAGCTTGAATATTCCAGGTTGCTAGACGATCTAGCACGGGTATAAGGCGCGGATCATCAAAGTCATAGGCTTTTTGCTGCACATGAAAGAGATAATTATTGTACCGGTCTACCTTCTCCCAATCGCCCAACGCCATGTGGCTGTGTATTAACTGCTCCACTGCGGGGATTTGCTCAAGGGTATAAAGGCCAGAATTGATTCGATTTACATGCACGGCCCTATCCAGGGTCTCAATTGCGCCGACATGATTGCCCTGCTGTTGCTGCAGACGTCCCAAGGAGGCAAGTTCCTCTACCAGATTGCGATCCCAGGCGCCTCCATCGAGCTCAATATCCGCTACTGCGCTGTTGTATTGCCGAATACTATCCACGCGCTGACCAAAAGCTGGGTCAGTCTCTGGGTCGATGAGCGGCGCCCACAGGGGCAGGGGCATTAATGGGTCCAGGCCTTCCTTCACAAGGATCGGCAAATCGATATACAACAGGGGCGATCGCGAGTGATCGCCCCCCTCAGGGGCCACTGCTTCTTGCGCATACACCGAAGATCCAGCTAAGGCGGCGATTAAGCTAGAAGCCAAGCCTGCTACCAAATAAATGTGCTGAAGAAAGCGTAGTCTCATGGTATTGCCGATATTGCCCTTTTCCTGTTAATTGCCGAGAAGTTCGCCGGTCCGCTGGAAGTAATACGTAGAATCTACTCTGCCAACTGTTCAGTTATATCACCTGAGAATTTGACCTGTAAATAACTGCCATCAAATAATGAACCACACTCACAGCTATACGACTTCTGCTAGCAAACCAGTTCATCGCGGAAATGCTAAAAATGCTATCTGCAGGCCATGCCTCCCGACTTAAGCCATGCCGCTGAGGATGCCGCGCCATCAACTTAGCTTGTGTAATACTAAATTACCAAAACCATCGACAGCTACCGACCAATTGGTGGCTACAAACGTTGTCGCTGAGTATTCTGTAATAATTGCAGGGCCCTCAATTGATTCCCCCGGATACAAATCTGCGCGCGCCAATAGCTTTGCCTTCTCAAGCTCTCCATAGACCTTGCAGTATCGAATATTATTGCAGTCACCTCCGGTAACAAGTGGCGGCAAGGCAAATGGAGTTTTTGCGGTCGACAAATTAACGCGAATCGTCAATAACTCGATTGGGGCATCGTGGCTGTAACCATAGCGCTGCCTGTGAAGTTGTTCAAAGGCATCAAGCATTTCGGCTAGGGCATGCCAGTCGATATTCAGCGTATAAGACTGCCCCTTATATCTGAAGTCTGCGCTGCGTTTCGAAACCAGCGCTGAAGAATCCAGTCCCTCCAGGGCTAATTGCTCCATGCCACCTAGCTCCAGTTGCGCAAACTGCTCCTCCAAGGATTGTTCATCAATCTGCTGCACATCGAGGCTCAATGTCTTGGAAAACTGCCTTCCTTGATCCGCTACCACCATACCGAGCGCCGATAGCACTCCACCATGTATTGGCACCAGTGCCTTTTTCATAGCCATCGCATCAGCCAGTGCGCACACATGCAAACCGCCGGCACCACCAAAACTCGCAAGTGTGAAGCCCGATGGATCGTGGCCCTTGTTCACGGAGATAAGCCTGATCGCCTTCGCCATGTGCTCATTCGCTATAGCAATAATGCCAAGCGCTGTTTCCTCTATTGATAGGCCGATCCTCTGCGCGAGCGGCTCGATGCTCGCTTGAGCTCTCGCCGCACTTAGGTTCAGGCCACCAGCGAGTACGGAGTCAGATTGCAGCCGACCAAGTACCAAGTTCGCATCACTGACTGTAGCATCAAGGCCACCGCGGTCGTAACAAGCGGGGCCGGGGTCTGCACCTGCCGAGCGCGGGCCTACCTGAAGCATTCCTCCGCTATCGACATAGGCGATCGAGCCGCCACCCGCTCCGATTGTCTCCATATCAACCATAGGCACGGCAATCGGATAATTCGAAATTGAGGATTCGTTGCTTCGGCGAATCTTTCCGTCCAACAAAGCGACGTCCGTAGAAGTGCCTCCCATGTCGAAGCTAAGGAATTTCGACTTTCCAACTTGCTTCGCAAGATAGGCGATTGCAGTAAGTCCGCCCGCGGGGCCGGACAGCAAAAGAGTTACCGCTGATTGCGCGGCCATGTTCGCGGACATCGTCTCACCACTCGATTGCATGACCTGCAGCGAAGTGCTGCCTAACTCGTGTTGCAGCGCACCTAGATATCCACTAATAACAGGACCCAGCGCGGCATTAAGCCATGTCGCTATGCCACGCTCATACTCTTTGTATTCAGGCAATACAGCGGAGGAGCGACTTACGAAGCAATCCCCAGATTGCGCCTTAATCGCCGATTCGATTTTGCGCTCAAAGTTGTCGTCTAAAAACGAGAAGAGCAAATTAATAGCTACCGCATCCGGCGCAAGGGATTCGATTTTTTGCAGCAGCTCATCGAGCTCCGTTTCCGTAAGAGGCAAAACCACAGTGCCGTCCGCAGCGACTCGGCCACCCGTCTCAAGGCACAATTCAGAGGGTACCGGGGGCGGCATCGCGGGAGTCTCCAATGCATAGAGCTCTGGGCGCGTCTGTCGCGCGAGTTGTAACATGTCCGCGAAGCCATAATTGGTAATGAAAGCAGTACGCGCCAGCTTGCCTTCGAGAACGGCGTTGGTCACAACAGTACTTCCATGGACAATCAGCAAGCTACCATCATCAAGATAAGATCCTAGGCCCATTGCCTGTATGCCATTCAGAATTGCCCGCTCGGGTGCGTCGGGAGTAGATAAGGTTTTGTGAACACTGACGCCAACAGTCGGCTCAAGCCGCACTAGGACGAAATCCGTAAAGGTTCCACCCGCATCGATCCCTAATAGCATTTTCTGCTGCGAACTCATGACTGCTTCCTTTCAACTAAGGGAAAGATTATAAAGCAGTCTACGCAAGCTGCTAGCAATCATACAATCGAGGTGCGAATTGCCGGAATTACCTGAAGTAGAGACAACCCGTCGCGGCATCGAGACACACATCGAGAACAACAAGGTCAGCAAAGTCATACTCCGCCGCAAGACTCTGCGTTGGCCAATTACTCCAGCGCTTAGCAAAGATCTACCAGGAGAAACCATTCAATCAGTTTCTAGGCGCGGAAAATATTTGCTGCTAGCAACCCAAAAAGGGTGCTTACTCATTCACCTTGGAATGTCAGGTAGCCTCAGGATCGTAGAGTCAAGCCGAGCAGCGGCGAAGCACGATCATGTCGATGTCGTTTTTGCGAACAACAAGGTGCTGCGCTACACAGATCCACGGCGTTTCGGTTGTATATTGTGGGAAACAGAGCCCATCGAAGCACACCCCCTGTTGGCCTCACTCGGCCCCGAACCGCTAGAGGACAATTTCCACACCGACTATCTCTTCAAGAAAAGCCGTCGGCGGAACATTGCTGTTAAGACATTCATCATGGATAGCAAAGTAGTCGTTGGGGTGGGAAATATCTATGCGAATGAATCACTCTTTCTTGCTGGCATCAGCCCAAAGCGTAGCGCAGGAAAAATTTCGAAACCACGCTATGAGAAACTGGTGGAGTGTATTCAGCAGGTTTTGCAGCGAGCGATCGATGTCGGTGGTACAACGCTCAAGGACTTCACAGGTAGCGATGGGGAGCCTGGGTATTTTGCACAGTCGCTTCACGTCTATGGCCGCAGGGGTGAACCCTGCCATGGATGTAACAGTACTTTGAAAGAAATACGCCAGGGACAGCGCAGCACGGTGTATTGCTCCCAATGCCAAAAATAATATTAGGCTAAGTCGAAGGCTGTATCTGATTTGCCATGGCGTCGACTACAGCCGGATGGACAAACTTGGAGATATCACCGCCATAGGCTGCGATCTCGCGCACCAGCGTAGAAGAGATGTAGGATAGATGTTCTGCAGGGGCGAGAAACACAGTTTCTATACTCGGCTCCAGAATACGATTCATCCCAACTAGCTGAAACTCGTACTCGAAATCGGCAACGGTGCGCAGTCCACGCAGAATAATATTGGCGCCACACTCCTTAACAAATTGCGTTATCAGACTATCAAATGATCTAACTTCCACATTTTCTAGATGACCTAGAACTTTTTTAGTGAGCTGCATCCGTTGCTCCAACGATAAGGCATTAGGCTTCTGCTGATTCTTACTGACTACGGCCACGATGATTTTGTCGAATAACCCGGCAGCGCGTTCTGCCAGATCCATATGGCCATTGGTGATTGGATTAAACGTTCCCGGATAAACAGCAATTTTCATAACATTCTCATTTTAATAGTGGACAGACTCTGTGGCCTTGGCTTACAACTAGGGCTTAAATTTATGTCTCGAACTAAGAGACTGCGCCTATGATCACTCACGCTTGCATGAAATTCAATATTCTCTGTTCCAGCCAATTGTCAGGATTTGAAGAAACGAAGCCCACATGCCCGCCCTTCTCAGTTAGCTGCATCTGCACTTGAGGCGATAGCATCTCACTATTTGGGATCGATTTAGGCGGAATCATCGGATCGTTCTTACTCTGAATCAGCAATGTGTCGACTGCTATTGAGCCAAGAAAGGCGGAACTGCTGCATTTCCGGTAATAGTCTTCAGCCCCTTCAAATCCATGAAGGGGTGCTGTTATCTGGTCATCGAACTCCCATATGGATGAGATGCTGCCCGTATCGCCTAGCTTAGCGATGCGTGTTGCCTGCTCTGGATTAGACGTCTCTAGATATTCTTGCTTGTTCTGAAAGTCTTTCACCAGACGGCGCACAAAATATTGGCCGTATAGTCGACTGACACCTTGCAGCATTGCCTGCGAGCAGAATTTCAATGCAAAGGGGGTCGACACGCCCACGGCTTTGCGTATTCTGGGGTGCGATTCAATCTCGCCTAACCATTTTAAGAGTACATTCGCGCCTAGCGAATAGCCTACAAACACAAAATTGTGCGCAGGATATTCGGCCACCAATTTGCTAAACACTTCGTTGACGTCTTCTGAGACCCCTGAATGATAGGCTCGGGCGAGCCTGTTCATTTCTCCGCTGCAGCCACGAAAGTTCATAGCAACGGAGGAAATACCCTGATCATTCAACAACGACTGCATGGCTAAAATATAAGAAGACCTCGAACATCCGCACAAGCCATGGAGAAGGAACACAATTGTATTGTCTTTGGATTGTTTGGGATCCAGGGTCGTCCAATCGAGATCGATATAGTCGCTGTCGTCAAGCTCGATCCGCTGGCGTGTATGCGCAACTTTTTTTGCAGGGGAGAGCTTTCTCCACAGGGTTTGACTATGACCCTCTGGCAACCACCAGGTGGGAATAAATTCGTTTCCTAAAGTGCCAGCTGCCATTTTTATTCGCTGCTTCTCAAAATATTGTATAACCCGAATTGAACTAACCCCGCTTTCTTGCTTTTTACTTCTACCCAATTGCCAGGCAAGTCGTCATCGATCGATTCCTTCTTTTTTTCGATATACACAAGCCCGCCGTCTCTTAACAAGTTTGCGCTCTCGAGTTTAACGATTGCGCGAGCGAGCGCCCCCCCTTTGAACGGAGGATCTAGAAACACTAAGCCATATTTTTTTGAGTCTTGCGTACCTTTGTTCAGCCACTCGAACGCATCGGCACAATACACGTTGCCGTGTTTAGCGTCTAATCGCTCGATATTATCTCGTATCGAGTTTACTGCCGTGACGTTCTGCTCGATAAAATCAACTTGGCTTGCGCCTCTTGAAAGAGCTTCGAAGCCAAGCGCTCCACTTCCGGCAAATAAATCTAGACAAACTTCTCCTTGAATACTGTCCCGCAGCCAATTGAAGAGCGTCTCTCGAATCCTATCTGCAGTGGGCCGCAATCCCTCTAGACTCGGAAAGTCTAGTTTTCTACTTCTGTACTCACCTGCTGTTATGCGAACACTGTTGTTTTTTTGATTAATAGACTGCGTCATAGTTTTACGTTCGTATCCATACTCGTTCTTGCCTACTGCGAAGCCAAAGCATAAGCCTATCATCTCAGCCGGCACGGTTGTATTAGATGAAACACCCAGCTGTGGTAGCATAGCGGCCCTGTAGTCGACCCTATTTGAGTGTTCTGATCATGTTTGGCCTAGGCAAGAAAAAGAAACCTGAAGACCCCAACTCCAACGAGGCCTTAGAAGGCGAATCTAATCGGTCTATTTCCGTTAACGACGCAGCCATTCAGGATGAGAGCGGTATATTTGCGCGCCTGAAGAGTGGCTTAAGCCGCACACGCAGCAGACTTAGCGACGGATTGGCCGAAATTGTTCTCGGCGAGAAGGCTATCGACCTCGACCTGCTGGAGGAAATAGAAACGCAGCTGCTCTCTGCAGATATTGGCATCGACGCTACTGATCAAATTATCGACAACCTTAAAAAGCAGCTCGGACGAAAGCAGTTAGCCGACCCGAAACAGTTCATGACAGCCCTCCGGCAAGAACTCACCGATATTCTAGAGCCGGTAGATGTACCTCTCATCATACAATCGGAACCCAAACCTTTTGTCATCCTAATGGTAGGGGTAAATGGTGTTGGTAAAACAACCTCGATTGGTAAGCTCGCGAAGCTTTATCAGTCGCAAGGATTGAATGTCATGCTGGCCGCTGGGGATACTTTTAGAGCCGCCGCCGTGGAGCAATTGCAAGTATGGGGCGAAAGGAACTCAGTTCCCGTAGTCGCGCAGGCCACCGGTGCCGATAGTGCCTCGGTTATTTTCGATGCCTATCAATCGGCAAAAGCAAAGAATGTCGATGTGCTAATCGCGGACACCGCTGGGCGCTTGCACACGAAAGACAATCTCATGAATGAGCTGGAGAAAATCGTTCGAGTATTGAAGAAGCAGGACGAGCGCCTGCCAGACGAAGTCTTATTGGTACTCGATGCGACTACCGGCCAGAACGCGCTCAACCAAGCTGAGAGTTTTAATAATACTACAACCCTAAGTGGCATCGCTCTTACCAAGCTAGATGGAACCGCGAAGGGTGGTGTGGTATTCGCTCTTGCCAAAAAACTATCCCTGCCCATTCGTTTCATCGGTGTAGGTGAAAAGATAGATGACTTAAAGCCGTTCAAGGCGAAAGATTATGTCGATGCTCTTTTCTGCGAATGAGCCCCCTTATTAATTTGGACTTTTTTCTATTAGGCCAATGGCATGATCAAATTTGATAACGTCAGCAAACGTTATGCCGATGGTCAGGAAGCATTGTCTGATATTAGTTTCGAAGTTAGTCGCGGCGAATTCGCTTTCATTACCGGACATTCCGGAGCCGGTAAGAGCACACTGTTAAAACTTATCTTAGCAATCCAAACACCTAGTTCAGGACAGTTAATTGCAAACGGTGTAAATCTAAATCGAGTTTCTACAACGCAAATCGCCCGCCATCGCCGTCAGATCGGTACCGTTTTTCAAGACCATCAG
>Ga0115003_10003541_pt1 | contig 12291 bp, 8 predicted proteins | sample ArcticOcean_MG_C_7_FD_88736 | JGI IMG/M metagenome (GOLD analysis project Ga0115003, IMG submission 88736) | Marine microbial communities from western Arctic Ocean - ArcticOcean_MG_CB11_88 | ecosystem: Environmental > Aquatic > Marine > Oceanic | place: Arctic Ocean: Canada Basin | collected... | reverse complement strand
AGACAAGGGAGTAAAGATGAGCGTGTTCACAACCAAAGGTGATCTGGTGTTTACTAGAGATCAGAAGATCTTAGATAGTAGAAAAACAGAATTAGATTTAACTGGTGTTCCAGCAGGAACTTACTTGGTTACTCTAGAAGGAGCAACAGTCAGGAAAATATTTAAAATTGTGAAAAAATAAATATTATATTTTTTCTTTTTTAAATGGTGAAGCACTTATGTGTTCTATTATTGATTTTTTCGCTACTAAAAAGGCTATAAAAAGTGTAACAAATCCACCAATCCAAATCCCAGGAATAAAGTCTAAAAACAGAAAATAATCATAAAATGCATGAAAGAGAATAGGAATAATTAATGATAATAAAATATTAAAGAATTTAAATTTTTTATTTGTTTTAGCTTTTCCCAAATAATACCCCATAATTACTGCAAATACAAAATGTGCAGGTACTGCTGAAAACATTCGTAGAATAGCTAGAGAAGCATTCCCTTGAAGAACAAAAGTTAAATTTTCTGCCGTAGCGAATCCCATTCCAACAAATACTGAATATACGATTCCATCAAATGGTTCGTCAAAATTTTTATTTGGATATAATATAAGAATTACCACTAAAAACTTTAAAACTTCTTCTGTTATTGAGACTGTTAATGCTTCTCCACCAATATTTAGGTAGTCGTTTTCGAGATTAATAAATTGCAAGAAATATTCAAGTAAATCAACATCTAAATGTAGGTTTACAGCACCAAAAATAAATGCAATAGACAATAACCATAATGGTTCTTTATCATATTCATCTAGGTTATAAATTAATGCCATAATGAAAATCCCAGGGCATATAGATAAAGCAACTAACATTAAATCTTTTAATTCAAATATGTTGATTAAAACTAATGGATAAAATAAAACAACATATAATGCCGTCACAATTACACCAGTCATTAAGCTAGTTTTAAAAATTCTATTCATAGCTTATTAAAATTTCAAGGAAACCATCCATTCATCATACTCTTTGTAATCATTTCCAATAGAAAAAGCTCTTGCCCAACCAAATGATAGAGTGGATGATAAGTGAGAGAACATAACTAATTTAGTATCAACTTGAAAGCCTATATTTCTAAAGGTTTCGCTTTTCTCTTGACTTGAATCTCCCATTTTCATTGATTTATCATCATAATTTTTGGTAAATAAACTTCCTGCGAATATAGTAGGGTGTGAGTAGGTAGCAAATAAGTTAAAGAAACCTAACTTTCTGTACCTTATTGCAGGCAGTAGTAATTCTAAAGTTGCTTTATAATAACTCTTTGCAATTATACTTTTTTCTGAATCATAACTAAGTCCAGCAAAAGAAAACGATCTTCTATACATTTTAGAAGATACGTTATCAATATAATTATTTCCAAAAGATGCGAATCCAAACCTGGTAAAAGGATTAACTTCTTTTGCAAAAGAATTTCCGAAAGAATTCCTTAACCATAATGAGGTGTGGTCTAATGGTAACTGAACACCAAAATCTATATTTCCATTAATCTTTGGAAAGAAATTTCCTTGGGAAACTGCAGATGAAAGAGTTAATGAAGATTTAACGCCTTTTTCTGCATCTACAGCTCCAACAGACCCTTTTAGATTTCTATAAGAAAAGGTAGAATAAAGATTGTAAAATATATCAGTGTTAAATTCTTTATTGTCAAAATTAATTTGTTGAAATTCAGGAGATTGATTTAGGCCATAGTAAGCACTTAATCCCAAGTTTAAATCTAAATTTTTAGGATTATCATATATAATAGACTTATTATAATCAACTCCAAAATTTAATCCTTTTCTAGATCTTTGAGTAGGGCCAAATAAATCATAGAAATCAGCATTATTGTATGAAGCAAAAATATCAAATTTTCCTGCTAAAAAACCACCTATTTTTGAAGTAGAGTAATTAAATGAAGCGTGAAATTCTTCATCTTTTTCAATTTCAGAATTCCAACTACTTACATCATTTTTCCATTGATTTGGAGTGTATGAAATTGAAAAATCTACAGTTTTTAAACTTAGCGGATCTTTGAAATTGAATTTGTAGCCAATTCCAAAGTTATTTTTATAACCAACAACAATTGGATAGGCGTAATTTAATTCTACTTCTTTTTTTGCATCATAAAATCCTACTTTAGAATTAATTGAGGCATCATCAAAATTTGTTGAATTAGGCACATCAGTTTGCCATTTAGCCAGTTCGGGATGCTCTTTAATAGTAAGATTCCCTAAAAATTCAATATCAGAAACACCTTCAGCGGGTTTATTAGGTATATAAACAGGCTTAAAACCCTTGCTGGTGTATTTGAAAGAAAATATTTTATCATCATTTATAGGAATGGGTCTAAAATATCCAGTGATAGCATTGCTCAAAATTTCAATATCAAGACTAGCAGTATCAACTTTAAATATATTACTTACTCCTGAATAATAAGAAGATCCCAATAAATAAGTGCCATCATCTGAGTATTTAAAGCTTTGTGGAGATGCTACATCAAAATCAAAAACTTCTTTAAAAACAATGTCTTCTTTATTCTTGCTTGTAAAAGAATTGATATCATAAATGTTAAGAAACTGATTACCGTTTAAATCTGTAACTGCAGCACTTAATTTTTCTCCATCTGGAGAAATATCTAAGTCGAACATATCTGAACCAAAAGACAAAGTATATTGTTGCTCCCAGTTCATATAGTGTTTATTTGGACTTTCTGAATTTAATTTAGGTATTTTAACTAGAGTACTTATCCCGTTAAGATGTCGAACTCCCCAAAGAGATTGGTCGATTTTATTAAATGCTAAATCTCCAATACGACAATCTTTTTGTAATAAAGTAGTTTTACCTGTTTTAATATTATAATAATTTAAATCTCTATTGGAATTATTGTCAGTTGTATAGAAGAGCAAATCATTTTTTTCGTCATAAGCTAATGAAGTGACATTGAATAATGCTGGTCCTTTGACATCTTTTAATCTTTTAATTTCTCCAGTTTTTAAATCTAATTCAGCTATATGAGGAATTTTACCTGGATAATTAACCGCTACATATATTTTATTTCTTTCTTTATTGTGAAATGCTAATGAAACACCACCTAAAGTTTTATCTCCTATAGGTTCATCTTTTGTGATAGGACTTAGTTTAAGGTTTTCAATGTTTTTATTTTGAAAATCTTTTTCAAATTCAATCCAATTATCCCAAGCTTTAGAAATTGATAATCCAAAAACATGTTTAAAATTATTTGCAAATCCTCTTTTGCTACCATCTTTTCTTTTTATCCATTCAATTAGATTGCTTGGACTATACTGGTAAGCTATGTAACTCATGAATCGTGTCCCATAATAGTATGAGTTTGCTTTAGACATAAAATCTAAAGAAGTACCTTCTGACTCTAATCCTTGAGCAGAATAAATTCGTTCATTTTCAAGTACTCTTGTTCTAAAAAACATTTCATCATAATTACCCATTGCATTTCCTGTTCCAGCATCCATCCACGTTTCTACAAATACTGCAATACCTTCATGTAGCCATCTTGGTGAATAATATCTAGGACTAGTTAAATAGCTGTAAAACATTGAAATAGGGTGATCATTAGTGTTTTTAACTTTTCCCGCAAATAGTTTTCGATAAAAAAGATCACTACTAGAAGCATTGTCTAAAGCTGTAATATGTACAAGCTCATGATTCATAATAGAAAAAACTCTTTCCCCAGCAACACTAGACTCAAATGAGTAATTTAAGGGTGAAATGCATGTGGAAATAAAATTTTTAGGAATAGAAGTAGCACCACCATTACCATAATCTCCAAAATCCTGAAACATGATAAATGTTTTTTCAGTTGGTTGGTAATCAAATAAGTTTTTATGAAAATTTAAGGCATTATGAGAACATCTTATCGCATGCGGAAGAACATAGTCCAACTGAATGTTAGTGCTTACGATTTCAAAATCATTAGTTACAATTTTATTTAGCTGAGAATAAGATTCAATAATACAAAAAAGAACAAATAAGGAGGTTAGAATTTTTTTCATATATTAAATTTAGTTATTGTTATATTATAAAAAAAGGAGAAAGTGTTTCTTTCTCCTTTTTTTAATTTAAAAATAGTTTTTAAAGAGTTTAAAAAGAACTTGTTAAACCGTTTTTAAACTTATCAAATTCTGTAGATGTGAATAATTTTCTAAAACTATTGTTAACTGAAAGTTTTTGAAAAGTCGGACTATTTAGAAAACGCATAACATCATCGTTTTTCATCATTTTATTGAAGAGCGAATTGTTTAAGAATTTTTCAAATGTTGGTGATACAAGCTTTTTAAAATCTGGAACTTTTGAAAAGGCCTCTAAATCAGAATTTACAATAAATTGTAACATTTGATTATCAGATGTAAATTCTTTAAAAAGGTTCGAGTTCATGAATATTTCAAATTCACCTGAAGACACTAATTTTTTAAATTCAATACCACTAGCTTGTGAAAACTTTAAAAAATCATCTGATTTCATAAATTTTTGAAATTCTGAAATTTTAGATAAAAAAACTTTTGAATCCCCTTTAAAATCCTTTTTAGATATTATATCTGAATCAGGATTTGGTTTTATTCGACCTGATCCTTCTCCACGAGAAATCCATTCACTAATACTTATAAACCCGTCAGCTCTTAATTTTTGAGTTTTTGTTCCTAAATCAATGTTTGATTCTAGGTTTTGTTCGCCATAGTCTTTTGTGCTTGAATCGAGGATTTTTTCTCCAAAAGATCCATTGATGATAGATTGAGCTGCTTTAAAGCTTCTACTTCCAAACCATTCTTTAAATTCTTGCATTTCTGCTAATTTCGAAAATTCTGGATTTCCAATCATTTTTTGAAAATCTTGATTGTTGAATAATTCTTGAATTTCTTCGCCGTTAAGATCAACTACAACTTCATTTCGATTATCATATTTTTTAGCTTTGTTAACTCCTTTTATAGCTTTATCACCTGATCCGGATAAATCAGAAGCGTTAAATTGAAATGAAATTGGTTTCACTAATAAAAATGTTACTGCGCCAACCACTAGCACTAGCGCCACTATTAAAAAATTTAATTTTCCATTGACTTTGTTTGTATGTTTACTCATAATTATTTTATTTTTAATGCATTATTTCCTAAACAACATAATGTTGTGAGGTTTAGCCTTTTGGCTATTTGTTAATTAATTGATTTTTTTAATTTGAGAATTCTTTTTAGACTCCAAATTAAAAAAAAGGAGAAGTTTTACTTTCTCCTTTTTAATATTATAACAGAAGAAATGTTAAAACTCTTGTAACATCATGTTTTTATTAAAATCAAGGGAAATCTTTTGTAGTAATCCTGGTTCTTCAATAAATTTTGAAAAAACGTCTGTTGCCATCATTTCAAAAACTTTTGGATTAGCAGACATTAGTAATTTAAAACCTGGACCAGCCATTTTCTGAAATAATTCTGGGTTAGCAGCTAATGCTTTTCCGAATTTTAAGTCAGCCATTTTGTTAAAGAAATCTCCGTTAGCAGCTAAAGCTTTTCCAAACTCTAATTCAGTCATTTTCTGAAATAATCCTGGGTTAGCAGCTAATGCTTTTCCGAATTTTAAGTCAGCCATTTTGTTAAAGAAATCTCCATTAGCGGCTAAAGCTTTTCCAAACTTCATTTTAGCTAATTTTCCAAAGAAATCTGGATCAGCAGCTAGTGCTTTTCCAAATTCTAATTTAGCAGTTTTCTCAAATGCACCCGAATTTCCAGCTAAAGCTTTTCCGAAATTCATTTTAGCTAATTTTCCAAAGAAATCAGAATCAGCAGCTAAAGCTTTTCCGAAATCCATTTTAGCCAATTTGCCAAATAGCTCTGGATCAGCAGCTAATGCTTTTCCAAAGTCCATTTCAGCTAATTTGCTAAATAAACCTGGATCAGAAGCTAAAGCCTTTCCAAAATCCATTTCAGCTAATTTGCCGAACAAACCTGGATCAGAAGCTAATGACTTTCCGAATTTTAAGTCAGCCATTTTGTTAAATATTCCCGGATTAGCGGACATAAGTAACTGAAAACCTGGGTTTGCCATTTTTTCAAGCATACCGGGTTCACTAGCTAATTTTGCAAATTCTGGATCTGCGATAATTTTCTGAAAATCTTGATTGTTAAGAAACTCTTGCATTTCTTCTCCTTCAAGATCAACTACGACTTCACTTCTGTTGTCGTATTTTTCAGCTTTTTTGACACCTTTAATAGCCTTGTTTCCTGAGCTCGTTAAATCTGTCGGATTAAACTGAATTACTTCTGATTGTACTAGTAAGAATGCTACTGCACCTACTACCAATACAACCGCCACAATTAAGAAATTTAATTTACCGTGGACTTTGTTCGTGTGTTTACTCATAATTATTAGTTTTAATTATTTCCCAAACAACTTAAACAAGTTGTATAAATCTAACCACTATAGTTAGTGGGTGTAATATACGAAATTTTATAATAGTATGGATTGTGTAGCCAAACAGATAATGTTTGTAATTGCTCAATTTGTGATATTTTAAACCTTTTTTTCTGAAAATTATCTTAAGTCACAGATTCCTTTGAATCATCGATTAAAAGAAATTCTTTGGTGTTTACGATCTCTTTTATCCTTTCAATAGTTTCAAACAAGTCTACGTAACTTATATATAGTGGAGCAATACCAAGTCTAATTGTATTATTAGGTCTGAAATCTGGTATGATGGTTTTTCTGTTTTTTTTTCCTTTTATTAATAGTTTACATATTCTCCAGGCTTCCTTATGCTTAATGGATACATGTGATCCTCTGTTTTTAGAAATTAAAGGAGAAGTAATTTCAAAACCTAAAGCTTCTAATTCTTTTTTGATTAGAGTGATTAAAAAATCACCAAGATTTTTACTTTTTATCCTAATATTTTTTATTCCGGCTTCTAGAGTTATGTCAATTCCATTTTCAATAGCTGAAAGTGAAATTACAGAAGGAGTTCCAGCTTCAAATTTTTTAATTCCATCAAACGGATGGTAATTGTCTGAGAAATCAAAAGGTTTCTCATGTCCAAACCAGCCCTGAATTGGGTTAGAAATATATTTAATTAATTTATTATTTATGTAAATGAAAGAAGGAGATCCAGGCCCTCCATTTAAAAATTTGTAAGTACAGCCTAAAGCAATTTTTGTTTTAGTTTTTTTTACATCAATATCAATGACTCCTATTGCATGACTACAATCCCATACTATTATGCTTTTGTTATTTTCAGCAAACTCATTTAATTCTAACATAGGGTAAAGCCAAGAGCTTTTATAGCTAACCAAACTTAAACAGATAATACCTGGATTCTGTTTAATCGATTCTTTAAATAGTTTTAGGTCTGACTCCAAATCAGAAAGATACTTTACTATTATAACCTTTTTAGATATTGTCAATTCTTTTAATCCTTCCATTATGTAGAGATCAGAGGGAAAGTTTAATGAATCAGTTATTAGACTTTTATTATATTTTTTAGAGTTAAGTAAACCATATAATAGTTTATATAAATTAACAGATGTAGATTCCCCAACTAAAACCTCATTTGGATCGGCGTTAATTAGTTTGGACATTTTTAAATTTACTCGATCATTTAGATCTAGCCAGTGTTCATTCCAGCTTCTTATTAATTTTTTACCCCATTGATTTTTAATGGTATTGTTTAAATCGTTTAAGGTTTCTAATGGCAACTTTCCAAGAGAATTTCCATCTAAATAGATTTCATTTTCATTATTTAAAAACCGTTTTTTAAAACTTGATAGAGAATCGTTTTTGTCATTTTCTAGAGCAATTGAGTGTAGATTCATTTGAAATTATTAAAAAATGAATTATTGTTTTAACTCACTATTTATGCTTTTTGACAATTCAACAAATACAGCTTGTTGCTCTTTTGTTAATCCGTCGGCAGTAAATATAGAAATTCCTTTTGCCCCGTTTTTTTTAGAAATTAAAATAGCTTTTTTTAAATCTTCAGGATTTCTCAATGCACCTGAGTAAAGTCCTGAAATGATAGGAAAATCTACATCATTAACTCCTTGTTTTGTAGCAAAACCAATCCAGTTTATGTTTTCTCTATAAAAGTTTTGGTATAACATAGGATAGGCTTGATCAAGATTCCAATCATCCCATGCCTGTCTTACCATTTGTCTTGACATTTCAGGGAAAGGAAATACAGCTGCTGTAACTTTTTTGTTTTTAGAATGGGCAATTTCAATAATTTCATTTACAAGAGTAGTAACAGCATTTAGTCTAAACTGTCGCCATTCAGTTGATAGCTCTGGATTTTCAAAATCTTGTGGATCTTTATTAAAAATTCTTTTAAACTCTTCTCTAGCTAAAGGATGGTATCCAAAGTCATATTCTGGCATTTCAGTTTTTTGAACAATCTTATATTTTGGTTGTAAATCGGCTCCTAAAATAACATCAGGAAATCTAACGTAATCTAAATGAACAGATGCTAAACCCTTAACTTCCATTAATTTTTTGGCATTATTTATAATATGACTTCTAGCTTCTGGGTGAAAAGGACTTAGCCACTGGTAATAATCTACATAAGCTCTATAATCTAAGGAGTTATCTCCGTTTTTATTAACAGCATACCAGTCTGCGTTTTTATTAGCAATAGTATCTCCAGGACGATTTAAAGTCCACATCCAGCCATGAACTTTTATATTCTTTTTATTAGCTATTGGTATTATTTTTTTTAAAACTTCAGGGGATCCGCTTACTAAAATTTCACTGATACCTAAAGAATCATAGTAACTGATTTTTTTCTCCCAAGTTTTTTTATTAAAATTGTTTCCTGCCCCAGTCCAAGTGCTAAAAGTAAAATCAGAGTTATCGGTATTGTTGCTTAAATCAAAATTGTTTTTTTTTATATTACAATTAATAAATAAAAAACTAAAAATAATTACTAATAAATATCTTTTCATGCCCAATAAATATATTAAATTTAAATCATGAATAACATACTATATATGTTTCTATTTATTTTATTAAATAATAATCAAGATCTTAAAGTCATTTCTTATAATATTCGTTACAATAATCCCAATGACGGGGTGAATATTTGGGACAATAGAAAATCAACTGTTACGGAATTTATCTCCAATGAAAATGCAGATTTTATTGGAATGCAAGAGGTATTAAATTCTCAATTATCCGACTTGATGGGTTCTTTAATAGAGTATGATTATGTAGGAGTGGGTAGAGACGATGGAAAAAATAAAGGAGAGTATAGCCCGATTTTATTTAATAAAAATAAATATAAAGTTTTGAAATCAAACACCTTTTGGCTCTCTGAAACACCAAATAAAATTTCCGTAGGTTGGGATGCTTCTATGTAAAGAATTTGTACTTTTGGACTTGTTGAAAATAGAAATTCAAATAAAAAAATATGGGTATTTAATACACATTTTGATCATGTTTGTGTTTTAGCTAGAGAAAAATCTATTGAGTTAATTATTGACAAAATAAATGAGCTTAATGAGATTAATTTTCCAGTACTATTAACAGGCGATTTTAACCTAGAAGATCAAAATAAGTCAATAAAAAAACTTCAAAATGAATTTATAGATTCTAAAAAAGATATATCAAAAAGTAATAAATTTTACGGAACCTTTAATGGGTTTAATAACATTAAGTATAAAAAAAGAATTGATTATGTTTTTTTTAGAAATTTAATTTTAATCAATTCAAAGCATGTCTATTTAAAAACCAAAGCTAATAACTGGGCATCAGATCACCACCCAGTAGTCACTTATTTAAAACATATAAATTAAAATGAATAAAAAATTAATTTTAGTTCTGCTGATATTTCTTATGTCTTGTTCAAAAGATACTGATGAAGTTGAGATCAGCCAAAATAACTCAACTGCTAAAATCATAGGTTATTTACCGACTTGGAGGTTTGAATTGAGTAGTAATGTTGAATATTGTAAACTCACTCATTTAAATCTTGCTTTTGCAAATCCAGATTCTAGCGGAAGTTTAATTATGCCAGATATATCGGGAGTAGTAGCAGATGCAAAATCTAAAAACCCCAATATAAAAATATCTATTTCAATTGGTGGTGGCTCTTTAAGTAATGAGCAAGCTAGCAATTGGTCTAACTTAATTGATAATCCCCAAAACAGGTCTAAGGTTGTTTCAAAAATAGTTGATTATGTTTTGTTAAATAATTTAGATGGAGTTGATGTAGATTTAGAATGGGATTATGTTACTAGTGGATACAGTGCTTTTGTTATTGACTTAAACAACGCTTTAGATCAACACTCGAAAATGATTACTGCAGCATTACCAGGCACTACTCGTTATTCTAACTTGTCAGATAACGCTCTAAGTGCCTTTGACTTTATTAACATTATGAGTTACGATTTTACAGGACCTTGGAACCCTAAGGTTGTAGGCCAGCACAGTTCTTATAATCATGCAAATCAATCAATTAATTTTTGGAAAAATTCTATTGGATTGTCATCTGAAAAGCTTGTTTTAGGTGTTCCTTTTTATGGATATGATTTTAGCGATGTAACAGACATAACTTCATTTACTTTCTCTAGTATGGTAGGTCTTAAAAATTCTAACGCAGATATAGACAATGTGGGTTTTAAGTATTATAATGGAAGACCAACCATTCGTTCTAAAGTACAATTAGCAAGTAATAAGGTTGGAGGGGTTATGATATGGGAAATTGGCCAGGACTCTTTTAATGAATATTCTCTACTTAAAACTATTCACAAAGAATTTAATAACTTAGGGTTTAAAACTACTGAACTTTGTAAAGAATAATTTATTTTTATAATCATGAAAAAACTACTAACATTATTTATATTGATTTTTTTAATCTCATCTTGTGAGAAAGATGCCGTTTTGTATATGTTGACTACTTCAGTTCTTCCAGCTGAATCAGGGGTGGTGATTCCTTCTACAAGACAGTATAACATCAATGATACGGCTAATTTAATAGCTGTTCCAGCAGAAAACTATGTTTTTGACAAATGGACTGGTGCTGAAGGTAGTGCTGAAACTACGATTGTTATGAGTTCTGATAAAACAGTAGTTGCAAATTTCACTAAGATTCAATATGAATTGACAGTCACAGTTGAAGGTCAAGGTACTGTTGTAGAAAAGTTGATTAAAGAGGGGATAGCTACAAAATATAATAGCGGATCAGTTATAGAGTTAGAAGCAAAGCCATCACCTGGATGGATTTTTATAAAATGGAAAGGAGATTTATTAGGAATTGAAAATCCTAAAAACATTACTATTGATAAAGCTAGAAATGTTACTGCTGTATTTGAAAAAAACCAATACGCCTTAACTATTGTTAAAGACGGAGAAGGTTCAGTTTCTCCTGCTGCAGGTGATTATAATAAAGGAAGCGTATTGAGCTTAACAGCTACCGCTGCTTCTGGCTGGGAATTTGAAAAGTGGTCTGGTGTTTTATCAGGTACAGACAATCCTACAGAACTTACTTTAAATTCTAATGCAACTGTAATAGCTATTTTTAAATCTCTAGCACCAATAGTAATAGAACTTGATGAAGATGGTAAGGTAAAAACATTTAAAGCAAGGCAAGGGGTAGTTGCTGGAACTACTTATGATTTTTCAGGCGTAACCTTTACTGTTGTTGATAATACCATGCTAAAGGAATGGGTTAGTTCCGGTAAAAATCTATCTACAGCAGTCACTTCATTAGTAACTAATATGGATGGATTGTTTAAAAATAACACAACTTTTAACGGTAATATTTCATGTTGGGATTTAAGTAGTGTTACATGTACTAAAGAAATGTTTGCAGGAGCTACATCTTTTAATAAAAGCGTTGAAAACTGGGATGTTAAAAATGTAGTTGAGATGACAGCTATGTTTGACGGTGCTTCTTCTTTTAATCAAGACATGTCAAAATGGTGTGTCACCAACTTAACTACTGAACCATTAAATTTTACTAGAAATTGTGGAATAAATGATGATGATAAGCCAGTTTGGGGGACTTGGCCAGCTAGCCCAATGATAGGCACTTGGGAGCTGATTAGTCATAAATGGGAAGAGCCTGAAAAAGAAGAGAGCGGACCTTGTTTAGATGAAGGATATCCTGATACTCTAACTATAAAATCTGGTAAAGACTATGGAACTTATAATATGAAATATTATGATTGTTTTGACAACGGTGATGCGATGGAAGGTCCAAATTCAGAAGACGGGACATGGCTTTATGATGCTGTATCAAATCAATATAAGGTCGATAATCAGGTTT
>Ga0115003_10003538_pt1 | contig 12296 bp, 16 predicted proteins | sample ArcticOcean_MG_C_7_FD_88736 | JGI IMG/M metagenome (GOLD analysis project Ga0115003, IMG submission 88736) | Marine microbial communities from western Arctic Ocean - ArcticOcean_MG_CB11_88 | ecosystem: Environmental > Aquatic > Marine > Oceanic | place: Arctic Ocean: Canada Basin | collected... | reverse complement strand
TATAAAAAAAGAAATAAAAAAAAACTATTATTAATTTAACTTTTGTTCATTTAATTTTTAAAATCAACATTCTTATCTATTTTTATTTCTTTAAAGCCCGATTGTTCAAACAAAAATATAAAACTCCTTCTTAATTCTGGGTATATGTCTGTAGGGACTTTTACTAATATAATTTCCCTTAAATCTTTTTTTTCAGAAATATCACCTTTTATTTCAATTATTGCAGAATATATAATTCTGGTGTTAATTTTTTCTGACCGATCAGTCTTTATTGGATTAAGGTTAAGAGATACTTGTATCTCTATAATCCTTTCTTTAACTTGAATGCTTTTAATATCAATATTAATTTTATAATTTGATATTTCTTTAGCTAACAAAAAAAAAGTCTTTGGACTAGGAATTTCAAATTTTATTTCTTTAATATATCTTGCTATTATTTTATAAATCATTTTTTTCTTCTTTGTCTTCAACTATTTCACCATCTAAAACATTTTCATTTTCCATTTGGGTTTTCACTTTATTTTTTTCTATCCAAGTTTTGACTAAAAATCTCCTAGAAAAAGGAAACAATAAAAGAAAACCAATTAGGTCAGTTAAAAAACCAGGTATAATTAATAAAAAAGCAGCAATAGCAATCGAAGCTCCTGAAACCATTTCATAAACTGGAAATTTATTTTTGTATATATTGGTTAAACCAGATCTAATTGTATTTAATCCTTCAATTCTTGCATAATAAATGCCAATTATTGCGGTTAATAAAATCAGGAAAACAGTATTAATTGCTCCAATTTGTTGTCCCATTTTAATCATAATAATTATTTCTATTACGGGCATTCCAATAACTATAAGTACTAATGCGTTCATTTATCTATTACAAAAATATATTATTAATGTATATTTATCAAATTATGAGTAACAATTTCGGCTATATAGACATAATTTTGCTAGCAATGATTGCTGGTTTTATAATTTTAAGGTTGCGAAATATTCTTGGCCGTAAAACAGGTCATCAAGAGAAAATTTTTAGCGACTTTAATAACAAAAATTTTGAAAAATTTAAAAAAAATGAGACAAACAAACCTCAACAAGAAAATAAAAAAGAATTAGAAGGTGAGGAAAGAAAAAAATTTCTAAAGGGAGCCGAAATAGCTTATGAAAGTATAATTACGGCATTTGCCAAAGGAGATAACAAGCAACTAAAAACATTGTTAGCACCACAAATGTTTTCTAATTTTGAAGAAGCTATTAACCAAAGAAACAAAGACAACATAAAATCTGAATTAACATTTATAGGTATTAAGGAATCAAAACTACAAAAGTATGAAAACATTAAAACAGAGTTGTTTGCTACTGTGAAGTTTGTTTCAGAAATTGTTTCCGTAAAAAAAGATAAAACAAATAAAATAATTGAAGGAAATCCAGATATTATCAAAACTGTTACGGATCATTGGAAATTTACTAAAAGTGTTTTTAATAATAATCCAAATTGGCATTTATCCGAAATCATTACTCAGTGAAAAAAAAAGATGAGATTTCTGAAATTGATAAAAATAGCTGGAATGAATATATTAAAAATCCAAAAGATATATTCGATAAAGATTTAAACTCAAAAAACTTAGAGAATTTTGAAAAGCCATTAAGTTACATATTTGATTTGCATGGGTATTCTTTGGAAGAAGCAAATAAAAAAGTAAAAAAATTAATTACTGATTGCTATAATAATAATTACTCTGAAATTTTATTAATTACAGGTAAGGGAATTCATTCCAATACTGATAAAGATGTATATGTATCTAAGAATTTAAGTAAACTTAAATATTCGATACCAAATTTTATTAATACAGATCAAGAACTATCAAATATTGTTGTTAGTGTCTCAAATGCAAGCGCTAAGGATGGTGGTGAAGGAGCTTTGGTGGTAAAATTAAAAAACTTATAATATAAATTTTGATAGATCTGTATCTTTAACAAGGTTGCCTAAATTTTTTGTCACATAAGACGCATCTATTGTAATTTTTTCACCTGACATATCACTAGCGTTAAAACTTATATCATTTAGTACTTTTTCAATAATAGTGTGAAGTCTCCTTGCTCCAATATTTTCTACTGAAGAATTTACTTCTGCTGACAATTTAGCCAACATATCGATACCATCAGAGGTGAAATCCAAATCTACATTTTCAGTTTTTAACAAGGCTTTGTATTGCTTTATTAAACTATTATCGGGTTCTTTTAAAATTCTTTTAAAGTCTTCTTCATTTAAAGCATTTAGTTCTACACGTATAGGAAGTCGGCCTTGTAATTCAGGTAATAGGTCGGACGGTTTAGCCAATTGGAAAGCGCCAGAAGCAATAAATAAAATATGGTCAGTTTTAATGGGACCATGTTTAGTATTTACAGTCGTTCCCTCTATTAAAGGAAGCAAGTCTCTTTGTACTCCTTCTCTTGAAACGTCACTACCACCTCTGTCTCCTCTAGCAGAAACTTTATCTATTTCATCCAAGAATACTATCCCATTTTCTTCTGTATATTTCATAGCTTCCTTAATAATTTTATCTTCTTCAATCATTTTATCAGATTCTTGGGCAACGAGAATATCGTGCGAATCTTTAACATTCATTTTTTTCTTTTTACCTTTTTTGTTTCCCAATGATTTTCCAAGAATTTCTCCAATATTTAACATTCCTACGTTGGCACCTGGCATTCCAGGTATTTCAAAACTTTGCATATTCGAAGGATTATCGTTAACTTCTATCTCTATTTCGTTATTATCAAGATCACCATTTCTCAATCTTTTTTTGAAGCTTTCTCTGGTAGCTACACTTGCTTTATTACCCACTAATGCATCCAAAACTTTTTCTTCTGCAGCATGTTGGGCTTTAGCGTTTACTTCTTTTCTCTTTTTTTCACGCTCCATAGCAATAGCTATTTCAATTAAATCTCTAATAATTTGTTCTACATCACGACCAACATATCCAACTTCAGTAAATCTAGTAGCTTCCACTTTTATAAATGGTGCTTCAGCAAGTTTAGACAACCTTCTAGATATTTCAGTTTTACCAACACCAGTCGGACCTATCATGAGTATATTTTTAGGAAGTACTTCTTCGCGCATTTCACCATCTAGAGCTTGTCTACGCCACCTATTTCTTAAAGCAACTGCTACGGCCTTCTTAGCTTCGGTTTGGCCAATAACATATCTATCTAATTCAGAAACTATTTCTCTAGGAGATAAAGCGCTTACTTTAGAGGATATCTTTTTCTTTGAATCTTTTACGATGTTTAGATTTGTAGCTTTTTTTGTTCCAGACATTAAATTTAAACCTTTTCAATAGTGATATTATTATTGGTAAAGACACATATGTCAGAAGCAATCTTAATTGATTTTCTCGCTATTTCTTCTGCTGATAAATCTGATTCTATTAATACTTTTGCTGCCGCTAAAGCGTAATTGCCACCAGAACCAATTCCTATTATTCCATCTTCTGGTTCAAGAACGTCTCCAGTACCGGAGATAATAAAACTATTTTCTTTATCTGCAACAGCCATTAAAGCCTCGAGTCTTCTTAAATATTTGTCACTTCTCCAGTCTTTGGCTAACTCTACAGCTGCTCGGGGTAAGTTGCCCGCATGCTTTTCTAACTTTGCTTCTAACCTTTCAAACAAGGTGAGTGCATCCGCCGTAGATCCTGCAAAGCCGGCGATCACTCCTCTTTTTTCAATTTTTCTAACTTTCTTTGCTTTACTTTTTAAAACTGTATTACCAAGGCTTACTTGGCCATCGCCTGCAACAACGGTTTCCTTATTTTTTCTCAGTAGTATAATTGTTGTGCCGTGCCATTTTTCACTTGTATTCATTGTATTGTATGTAGACATTAATTTTATTACTTCAATAGATAAACTAGATTTATTGATAAAATTGATATTTGTATATATATCTATATTTGAATTGACATTTTTTATATGAACAGAAAAGCTAAAATATCAAGAAAAACTAAAGAGACTAGCATAAATGTAGAAGTGAACATTGATGGCAAAGGGAAATATAATATAAAAACAGGCATTGGCTTTTTAGACCATATGCTGGAACAGTTATCTAAACACTCTTTAATCGATATCTCTATAAAAGCAAAAGGGGACACGCATATTGACTTACATCACACAACCGAAGACAGTGGCATAGCCATTGGTGAAGCTATTAAAAAAGCAGCGGGCAATTTAAAGGGTATTAAAAGATATGCCTCTTCGTCAATACCTATGGACGAGACTTTGAGTAGAGTATCAATAGATATTTCCAATAGACCTTATTTAATTTGGAAAATGAATCTCAAAGTTGAAAAACTCGGAGAAATGGACACAGAACTTTTTAAAGAATGGTTCCAGGCTTTTTCACAATCAGCTGGAATTACTCTACATGTTGAAAACATATATGGAGAAAACAGTCATCATAAAATTGAATCTTGTTTTAAAGGATTGGCTAGATCTTTAAAAGAGGCATTAACTATTGATAAAAGAATAAAAAATTCTATACCCTCTACAAAGGGCAAATTATAAATAAATGCTAATAACCGTGGTTGATTATGGAGTTGGTAATTTAAGATCAATAGCAAAATCACTTGAAAAAGCTAGTTCTGAAAATAATTTAAACTATTCTATCAGGGTTAGTTCAGATTTAAATGATGTAAAGAAAGCAGATAAATTAATATTACCTGGTCAAGGCTCCTTTAAAGCTTGCAGAGAAGGCATAGATAAAATTGCAGGGTTAATTAATGAATTGAATGAAAGTGTGTTGGAGAAAAAAAAGCCAATATTTGGAATATGTGCCGGAATGCAATTGTTTGCAACGAATGGCTATGAGGAAGAAAAAACTCCTGGCCTAAATTGGATTGCAGGTGACGTAGTCAAACTAGATGTTGGTTCTTCTAAATTAAAAATTCCTCATATGGGCTGGAACGAGATAAATATAAAAAATCTTTCTCCAGTTTTTAAAGGAGTAAAAAATGCAAACCATGCATATTTTATACACAGTTACGAATTTATTCCAAAAGATAAAAATATTATTTCACTAACGACACATTATGGAAAAGATATTATAGCAGCTGTATCATATGAAAACATTCATGGTTCGCAATTTCATCCTGAAAAAAGTCAAGTCAGCGGCATTAAGATATTAACTAACTTTCTAAAAATTTAATGAAAATATTTCCAGCAATAGATTTAAGAAACGGAAAATGTGTCAGACTCACAAAAGGGGAATTTGAAACTGAAAAAATCTATAATGAAAACCCAATCCACCAAGCAGCGATTTTTAATGAGCTGGGATTTAAAAATTTGCATATTATTGACCTTGATGGAGCACTTAAAGGTGATTTAGTCAATATAGAAATTATAGAAAAATTAATTAAGAAGTTTAATATTAAAGTAGAAGTTGGCGGTGGAATTAGAAATGAGAAAAGTGTTTCAAAATTAATAGATGTAGGTACTGATAAAATCATATTAGGTACTGCAGCAATAAAAGATAAATTCTTTTTAGAATCGTGTTGTAAAAAATTTCCCAAAAAAATTGCTCTAGCTCTAGATGTTAGAAAAAATAAAATTGCCATTTCAGGATGGAAAGACCAGACAAATATAAGCGTTTATGATTATTTACAATCGGTTAAGGATTTAGGAATATCTAGATTAATTTATACAGATATTGAAAGAGACGGAACTAACAGGGGGCCAAATTTGATAGATAGCTATGATATAGCTAAGAAATTTAATGTACCTGTTGTAATATCTGGAGGAATTAGCTCAATGAATGATATTAATAAAATCATATCTGAAAATAAAAAAATAGAAGGTATAATAGTTGGTAAAGCCATCTATGAGAATAAAATTGATTTAAGGGAGCTTAGCAAAATTTAATAATGCTCAAAAGTAGAATTATTCCTTGTTTAGATGTTAAAAACGGTAGAGTTGTTAAAGGTATAAATTTTCTCGATCTGAAAGATGCTGGAGATCCTGTCGAGCAAGCAGAATTTTATGATAAAAGTGGAGCGGACGAGATATGTTTTTTGGACATTACCGCAAGTAACGAGAACAGAAATACCATTATCGACATTGTTAACAAAACTGCAGAAAAATGTTTTGTTCCATTAACAGTCGGTGGAGGAGTAAGATCAATTCAAAATATAAGAGATTTATTGCTTGCAGGTGCGGACAAAGTTTCGATTAATACGGCCGCAGTTAAAAATATAAATTTTGTAAAAGAAGCATCTAAAAAATTTGGAACACAATGCATGGTTATCGCTATTGACGCAAAAAAAGTATCTGATCAAAAGTGGGAAATATTTACACACGGTGGTACAAAAAATACTGGAATCAACGCTATCGAATTTGCGCAGAAGGCTGAAGAATATGGAGCTGGAGAAATTCTGCTGACTTCAATGGATAAAGATGGAACTAAAGCTGGCTACGATTTAAATTTACTTAAAGAAGTAACAAAAAAATTAAATATACCAGTAATAGCCTCAGGTGGGGTTGGTAACCTTGAGCATTTGTACGAAGGTATACAAAAAGGAGGAGCAAGCGCAGTATTGGCTGCATCTATATTTCATTATGGAGAGTATACAATAAAAGAAGCCAAAGAGTATTTGAATTCAAAAAAAGTTTCTGTAAGAATGTAGCAATGTTTAAAAATTTAGAAGAATTAGTAAAAATTATTAGGAGTAAAAAAAAAGATTTATCAAAAAAATCATACACAAATCAATTACTAAATGACAAAAAACTTTCTGTAGCAAAAGTAAAAGAGGAGATTAACGAACTTATAGAAGCTATAGAGGAGAACACAAATACAGTTCATGAATCAGCTGATGTATTTTATCATCTTTTAGTTTATTTAGAGATCAACAACATAAAAGTGGAAGACGTGATGTTGGAGTTAAAAAAAAGACAAAAATAAAATGCTTTACGATAAAAATAATATTTTTGCTAAAATTTTAAGAAAACAAATTCCTTGTAAGAAGGTATTTGAAAATGAATTTGTTTTGGCCTTTCATGATGTAAACCCACAAAAAAAAATTCATGTACTTGTAATTCCAAAAGGCGAATTTATAGACCTTGACCATTTTCATCAAAAAGCGAGCGACAAAGAAATTATAGAATTTAATAAAGCTATTCTTGAAGTCGTAAAAATACTTAAAATATCAAGTAAACATAACGGCTATAGAGTTTTATCTAACATCGGGAATGACGGGGGGCAAGAGGTACCTCATTTACATTACCACATATTTGGAGGTGAACATCTTGGTGAAATGGTTGTAAAATGATTAATGTTAAGAGATATTACCTAGAATTAAAAAATTTTGATTTAGGCAGCAAACTCAATATTCCTAATAACCTTACAATTACCCAAGACGAAAGTAGCAACTTTGAAATAAATAAATTTTTTTATAAACAAGTTGGGATTGATCACTATTGGAGAGACCGATTAATTTGGAGCGATAAAGAATGGAACAAGTATGTTCAAAATAAATATTTAGAAACTTGGGTAATGCGGCAAGCTGGAGATATGATTGGATTTTATGAAATGGAGTTTCACAGTAAAGCCAATGAAATAGAACTAATAAATATGGGTATTCTTAAGGAGTATAGAGGTAAAAAGTTAGGGTCTAATTTATTAAAACATTTCATAAATACTGCCTCACAAAAAAAAGTCAAAAGATCATGGGTACACACCTGTAGTCTCGACCACAAACATGCACTCTATAACTACAAATCAAGAGGCTTTAAAATCTTCAAAGAAGAAGAAGTAAGCTTTATTGCTTAATTAAAAGTCGGAATTTTAAAAGTATCCTCATTTATAAAACTATTTTTAGAAAAAATACTAATTAAAAATTTTGTGCTATTATTAAATTGATCATCAATTTGCCATCCAAGTAAATCAAAATTTTTTTCATTAAAAAAAATTATAATTTTTTGATTCTCGGTATCATAATATTTTAAGTGTATTATATTATTTATTAATTCTACATCACTTAAATTAATGATATTTTTTAGTTCTTTTTTATTAAGTATCTTAAAAAAGGGAGATTTCGATATTGGATAATAATAAGTTTTATTATATTTCTTTTTAGTTATAGTTAAAGTTTTTCCATTTATGATTAATTCTTTTAAGCTCTCATCTTCATAATTGCACTTTAATTTTCCTGGAAATAATAACAAACACTCTCCAAATTCTTCACTAACGTTTGTGCTTTGAGTGAAATTAAAATTTAATGACTCGATAGTGTCAATATTATTTATAATATTTTTTTTTATTTCGGCAAACGTAATTGAAAAAAAGAATGATAATATTAGGTTGAAACATAAAATTTTTTTAATCATAGGGTTAAAGTACTACACGCTTACCAACATGATTGGCTTTACTAACAATACCTTTGTCTTCCATCATATCAATTATTCTTGCTGCTCTATTGTATCCAATTTGTAATTTTCTTTGCAAAAAACTTGTTGAAGCCTTGCCTTCTGATTGAATAATACTTAATGCTTGGGAATAAAGTTCATCGCTATTTTCATTATTTTCGCTAGTCAAATCTTCATTTTTTTCATTTATTGTAATTTCTTCTATGTAGTCTGGCTCCCCTTGTGCTCTTAAGACACTTGTTATTTTTTCTATCTCCTTTTCAGACACATACGGTCCATGAATTCTGAATATGCGATTTGCGGATGACATAAAAAGCATATCTCCTTTTCCAAGCAATTGTTCTGCACCTTGCTCGCCTAAAATAGTTCTACTATCTATTTTAGAACTAACTTGAAAAGAAACTCTTGTAGGAAAATTGGCTTTAATTGTTCCGGTTATAACATCCACACTTGGTCTTTGAGTGGCCATAATTATATGAATTCCCGCCGCACGTGCCATTTGGGACAATTTTTGAATATAGTTTTCTATCTCTTTTCCAGCCACCAGCATCAAATCTGACATCTCATCAACAACCACAACTATATAGGGCATTTTTAATTTATGTTTTAAATTATAGCCATCTATATTCCTTACACCAACCTTACTCATGAGTTTATATCTATTGTTCATCTCTTTAACAGTCCAACCAAGAGCTGCGGTAGCTTTTTTTGCATCAGTAATTACTGGAGAAAGTAAATGTGGAATGCCTTCATAGGAGGATAGTTCCAGCATTTTTGGGTCTATTAAAATGAACTTACAAATATCAGGGCTAAGCCTATAAAGTAATGAAACAATAATAGTATTGATGCAAACTGATTTGCCAGAACCTGTTGTGCCTGCAATTAGAAGGTGAGGCATAGTAGTTAAATCACCAACAACAGGTTGTCCAGAAATACTTTTCCCTAAGGCTATTGGAAGTTTGATTTCTTTCTTATTAAACATTTCGCTAGAAATTATTTCTTTTAAGGCAACATTATCTCTTTTCTCATTAGGAATTTCTATACCAACAGTATTTTTACCTGGTATGACAGAAACACGAGCAGACGTAGAACTTGTATTTCTAGCAAGATCGTCTGAAAGATTTATAACTTTAGAAACCTTAACACCAGGGGCAGGTTCAAATTCATACAAACTTACCACAGGTCCATTATTAATTTTTTTTATTTTTCCCTCAATTCCAAAATCTAATAATATTTTTTCCATAAATTTTTCATTTGGACGATTTTTAATTATTTCTTCTAGATTTATTTTTGATTTATTATTTTCTAAAAGATCTAATACAGGTAATTTAAATACACTTTTTTCTTTAGTTTCCAATCTGAGCTCTTTATCAAAAGTAAACGACTGTTGAGGTTCTTTTTTTGCAGAGGTTTCTGAAATTAATTTATGTTCATCATATTTAAAGTCATCATTTAAATTTAGCTCACTTTTAGATTTAAATAATTTGTTAAAAAAATAAAATAAAAGCTTAATTTTTTTTGTAACATTTATGTCTGAAGAAAATATAAAACTTATAACTGTAAAAAAAATTAACAGAAACTTAGCATATTTGCTTTCCATTATAGGAAGATAATTTAAACTATAATTATAAAGTAGCTCACCAACAAAACCAGAGTTACCATTATCAATTAACCAAAACGAATTGTTAAAGGAAATGAAGATAAAAGAACATCCGAAAATTAAATATAAAATAACACAAAATAACCTAAGTAAAAATTTTGAAATATTTTTTTTTAATAATAGATCTAGCCCCCAGCAAATAATAGTTAATAAAAGTAAAAAAGAAATTAAACCGAAACTTTGAAGTAAAAAATCAGCAGTAATACTTCCGTAAATTCCAAAAAAATTATCAACAGAGGTGTTTTTGCCTCCATATAAAAAAGAAGGATCGTCGGGCGAATAAGTTATAAATGAAACAAAGAGTATAATACTTGTTAGTATTAATATTAAACCCACAAACTCAAGGGTTCGCTTTTTCAGAAAATTTGTTACACTGTTATAAAAATTACTATTCATTTTACGAATCAATAAGTTTACTTTTAACATTTTTACGTAATTGATAAAAATTTTAAAAATATGAAAAACCAAAAAATTTGCATTGTCGGGGACGGTTTAGCTGGATTATCTACTACTTTAACTTTAAAAGATTTAGATCTTGATATAGATGTTTTTTATAAAAAAATTAATCAATCTAACCAAGATGTCAGAACCACTGCTATTTCTGAAACAAATTTTCAATTTTTGGGTAAATATATAAAATTTAAAAAAGACCTTTTTTGGGCATGTAAAAAAATTAGTTTATTTTACGAAAATAAAGATAAGAAAATTAATTTTCTTAATTATGCAGGGCTTAAATTTTTTTTAATGTATATTTTTGAAAATAAAAAAGTCAAATCTTTTATACTAAAGGAATTAAAAAAACAAAAAAACGTAAGATTTATAAATAAAGAAATTAAATCTATAGATTATAAAGATACTTCTATTTGTTTAAATAATAAAAAATTTCATTATGATTTAATAATACTTTGTCTTGGAAACAATTCAAAAATTTACAATAATTTTCTCAAGAGTAGAAATATAATCAAAAATTATAATGAGATTGCACTCACGGGAGTTATAGAACATAATTTAAAAATTGACAATCCTAGTCAATATTTTCTAGATGATGGTCCGTTAGCCATACTTCCTTTTAAGAAAAATAAATCATCATTTGTCTGGAGTGTGAAAAATACTTTTTATATAAAAAATAAAAAAACTATAAAAAATTTAATCAAATATAAAATTGAAGATATTTTTACAAAAAAAAAACTCAAGATAAAAAATTTGCAAACATTTGAAATTAATTTAAATTTAAAAACACAATATTCGAGAAATAATGTATTAGTGTTTGGTGAAGGAATTCATTCAATTCACCCTGTGGCAGGACAAGGATTTAATTTAGTAATTAGGGATATAAAGAAATTGAATGAGCTTATAAGTAATAATTTAAAACTTGGTCTACAGATAAAAAATTCTTCAATTTTAAATGATTTTTATAATTCTAGAAGTGCAGAAAATAATATTTTTGGTCTGGGTGTAGATTTGACTCATCTATTCTTTAAAAATAAGAATTTTATGAAACCTTTAAAGAATATTGTTCTAAATAACATTGGCGATAATAAGATAATTAAAATATTAAGCAGATCAATTTCTGATAAAGGGCTACTTTAATTATTGAATAGTATAATTGTCGTAATTATCTCCAAGTAAATAAAATTCTATTATTTCTGAAAGTATTTTAATTTTGCTTAAAGGTGTTATTGTTTCTAATAATTTTTGTTTTTCCTCGTTAGATACTGGAGAAATCATTGCCAACGTGTCTATCTGCTGATTATGTGGCAGTCTTTCCAATTCTTTCCAGTTTAAAAGAAGTCCTGATTTTCTAAAAAAAATTTTAGCTTTTTCAAACAGGACTTGCATTTCCTTAGTGTTAATATTGTCTCCTGCATTTGTAATAAGATCGCTATCAAATTTTTTATATTTAACTTCAAATTCTCTATAAAGTTTTGAATTACTTATCTCATTAATTATTTCAAATCTGCTTAAGCCGCTTAAAGTTACTAAAACTCTTCCATCTTGAGTCTTTTTAAAATTCTCAATTTTACCTAGACAACCAACGTCGTAAAGCTGCTCATCTCCTTTTACTGACTGGACCATACCCATGAATTTATCATTCTTCATACAATCTTCTACTAAGTCTAAATACCTTTTTTCAAAAATATTTAAAGGAAGACTGGTGTTGGGAAAATAAATAACCCCACTAAGAGGAAATACTGGAATTTTATTTGGAAAATCTTTATTCATAAAATTA
>Ga0115003_10003537_pt1 | contig 12297 bp, 8 predicted proteins | sample ArcticOcean_MG_C_7_FD_88736 | JGI IMG/M metagenome (GOLD analysis project Ga0115003, IMG submission 88736) | Marine microbial communities from western Arctic Ocean - ArcticOcean_MG_CB11_88 | ecosystem: Environmental > Aquatic > Marine > Oceanic | place: Arctic Ocean: Canada Basin | collected... | reverse complement strand
ATGCCTGGTGACAATGTCGAGATGACGGTCCAGCTCGGTAAGCCGATTGCTATGGACGAAGGTCTTCGCTTCGCCATCCGTGAAGGTGGCCGCACTGTTGGTGCCGGCCGCGTCACCAAGATCCTTAAGTAAGCAATTTCTGACGACAACGGTCGGCTCGGTTTACCCGAGCCGACCGCTGTGCTGTCACCACCCGTCGCCCTGGCGACGAATACGAAAGCGAGCCAGACATGGCCAAGAATGATAAGCGGGTCAAAGTGACCCTGGAATGCACCGAGTGCAAAGAGCGCAACTACATCACGATGAAGAGCAAGGTCAATGACCGTGAGCGCCTCGAGATGAACAAGTACTGCTCTCGTGAGCGCAAGCACACTCTCCACAAGGAGACTCGCTGAAAACACAGTGAGGGCGAGCCGGTGGCAATCGTTGCCGACCCGACCTCACCGGATGCGCTGGTACCCTGGTGTGTCCAACCGAGGGCAGTAGCTCAATTGGCAGAGCACCGGTCTCCAAAACCGACGGTTGTGGGTTCAAGTCCCTCCTGCCCTGCAAGTTTCACCGGGAAACCGATGATGACCAAACAACTCGAATACGAGAGAACGTAGCGACAACGTGTCAATGGATGATCTCAACCGCGAGCAGAAGCGACAGCTCCGCAAAATGGGTGCCCTCGATGAGGATGGCAAGGCGACGCGCGCGCCGCGCCAGCAACTGAAGAAAGATCAGCGTGTAGGCGCTCTTCAGTATTTGCGTGAAGTGCGCGAGGAAATGCGCAAGGTTGCCTGGCCGAAGCGTCCCGAGGTCACTCGTTATTCCATCGTCGTCATCATTACCGTCGTGTTCTACACGGCACTTGTCGGCGGATTCGACTACCTGTTCGGGCAAGTGTCCGAGTGGTTCTACCGACCATCATGAGCGACGAAATGACTGACCACAATATGCCCCAAAGCACCGACGACAACGGATCTACCGGGACTGACGCGCTCGCTGCGCTCGACGCCGAACTCGACTCGGTCCTCGACGCTGCCGGTGCGTCTGCAGCCGACCTCGAAGGTGCCGCTGAAGTACTTGTCGCCGACGCCGAGGCGACCAACGCCCCCGCCGATCTGCTTCCCTCGGGCGATACTGACGTACTCGCAGATGCAGAGACTGAAGCATCGGTCAGCAGCTCAGTGAGCGCCGACGCCGTTCTTCCGACTGGTGACACCGATGTCACGGCAGAGCCTCAAGACGATCCCGCTGGTGACTCCGATGCTTCTGCCGGTGATTCTGAGGCAGCACCTGACGAGGTTGCCGCCGCCGAAGAGGAGCCGTACGACGATCCGTTGCTGCGCCCGGGCCAGTGGTACGTCGTGCACACGCAGTCGGGCTACGAGAAGAAGGTCACGGCGAACCTCAACGCTCGCATTCAGTCGATGAACATGGAAGACAAGATCTACGAGATCGTCATTCCGATGGAAGAAGTCGACGAGTTCAAGAACGGCAAGAAGCAAACCGTCTTGAAGAAGGTCTTCCCGGGCTACCTGTTGGTCCGTTGCCAGATGGACGACGAGTCGTGGTACTGCGTCCGAAACACGCCCGGTATCACGGGCTTCGTCGGCCAGGCAGTCAAAGGCCAGAAGCCCACGCCGCTGTCGCGTCGTGAGGTTAAGACCTTCCTGTCGCCGAAAACCAACGCTCAAGCTGACGCACCGCGTCGCAAAGCCAAGCTCGATTACGAAGAAGGCGAGAGCGTCCGTGTGAAGGAAGGCCCATTTGCCGACTTCACCGGCGAAATCGCCGAAATCAACGCCGACCACCTCAAGCTCAAGGTCCTCGTCAACATCTTCGGTCGCGAGACCCTGGTGGAAATGGACTTCAGCCAAGTTGCGAAGCTGTAGCTCGTCACCAAACTCTGATCAGCGTCGTTCGCTGACTGACACTGAATAGAAACCCCGAGAGAAGAAATCACATGGCCAAGAAAAAAGTCCTCACCGTCGTCAAGATCCAGATCGAAGCTGGCAAGGCGAGCCCCGCCCCGCCCGTCGGTACCGCGCTCGGACCGCACGGCATTGCGATCATGGACTTCGTGAAGGCGTACAACGCCCAGACCGAGGCTCAGGCCGGCACAGTTGTGCCGACCGAGATCACGATTTATGACGACCGTACGTTCACCTTCGTCCTCAAGACCCCACCGACCTCGACGCTGATCCGCCAGAAGGCCGGCCTCGACAAGGCAGCGAACAACCCGGGCTCCGAAATCGCCGGCAACATCACTGAGGCTCACGTCGAAGAGATCGCCACGATCAAGATGCCTGACCTCAATGCTCACGACATGGAGGCCGCAAAGCTCCAGGTTCGCGGCACGGCTCGTTCCATGGGGATCACCGTCAGCTGACGCTGCCGGGGCGACTGACGTCGCCTCGCTCGACTCCGTCGAGCATGATCCTTTCCTCCGGCTGACACCGGAATGCCCTCATGGGCATGCAGGCACATCAAACCCAAGAGTTGCGTACGGGGTCAGGCCCCTTTCGCAACTCTGTACTGAATCACCACACAGTCTCGACCGGCTCACCTCGACCGGCGGACTTACTACTGAGGGAGACAAATATGTCCGGCAAGAAATTTATCGACGCGTCGAAGAAGTTCGATCGTGAAACGATGTACACCCCGACCGACGCAGTGCGTTTGGCGAAAGAGACGGCAACGGCGAAGTTCGACGAGTCCGTCGACGTTTCGTTCCGTCTCGGCATCGACCCTCGCAAGGCCGAGCAAATGGTGCGCGGCACCGTTGCTCTTCCGCAGGGAACCGGCAAGGACGTCCGAGTGGCCGTGTTTGCGTCAGGCGAAGCAGCTGACGCTGCTCGCGAAGCCGGCGCTGACATTGTGGGAGCTGACGACCTGTTCGAACAGATCGAAGGCGGCATGATGGACTTCGATCTCGTCATCGCAGCACCGGACATGATGCCGCTCGTGGGTCGCCTCGGCCGCACGCTCGGTCCCCGCGGCCTGATGCCAAACCCGAAGACAGGTACCGTCACCCCCGACGTCGCCAAGGCCGTCACTGAGTTCAAGGGCGGCAAGGTTGAGTACCGAACCGACCGCTACGGCAACGTGCAGCTCACCGTCGGCAAGGCCAGCTTCACCCCCGAAGCACTCGCCGAGAACATCTTCGCCGTGATCGACGAGATCCAGCGGGCAAAGCCTGCTTCGGCCAAGGGCCGCTACATCCAGAAGGTCACCGTCTCGTCGACGATGGGACCCGGCGTCAAGATCGACATCCAGCGCCTCAAGCCTGTTCTACCTGGCGAAGGCTGATTCAGTCCTTGCAGTCAGACAGGCGCCTCGCGCACCGTACGTAAACTGAACGAATGCCCGCATTTTTGTGCGGGCATTCGTCGTTTTCGAGTGCAGGCCGTCCATGCGGCTACGTATTTCATCGACCAACTCGACGAGCACGCGTGGAAGGGCTGAGCGCGAGTCGTAGGCTCACCCATTGTAAAACAGGTCGCTCGCCAGAGACCGTTGGTCTGGTTGTCAGCAATGGCAGTCAGATAATGGAGTTCGCTCCGCCAACCGAGGTGCATATCCCCAAGAAATGGCTTGAGACATCGTCTCGCTGGTCGCTCCTTGGAGGTGTTCGCTGAACATCGCGAGCACCCCGAGTTGAGCGAGAGGAGGAAAACACATATGACAGAAGCAAACGCACCGCGACCCGACAAGGTCGCAAAGGTCGAGGAAATCACTGCAAAGCTCAAAGAAGCCCGCGCAGTGTTCGTCACCGAGTACCGCGGCATGTCGGTCAGCCAAATGGCAGACCTTCGTACCCCGCTGCGCGCTGTCGGCGCAGAGCACAAGGTGTATAAAAACACCCTGGTTAAGCTCGCCGCCGCCAACGCCGGACTCGACGGCCTCAACGATCAGTTGACCGGTCCAACAGCGCTCACCTTCGCCACCGAGGATTCGGTTGGCGCAGCAAAGGCGCTGGTTGACGCGGCCAAGGCAAACCCACTGCTGGTCATCAAGGGCGGCATGCTCGGCGACGCGCCGATGTCTGCCGATGATGTCAAAGCACTGGCAAGCCTGCCGTCGCGCGAAGAGTTGTTGGCGAATCTCGCTGGCGCACTCCAAGCACCGCTGGTCAAGACCGCTCGGCTGCTCAACGCACTGCCGAACAAGTTCGCGTTCGGACTCTCTGCTCTCATTGAGAAGCAGGAAGCTGAAGCCTGAACACCCCATATTTCTGGGGTCGAATGGCCCCGCACTGAAACTGAACGAAAAGAGAGAACACCATGACTAACGAAGAAATCCTCGACGCCATCGGCGCCAAGACCGTCATCGAGCTCAAAGAGCTCCTCGACGCCTTCGAAGAGAAGTTTGACGTCACCGCTGCTGCCCCCGTGGCAGTGGCTGCAGCAGCACCCGCCGGTGGCGGCGAAGCAGCCGAAGAGAAGGACGAATTTGACGTCATTCTCAATGGCGCAGGCGGCCAGAAGATCCAGGTCGTCAAGGTCGTCAAGGACCTCCTCGGCGTCGGCCTCAAGGACGCCAAGGACATGGTCGATGGCGTCCCGAAGACCCTCCTGGAGAAGGTCAGCAAGGCTGACGCTGACGCCGCCAAGGCCAAGCTCGAAGAAGTTGGCGCTGACGTCGAAGTCAAGTGATTGACCAGCGGCGCAGTGCGCTGCTGATCTGAGTTCTTTCGAGAACTATCAGAGCCCAGATGCCACCTTGCGGTGTGCATCTGGGCTCTGTCGCGTTTTGGGTCGGCGACCCAGCTCATGACTCGCGAGCGGCAGCGAGTGCCCAACAGGCGAATTGCGGAGTGTCACTGCGGGTAAATCGCGAACCGGCGCCCTCAGCCAAACACCTGCTCACGTAGCGATTTTATGGCGATACCGCGGAGATGCTTGACATTTCGGCGGATGTTCCTTACGTTGACCCGCAATTCGTCGGTGACACTTTCAACATCGTCGATCCAGAAAAAGTACGCCCGCACCGCGAATTTAGGCTGTCTGCGGTTGATGTTACTCGCCCCACGTGGATAGTCTGGACGACTGCCGTGCGTCTCCTGTCCACCCACCTTTCACCAAGTGTGGTTCAGCGCGCCCAGCTGCCTGGCAACAACCCTCAACTCTTTGGAGAGTGATCGTGGCGACTCGTCCCGTGTCTCGTGAACGTTATTCGTTCGGCAATCTGAAGGAGCCGCTTGAGCTCCCCGACCTGATCGCCGTCCAGCGTGAGAGCTTCCAGTGGTTCCTTGACGAAGGGCTCGCGAACACTTTCCGCGACATCAGCCCCATCAAGGACTTCTCGGAATCGCTCCAGCTTGAGCTTGAATTCGACCCGTTCGATGAGGACTTGCGCCCGCCGCCGAAGTTCACGGTGGAAGAGTGCAAAGAAAAGGACATGACCTACAGCGCCCCCGTCTTCGTGCGCGCCCGGTTCATGAACCGCAACACCGGTGAGATCAAGGAACAGACCGTCTTCATGGGCGACTTCCCGATCATGACCGAGAAGGGCACGTTCATCGTCAACGGCACCGAGCGTGTCGTTGTGAGCCAGCTCGTTCGCAGCCCCGGCGTCATCTTCGAGCCGGGTGAGCGTTTCCGCCTGCGTAACCTCACCAAGCATCAGCTCGTCAAGGGCACCATTCATCCTTACCGCGGTGAGTGGATGGAGTTCGATGTCGAGCACAAGCCGGGCAAGGACGTCACGGCCGGCACGCGTGTCGCTCGCAAGCGTCGCCTCGGTGTCTTCACCATGCTTCGCGCGCTCGGCTACGACGAGGAAAACGCACCTGGCTTCCTCGATCGCTTCGTCAGCCATTTCGACTTCCTCGAGGGCCAGTGGGACAAAGAGCGCGACACCGCGCCGACCCAAGAAGAAGCGCTCATCGAGATCTACAAGCGCGCTCGTCCGGGCGAGCCGCCGACTGCGGAGTCAGCGAAGGCGTACTTCCGTAATGCGTTCTTCGAGAGCCGTCGCTACGACCTCAGCCGCGTCGGCCGGTACAAGATCAACCGCAAGCTCGGCGAAGAGCTCGGCCGGGTCGGTGCCCTGTTTGGCCTCGAAGGCGGCCTGAATGCCGAGGGCGAGCCACTGCTCGACTACCCCGAAGAGGGCCAGAACGTCCTCAGCCGCTGCGAAGTGCTCGCAACGATCAGCTACATGCTGCACCTGGTCAAGCAAGAGCCGGGTTACCGACTCGACGACCAGGACCACTTCGCCAACCGCCGCATCCGCAGCGTCGGCGAACTGATCCAAAACCAGGTTCGCATTGGTTTGAGCCGTATGGAACGTGTCGTGCGTGAGCGCATGACCACGCAGGACGTCGAGGCAATCACGCCGCAGACGCTGATCAACATTCGTCCGGTCGTCGCTGCGATCAAGGAGTTCTTCGGAACTTCGCAGCTCTCGCAGTTCATGGACCAGGTCAACCCGCTGTCGGGTCTGACTCACCGTCGCCGTCTTTCGGCACTCGGACCTGGTGGTCTGTCCCGCGAGCGTGCCGGCTTCGAGGTTCGAGACGTTCACTTCAGCCACTACGGCCGGATGTGCCCGATCGAGACCCCGGAAGGCCCGAACATTGGCCTGATCGGTGGCCTGTCGTGCTACGCCCGAGTCAACGAGTTCGGCTTCATCGAGTCGCCCTACCGTCAGGTCAAGGACGGCAAGGTCACGGGCGAAATCGTCTACATGGCCGCCGACGAAGAAGAGAACTACGTGGTTGCCCAGGCAAACACGCCGCTCAAGGATGACGGCAGCCTCGCTGACGAGCGTGTCCTCGTGCGCCGGTCGCCGCAGGCCGCCAGCCTCGAGGATCTCCGCAAGATGCTTGAAGCCGAGAGCTTCTTCGGTGCCACCACCGACATCGGCTATGTGCCGCCCTCAGAGGTCGACTTCATCGATGTCAGCCCGAAGCAGATCGTGTCCGTTGCCACGGCGCTGATTCCGTTCCTCGAGCATGACGACGCCAACCGCGCCCTCATGGGGGCCAACATGCAGCGTCAGGCTGTGCCGTTGCTCCGTGCCGAGGCGCCGTACATCGGTACCGGCATCGAGAACCGTGCCGCCCGTGATGCCGCTGATCTGATCATGGCAGAAGACGACGGTGAGGTCACCGACGTCTCCGGCGAGTCGATCTCCGTGCTGTACAAGACGCTCGGCAAGCGGACCTACAAGCTTTCCAAGTTCCGTCGCTCCAACCAGGACACGTGTATTAACCAGCGTGTCCGTGTCCACGAAGGCGACAAGGTCACGACCGGTGTCATCCTCGCTGACGGACCGTCGACCGACCAGGGCGAACTGGCACTGGGCAAGAACCTGCTTGTGGCCTTCATCCCGTGGGAGGGCTACAACTTCGAGGATGCGATCATCCTTTCGGAGCGCCTGGTGAAGGACGACGTGCTCACGTCGATTCACATCAAGGAGCACGAAGTCGATGCTCGTGACACGAAGCTGGGCCCGGAAGAAATTTCCCGTGACATCCCGAACCTGAGCGACGACATTCTTGCTGACCTCGACGACCGCGGCATCATCCGCGTGGGCGCTGACGTTGGCCCGGGCGATGTCCTCGTTGGCAAGGTCACGCCGAAGGGCGAGACCGAGTTGACGCCGGAAGAACGGCTGCTCCGCGCGATCTTCGGTGAGAAGGCTCGCGAAGTCCGTGACACCTCACTCAAGGTGCCGCACGGCATGACCGGCAAGGTCATCGACGTCAAGGTGTTCAACCGTGACGACGGTGACGAGCTGCCCCCAGGTGTCAACCAGCTGGTGCGGGTCTACGTGGCGCAGAAGCGCAAGATTTCCGTGGGCGACAAGCTCGCTGGGCGCCACGGCAACAAGGGCGTTATCTCCAAGATCCTCCCGATCGAAGACATGCCGTACAACGAAGATGGCCAGCCCGTCGACATCATTTTGAACCCGCTGGGTGTTCCGTCCCGAATGAACGTTGGTCAGGTGCTCGAAGCGCACCTCGGCTACTGCGCTCGTTGGGGTTGGACCAACCCAGATGGCACCCAGATCGGCGACGACCCGATCCGTGGCACCGAGACCAAAACCCGCCCGAACACCAAGCCCGCCACCTTCGTGGCAACGCCGGTGTTCGATGGCGCCAAATGGGACGAGACAGAGAAGGCCGGCAAGCACCCGGTCATCCAGAACATCCTCGAGAACCTCAACGTCGAGTCGGCGTCGGGCGCTCGTCTGGTCGGGACCAACGGCAAAATGACGTTGTACAACGGCCGCACTGGCGATGCATACGACAACCCGATCACCTGCGGTTACATGTACATCTTGAAGCTGGCCCACTTGGTCGACGACAAGATTCACGCACGCTCCACCGGCCCGTACTCGATGATCACGCAGCAGCCGCTGGGTGGTAAGGCTCAGTTCGGTGGCCAGCGCTTCGGTGAGATGGAAGTGTGGGCCCTTGAGGCCTACGGCGCGGCGTACTGCTTGCAGGAACTGCTCACCATCAAGTCTGACGATGTGCTCGGCCGTGTCCGGGTGTATGAGTCGATTGTCAAGGGCGACAACATCCCCGAGCCGGGCGTGCCCGAGTCGTTCAAGGTGCTGATGAAGGAGATGCAGGCGCTCTGCATCAACGTCGAAGTGCTGACCAAGGACGGCCAAGAGATCGAAATGCGCGACCTCGACGACGAAGTCTTCCGCGCTGCTGAAGAACTCGGCATCGACATCTCCCGCCCAGAGCGCGGCACCGACGAAGACGACGCTCGCCGCGAACGCGAAAAAGCGGAGCGCGCCGGAAACTTCCGCTGACGATCAGATGGTCACTCTGTGCCAGGCACAGAGTGACCGCCTGATTGCTGGAGCTTGATTTCCGGTCACACTGTGCCTGGCACAGAGTGACCGATGAACCCCGAACACCCAGAGCAACCGACAAAAGGGAAACCACATGCTCGACGTCAACATGTTCGACCAACTGAAAATCGGCCTCGCTGAGGCAGACCAGATTCGTAACTGGTCACACGGCGAAGTGAAGAAGCCGGAGACAATCAACTACCGCACGCTCCGTCCCGAGAAGGACGGCCTGTTCTGCGAGAAGATCTTCGGACCGACTCGCGACTGGGAGTGCTACTGCGGCAAGTACAAGCGCGTCCGCTTCAAGGGCATCATCTGCGAGCGCTGTGGCGTCGAAGTCACGCGCTCCAAGGTTCGCCGCGACCGCATGGGTCACATCGAACTGGCCGCACCGGCCGTGCACATTTGGTACCTCCGCGGTACTCGTTCGTGGCTCGCCTACCTCCTGGCTGGTATCGAGCCGAAGGAAGAGCTCAAGGCGAAGATGCTCGAAAAGGTGATCTACTTTGCTGCGCACCTCGTGAGCTGGGTCGATGAAGACGGCCGCCACGAAGCACTGCCGAGCCTTGAGGCCGAGTACCTCGAGGAGCTTGAGGCCATCAACAAAGAACTCGAGATCGCCATCGATCGTCGGTTCAAGGACCTCGAAGAGGCCGTCGCTGCCGCTGAGAAGGAGGGCGCCAAGCCCGCCGATCTCAAGAAGCTGCAACGCGAAGGCGACAAGGAGCTCGAAAGCATCCGCGAGCGATACGCCATCGAGCTCGATCTCGTCGCCCGCACATGGGATGAATTCAAGAGCGTCCACTCCCGCAAGATCATCGAAGACGAGATGTTGTGGCGTGAAATGCGCGACAAGTACGGCGAGTACTTCGAAGGCGGCACGGGTGCCGAGGCCATTAAGCAGCTCATCAACCGGATCGACTTCGACGAAGAAGAGATCAAGCTCCGCGATGCGATTGACGTTGGCGACTCCGGTCGCAAGCCGCTCAGCGCACAGCGCAAGCAGAAGGCCATCAAGCGTCTGAAGATTGTTGCCTCGTTCAACCGACGCGACGAAAACGGTCGCCGCGAGAACGACCCGATGGCCATGATCCTCGACGTCGTCCCGGTCATCCCGCCGGAACTGCGCCCGATGGTGCAGCTCGACGGTGGCCGCTTTGCGACATCTGACCTCAACGACCTCTACCGTCGTGTGATCAACCGCAACAACCGTCTTGAGCGTCTGCTCAACCTCGGCGCACCGGAGATCATTGTCAACAACGAGAAGCGCATGCTGCAAGAAGCAGTCGATGCTCTCTTCGACAATGGCCGTCGTGGTCGACCAGTGACTGGCCCGGGCAACCGGCCGCTCAAGTCGCTGTCTGACATGTTGAAGGGCAAGCAGGGTCGTTTCCGTCAAAACCTTCTCGGCAAGCGCGTCGACTACTCGGGCCGTTCGGTCATCGTGGCCGGCCCGACTCTGCGGCTGCACCAGTGTGGTCTGCCGAAGCTCATGGCGCTCGAGCTGTTCAAGCCCTTCGTCATGAAGCGCCTCGTCGACCTCGAGCTGGCACAGAACATCAAGACCGCCAAGCGCATGGTCGAACGTCGCCGACCACAGGTGTGGGACGTTCTCGAAGATGTCATCCAAGAGCATCCCGTCATGCTCAACCGTGCGCCCACGCTGCACCGTCTCGGCATCCAGGCCTTCGAGCCTGTGCTGGTCGAGGGCAAAGCGCTCCAGATCCATCCGCTCGTGTGTACTGCGTTCAACGCTGACTTCGACGGTGACCAGATGGCCATCCACGTGCCGCTCTCCGCTGAGGCTCGCGCCGAAGCTCGCGTGCTCATGCTGTCGGCCAACAACATCTTGTCGCCCGCATCGGGCCGCCCGATTGTCACGCCGTCGCAGGACCTGATCATTGGTGGCTACTACCTCACCGAGTCGATCGCTGAAGCCCCCGGTGAAGGCCGCACGTTCCGCCACCTGTGGGAAGTGCTCCGTGCATACGACGAGAAGACCCTCGATCTGCACGCGGTCATCAACATCCGCATCCCAGGCGAAGCGCCGTTCCAAACCACTGCCGGTCGCGCCCTATTTGAAGAGGCGCTACCCGCACGCCACGTCGCTGACAGCGGCGAGGTGCTCCAGGAGTCGTACCCCGACAAGTTCGGTCACATCGACTACCTCGTCACCAAAAAGGAGATGGGCGTCATTGTCGAGCAGCTCTCCGACAACTACAGCAAGGCTGAAGTTGCCAACGCTCTCGACAACATCAAGGACCTCTGTTACCGCTTCGCCTCGCAGTCCGGCATCACCGTGTCGATCGACGACGTGCGGACTCCGAAAGCCAAGAAGGGCATGATGGAGGAGTACGAGCGCCAGGCCGACAAGGTCGAGACGCAGTTCCGTCGTGGCATCATCACCGATGGCGAGCGCCGTCAGCAGGAAGTGCGAATCTGGACGGACGCCACCGCCGAGGTGCAAGCCGAGATGGAACGCGAGTTCAAGGAAGCCAAGTTCAACCCGATCGACATGATGGTCGGCTCGGGCGCCCGAGGCAACATGACGCAGATGCGTCAGATTGCTGGCATGCGTGGGCTGGTTGCCAACCCGCGTGGTGACATGATTCCTCGCCCGATCAAGTCGAACTTCCGTGAGGGCCTCGAAACCCTTGAGTACTTCATTGCTACTCCCGGAGCTCGCAAGGGTCTGGTCGACACCGCACTGCGAACCGCTGACTCTGGTTACCTGACTCGTCGCCTTGTCGACGTTGCTCAGGAACTCATTGTCCGCGAGGACGACTGTGGATCGACCCTGGGAGTGTGGATCGAGAACGTCACGCCAGACACGGCCAATGTTCGTTCCTACATCGAGACCAAGCTGTACGGTCGTGCGTTGCTGCAAGACACCAACCTCGTCAAGGCAATGGAAGATGGCCGCAAGGTTCTTCCACGTAACACAATCGTCGGCGACGAGGAAATGGAAGCACTCCGCGAGGACAAGGACATCACACGACTCCGTGTGCGTTCTGTGCTGACGTGCGACGCTGAACTCGGCGTTTGCGCAATGTGCTACGGCCGCTCGCTCGCCACCGGCAAGATGATCGAACTTGGTGAGGCTGTTGGCGTCATCGCGGCTCAGTCGATCGGTGAGCCCGGTACCCAGCTGACGATGCGTACCTTCCACACCGGTGGTGTCGCAGGTAAGGACATCGCGGGCGGTCTCCCCCGCGTCGTCGAGCTCTTCGAAGCTCGTACGCCAAAGGGTTCGGCTCGTCTCGCCAAGGCAACCGGCATCCTGCATCTTCGCGAGGACGAGGGCAAGGGCATTCCTGTTGTCGTCATCGACGATGCAGGCGAAGAGCACGAAGTGGTTCTGCCGCTCGGTGCTCGCCCGATCGTGGTGGACGGTCAGTCGGTCAAGGCTGGCGATCCGCTCGTCGATGGTCCCTTCGATCCGAAGGAGATCATGGAGATCAAGGGCATCCGTGAGACCCAGCTGTACTTGGT
>Ga0115003_10003535_pt1 | contig 12302 bp, 9 predicted proteins | sample ArcticOcean_MG_C_7_FD_88736 | JGI IMG/M metagenome (GOLD analysis project Ga0115003, IMG submission 88736) | Marine microbial communities from western Arctic Ocean - ArcticOcean_MG_CB11_88 | ecosystem: Environmental > Aquatic > Marine > Oceanic | place: Arctic Ocean: Canada Basin | collected... | reverse complement strand
TTCTGAAGAATGGAGTGAGGGATTTCGGAGTAACGGGCCGACATCCCATCAATGGACTGCACTGCACGAACCACAATGGTCTCGCCGTAAGCACGCACATCGCCATGAACACCAACGCTTCGGACTGGAAGTAAGGCAGCAAAATATTGCCATGGAATTTCCATCTTACCTTCTGCGGCAGCCAATTCAAATTCTTCTTCGACAATGGCACAGGCTTCTCGAACAACGGCAACTCGTTCTCGAGTAAGGTCACCAAGAGTACGAACTGCAAGTCCAGGCCCTGGGAAAGGTTGACGCTCAGCAACATTGATTTTGAGGGTTCGAGCAAGTTCTCGAACTTCATCCTTGTAGAGGTCACGGAGAGGTTCAACCACGACAAGCGTCATGTCTTCAGGGAGTCCACCGACATTGTGATGTGATTTGATAGTATCACGAACACCGCCACCAGATTCAATCCAATCCGGTGCAATGGTTCCTTGAACCAAATATTTAGCACCACATTTCTTTTGTTCATCTTCAAAAATTCGAATAAATAATTCACCGATGACTTTACGCTTTTGCTCAGGTTCAGTGACGCCTTTGAGTGCTTCAAAATAACGATCTGCAGCTTTCACAGTCACTAGATTTTTGATACCTTGAGCTGCCAAGAGTGCTTCGATTTCTTCAGTTTCACCCTTTCGCATGAAACCAGTATCGACATAGACACAGTGGAGCTTGTCGCCGACTGCTTGATTGGCAATTACGGCTGCTACTGTCGAATCAACACCGCCTGAACAAGCGATAATAGCAATGTCATCAATAGTTGATTTGAGTGTCTCGATTGATTCTTGAATGAATTCATCCGAATCAAACATATCACAGACCACCATTGACTTCACGGTCTTGGGCCTTTACTCGTTCAATTTGGTCGAGTTTGTTTTGATGCAATGCAGCCTCATAGAGAGGATTTTTGAGGGCGAGGATTTGTGTAGCGAGGTAACCAGCATTATCTCCACGATCGACACCGACCGTTGCAGCAGGAACGCCTGGAGGAAGTTGAACAATCGAAAGAAGTGAATCAAAGGGGACTTTACCACCGCAAGGAACACCGATTACCGGCTTGGTTGTGAGTGCTGCAACTGCACCAGGTAGAGCAGCCGCTAAACCGGCCATAGCGACAAAGATTTGGCAACCATCGGCTTCGGCTTGTTGAACAATATCCTCAACGAATTTCGGGGAACGGTGAGCGCTAGCAACTCGTAATTGATAACTGACGTTAAAGTGGTCAAGAATTTTAGTACACTTTTCAGCGACAGGCATATCGGAAGAAGAACCCAGTAGAATGGTGACATCCATGTGACTATGCCGGCGCGGGTGGTTCATCAAGATGTCTCTTCACAACAGAGGAAATTCCGATGAGAATCTCACTCTTCTTGGGATGAATCTTCAAGCTTAAATTCGGGCCAATCGATTCCGAAGTTGAGGTTTTTGAACTCCTCCCGTGATTGGCATCCTAATAAATCAAATCTTAAAAAAACGGAATCATCTTCGACAGCTCCGTAAAGTTGGACGAATTGATTCCCACTGAATCGTTTGATTGCCATACAGGTTTGTGAGAAACGCGTCGTTTTGATATCCCAATCACTCAACGCATCAACAGGCAACTTTTCCTTCACGTCCCAATCCATTTCAAACACATAACCAGCGTCTTTGAAGAGGAAATCGAGTGCCTTAACAAGGAGATAAACCGATGCAGAAGAATACAGTAATCCAAAGAGTACTGAAACAGTTCCTTGAGTCACTAATGCCCACACCATGACGCCGAAACAAATCGAAACGAGGGCTACACCGATCTTCGAAGCATTCAGTGTCCCGACACGGCTGGAAATTCCGGCAAGTCCTCCAATAAGCATCAAAAACATGCTGGATGCACCTAGCCAGGGAATGAACTTACCTGAGACTCCAGTGTACCACATAATCCAGCAAAAAGCCAGGGGGAGAAAACCCCAAGCCATTGGAAAAAGAGCCTTCGATGCTCTGTTTTCAATCTGAACGGGGCGCCAACCAAACTTGCGCATCTTCCGGACATCCATGGACATGCCACAGATTGGCGCTATATACGCATTTCTTATTCATCATCGTAAGGATGACGAAGACAGAGATTACGAGCAGCATAGACTTCATCAACACGACGAACGGGTGTTGTGATCGGTGCTGCATGAAGCGTTTCTGCATCAACTTGCAGAACTTCAGCAAAGTGGGTTGCGAAATCATCCAAGGTTTCTTTGCTTTCCGTTTCAGTCGGTTCAACCATCATGCATTCTGGAACAACCAATGGGAAGTAAACGGTTGGTGCCATGTAGCCTTTGTCGAGCAGTCCCTTGGCAACATCCATGGCAGAAATACCATGCATCTCCAAAGCAGGTGCTAAAGAGAGCGTAAACTCGTGCTTGGCAACGACAGCTTCTGCACCATCACGAACCATCGAATCAACACCGGCTGCTTTGGTAGCCTTGTGAATGGCATGACGAAGATAATTGGCATTGAGCACAGCGTGTTCTGACATGGTCTTCAAGCCACGACCGTAGCGTCGATAATACGCCCAGCATCGAATGATTGCACCAGCATTGCCGTGCCATTGCTGTACCTTACCGATGGTATGCGTTGGTTGATACCATCCGTACCACATGTTGTCGATAGCCGTGTTTGATTCTTCACCAACTGGTGCTCGTTGTTCAACCAGTGGACCTGGTAAGAAATCTGCAAGATGAGATTTGACACCGATTGGACCGGAACCTGGACCGCCACCGCCGTGTGGCTGACTGAAGGTTTTGTGCAAATTGAAGTGAACTGCATCGAATCCCATAAGGCCAGGTGAAGTGATGCCCAAAATGGCATTGAAATTCGCTCCATCGTAATACATTTGACCGCCTACACCATGAACAATTGCGGATGCTTCAACAATGTCTGGTTCAAACAAACCGAGGGTGTTCGGATTGGTAATCATCATCACTGCAGTGGTCTCATCTGCTACAGCCCGGAGTGCTTCGAGGTCAATTCGACCATCGGCCTTGCTTGGTATTTCTACAATCTCAAAGCCACACATAGCGGCACTTGCAGGATTCGTTCCGTGTGCAGAATCAGGAACAATCACTTTGGTCCGTTGTGTATCGCCACGAAGTCGGAAATATTCCTGAATGCATCGAACGGCAGTAAACTCACCTTGAGCTCCTGCAACGGGTTGTAAGGTGACTTGATCCATTCCAGAACAGATTTCAAGCATGTACTGCATTTCGTAGAAAATCGCCAACAGACCTTGAATCTGATGTTCGGGTTGGTGTGGATGAATATCTGCAATCCCTGGTATTTGCGCAATCACTTCATTGACACGTGGGTTATGTTTCATTGTGCACGAACCAAGTGGATAGAATCCTGTATCAATTCCAAAGTTTCTCTTCGAAAGCCAGGTGTAGTGTCGAACCATTTCTGGTTCAGATAAACGTGGCCAGCGAGGAAGTGCTTTTCGAGCCAAACTTTCAGGCAGTGCAATCGAAGATTCTGGAAGAACTGGAGCAGGTTGGGAATATCCTTGCCCTTTCGCCCCATTAAACTCAAACAAATGACTCATGCATTCACCTCCTGTGAGGAAGCCCAAACAGCAAGATGTGTAACCAATAATTCAATTTGGTTTGCATTGGTTTGGTCGGTGAAAGTGGCAAGAACCCAATTCGTTCGTTCAGGGTACCATGCAGATAAATCGAACCCTCCAATGATACCAAGTGTCTCCAGGTAGGCTAAACAATCTTTACCGGAACCGGGAAGTTCAATCACAAATTCGTTGAAGTGGTGACTCTTGTCATGTGGTAAAGTAATACTTGAGATTTCACTCAACTTTTGTTTTGCTAAAATACAAGCAGTCATGTTACGCACGGCAAGTGCATGCAGTCCTTCAGGACCGAGTAAAGACATGTGCATGGCCCCCATCAATGCAATCAGTGTTTCATTCGTACAGATATTGGATGTGGCACGATGACGACGAATGTGCTGCTCTCGTGTTGATAAAGTCAAACAATAAGCGACTTTCTCATCAACATCAATACTACGGCCTACAATACGGCCAGGCATCAATCGCAGATAGGCTTTGGAGCACGCGAAGATTCCATAGATTGGACCGCCACCAGTAATGGGGCTTCCAAGAGGTTGCCCTTCACCAACGACAATATCAGCGCCATAATGACCAGGCGCTTCTATCAGACCAAGAGACACGGGTTGAACCGCCACAATGAGGGCAGTATGTTCACCGATGATTTCTTTGAGTTGGGAAAGTCCTCCATCGAGGATTCCAAGAGGATTTGGCTGTTCAACATAGACGCCACAAGAGCCTGCAGCCTGTGACACGCCAGCAAGGTCAAGGGTTCCATCAGGATGATGGCGGAGGAGTTTAATGTTAATCTCAGCACCTTGGCAGTAATTGTACATCACAGAAAGTCGATCAGGTGGCGTTAATTCTGAGACATAGACTGTATCCTTTTGAGTTGCTTTTCGATTATGAACTCGAACACAGCAGGTCAATGCTTCAGCAGCTGCAGTCGAGCCATCATACAAGGAAAGATTCGCAACTGGAAGTCCAACAAGTTCTGAAATGAGTGTCTGAAACTCCCACATTGCCTGAAGCATGCCTTGACTTACTTCGGGCTGGTATGGCGTATATGCTGTGAGAAACTCTCCACGTGTCACTAATTGGAATACTGAAGCCGGTACATAATTCCGATACAATCCAGCTCCCAAAAATGAGACGCGTTCACCAAGGGCGACATTTGCCCCCAGCAATCGGCGCGCATCAGCGATGATTTCTTCCTCGGATTGCGGTGGAGGCAATGGGAGCTCCTCAGTCATCCGAACTTCAGCCGGAATATCTGCGAATAAGTCCTCGATTGAAGACATACCCATTGCTGAAAGCATCTCGGCCTCGCGGCCCAAGTTCGGTAATTGGTCGACCATAATATCACTCTCGCAGCGGGGGTGCGACTTAAACCAAACGCGAGACGCCCTTAATTATCGCTCTTCAGCCGTATCACTTTGAAAGGCCGAATACCTCATGTTCTACCTCGATTTGGAGTGGGTATGGCGCGTATTGCAATGGTCGTTACCAATGCTTGTTCGCCCGACCCGAGAGTTCTACGGCATGCGTCTTGGCTTGTCCAAGAAGGTCACGATGTCACCGTCCATGCGTATGACCGTCAAGAGCAACATCCTATGAGTGAATCTCATGGTGGCGTACGAATCATGCGTTACCATCTTGGAAAGAGTCCCTATGGAGGGATGTTGAAAACCGCTTTGGGTATTCGCACATTCAGTCAAAATGTTTCCCGGGGGTTAGCAACGAATCAACCTCAGCTCGTGTATTGCCATGATGCTGATACTCTTGGCATAGGCTGTCATTTGAAAGCGAAATACAACATTCCTATGGTTTTTGATATGCATGATTTGCACCACACTTGGATACGTATGCCCGCACCTAAGTCTCGACTAAGGAGTATTCTCAGTCGAGTCATGGAGAGACGAATGCTGCGCCGTTTGAAGCATGCCGATTGTATTCTCACCTCGAGTGGAAAGATATCTGAACAAAGTATCTACCCTGGATTCCGAGAATACTTGCTCGAACATGGGCACGAATCCACAGTGGTGGAAAACCGACCAGAATCGGGCACATTGGGTGAACGAACACCGGATGCGCATTGGTGTGTTGGCTATTTGGGGAGAGTTCGAGAAGTCGAATCATTTCAATTTCTTCTTGATGCTGTTCTTTCGATGGAAACAAAACAACGGCCTTCAATCCGAATAGCTGGGGATGGAGTGGCATTTGATTCGGTCTCACAACTGCTTCTGACTGCCAAGAAGAAGCATGAGTTGGATGTGAAGATCACTGGAACTTTTGATTCAGATGAATTCTCTACAATGATACTGGATATCGATGTCATGTATGCTCTGTATTCACCAAACCGAGGTAATATTCTGCAAGGTGCACTCCCGGTGAAGATGTTCGATGCTGCTGCCCATGGAGTCCCTAGTGTAGTCAATGCCAAATGTTTGATGGGAGAAGTTGCAGAAACTGAAGAAATCGGTCAAACTGTCGAATGGTTAGACCATAATCAACTCGCAGCGAGCCTCATCCAGTTACGTGATTCAAGGGTTCAATTAAACACGACTTCCGAACGAGAAAGAAAGTACTTCCTCGAAGCTGTGAACCGATTGTTGATTTAATCAGATGAAAGGTGGTCGGACAACAACTGCCTTGACTGATTTCCGAGGGCTTGCGATAATCAGAACTTCATCGCCTTCAGAGACTGAATGCAAATATCCAATTCCAATACCTACGTTATCAAGACTTGGAGCAGGAGCACCAGAAGTCAATCGACCAACCGACGTGCCATCCAATGCAGTCACTTCTTTTCCTGGTCTTGGCAAAGGACCTTTTTCGAGGTATCGAATACCCCACCAGCGTGCATCATTGTCATCATGCCCAATTACACGATGCTTTCCGATGAATTCATGTTCAAGGTCGAGCCCAAAGGGTACGTTTGTCTCCCAAGAGTCTCGACATAAGAAGGATGCAGAATCATCTTCAGCTAAAGGTGGCCAACAAAAATCGACACCAGAAAGCAAGAAACCTTTCTCGAGTCGAAGCGTATCACGGGCTCCAAGACCAATCGGTATTGAGCCTGCCTGAATGAGTGTTCTCCATAGCAATGGAGCTTGAGTATTCGGTACGAATATCTCATATCCTGCTTCTCCGGTATATCCGGTACCTTGAATCCAACCTTCAATCCCAAGGCTATTCTCACCGATACGTTGCCACTTGAAGCGTGCAACATGGTTTGAGTCACCAAGAACAGAAGTAAGAATGGATTTGGCATTCGGACCTTGAAGTGCCATTATGGACGTATCGTCTGAAAGATCTTCAAGGACAATCGAACCATCTTCTGGCAAATGAGTCGTGAACCAATCCCACATGACTCCAATCATGGATGCATTCGGCACACCAAGAATCTCTTCATCGGAAACAACTGCAAAAATCATGTCATCAATCAGTTGACCGTCATGGTCGAGAAAGTGAGTATATGCACAACGAGGAGCTTGAACTGCAGTCACTTTTTGTGTTGCAAGTGATTCCATCCATTGTTTCACATGTGTTCCAGAAAATCGGAACGAACCCATATGAGACACATCAAAAAGACCAGCGTTGGAACGAGTAGCAAGATGTTCAGTTTTGATGTTTGAATACCAAATCGGCAATTCAAACCCATGAAAATCGACAATGTTCCCTTCAAGAGCAACATGCTCATCATACAACGAAGTTCGAACTGGCACACCATCGCTCATAGCATTGGCAGGTCCATCCGCTCCTTAAACTCAAGCAATACCCCACATGCTTGCTGTCTAATTTTGACAATGTGCAAAGGAGTCATTGAGAAGAAGCGCCTCATGATGAATGAGTAATGGAAGTACGTCAACACCATCCGACCATTGCCCCATATTGGTGAGCAGAGGAGAATTAATCAAATGTTCATAAGCCCAAGATTCAGTGAATATATCGCCTCGGCTTCTCGCCACGACCCAGTCTGCTTGCGCATCTATTCGTCGATATACACCCCAGTCAGCCAGTGTATCGTGAACTGAATCTGTTGGAAGATAATGCGACCCCACTAATCGAGGGAAACCATACAAGTCACTTTGCAATTCGATAAAGAGAACATGCTCTTGCGGAAGCATAGAAAACATAGCCTGGTGATGAACGCTATAACATACATCAACCGACATATCATCAATACCTTGTGCAATATGAATCATAGTAGAATCAGGAAGACGCGACATATTGGGTTGTAATTCAGGATGGCTTGGACGGGTCCATGGCGATTCAAAATCGAGGAAGAGTGTCTCATTGCCCCATTGCCGCTCCATGGATTCATACAAACTCAAAAACACATAAGCTCCTCCCAAACTGTGACCTCCAAGCCAAAGGTGCGAGGGATCTATGGTATGTTCTCCGAGAACTGCATCGATTTCAACCGAGCGGTTTTCGAGAAGGGCGACGCGTTCAAGTTCATCAAAAGCCGCTTCGAGTGCTTGCGCCCGATACAGATGATGAGGCCAGTTTGATGCTCCATATTCATCGATGGCATCAAACCCATCTGGGATTTCGGGGTTGATGTCTGAAGGGTACTGGATGAAAGCTACAGCCATACCCTTCGCTGAGAGATGAGCGATCCAATCAGTATATTCTTCATAGGTTGGATAACCCCATCCATGCGTTAAGATAGCCAACGGGATGGTTTGAATTTGAGAATCTTCAGGTAGTATAGGAAGCGTCAGATACACTGAGAATTCAATGTCTTCTTCCTCAACACCTCGCATGTCTTCAACTTCTTGAGGAACTGGATAGGGGTGAATGGAAAGCGATGTATCAAACGGCCCGGGATCAGCACCATAGCCGATAAGGGGCGCCGGTGGTGGAGAAGGGGCCATTCCAATCATTGCAGGAATACCTGGCATAACCAACCACGCGGCAAAGAAAACCCCTGCAATGTGTAAGGTGTGGCCAGCAATACGCATTGGCTTTGCATCTTTCGGGACATGAGGAAATCCTCCGACCATCAGTAGTATCGAAAGCAGAAGAAAACCATACAATGTCGGCAGAAGAAGGAATGCTCCTCGCAAATAAAACCGGTCGAGTGCAAAAAACAGCACAATAAATCCAACAAGGAAACCAATGAGGAAAACTCCAATTCCATTAGCCCAACGGGGGTTCAAACGGCCTTTCAGTTGACGCTGAAGAACCAAAAAAGTAAGGAAAAGAAGCACACTCATCATGATGGTGAACGTAAAGATACCTTCTCGCAAAGACATTGTCCATTGTAATGTCCGATAAGCGTACGGCCAAATTGAATCACTGACATCTTTGCCAGAAAGGGATCTCAACAGGGGTTCCAAAACTGAAAGTATCAACCCGGAAACAAAAGCAAGCGGGAAGAATACATCCTTCGAGTACACTCGTTCCCAAAGAGGGGCCGTTGTTACATCTCCCTCCATGGAATAAGTTCACCCCTCGTAGTTCAAAAAAGGTCGTTTTTTTTCTTTAATTTTTTATGATGAAGAAGCACCATGTTCACTGGGCAATCCTCGGATAACATCATTGTAGAGTAGCGTGAGTTCATTCAGTAACTCATCCAATGAATGTTCACTGATTTTAGGGTTTGAAATCACGGCACGGAAGATGACATCATCGCCGATGTTTGAACGACTCACCATGTAATTGCCATTTTGCATCATCCTTCGACGTACTTCAGAGTTGAGCTCATTAAGATCACCATCGTAATCTTCCGGTGAGAAACGGAAACAAACATTTGTCCACATGCGTGACGACATCAACTCTAAATCGTCATGAGCGAGAACTTGAGACTCTAAATACCCTGCAAGATCCATATACCGATCAACCATCGAAGCCCAACCAGCATCACCACATTCTCTCCAGGCCAGCCAAAGTTTGAGAGCATCGTTACGACGACCGCATTGCAGTGAATATCGCCCAGCATCAATGTTACGAGATTCTTCATGGAATAAATAGTGGGCCACGTTCCCGTGCGCACATACTCGTGCCAAAATTTCAGGCTGCTTCACCAAAAAGGCACTGCAAATCAGTGGCAAACCCATCATTTTGTGAGCGTCCCAGCAAACGCTGTCAGCAGATTCGACTCCATCGAGAAGCGAACCGTGTTTCGAAGAAAATAATGCTGAACCACCCCATGCTGCATCGACGTGATGCCAAATCCCTTCCTTGAGGGCAATATCACTAATTTCTTTAATCGGGTCAAATGACCCACGAACGGTTGTTCCTGCTGTCGAAATGACGCAAAAGGGTACACCACCTTCACGCCGGGTGCGTTGAATCTCCTCTTCCAATGCAGACGGATGCATACATCCATCTTCATCACAGGCGACTTTGATGATGTTCTGATGGCCGATCCCGATGACATTCGCTGACATAAGAACCGAATAATGAGATTCACTGGAGACATAAGCAACCATGGTACGGCCATCAAATCCAGTTTGTGTTGAAGTAGGAACCATCACCTGGCGGGCACATAACATCCCGAGCATGTTTCCATTTGAACCGCCTGTCGTCAAGGTTCCTGCTCCACCTGAGAAGCCGACCATCTCACCCATTCGAATCAGTAAAGTTTGTTCGATGAGTGTTGCTAATGGAGCTAATTCATAGGTATACATCGAAGTATTTGTCAAAGTGGCAATGATTTCTCCTGCGAGTCCTGCAGTATTGATCCCACCCCAAAGAGGATTCATAAATCCGGGTCGATTCGTTTTGACACAGGAACGCAGGTAGGTATCGATGTCATCGAGCACTGCGTTCATGCCATTACCTTCAATCGGCAATTTGAGGTCGGTTATTTTCGAAAGAGAGGTATGTGGGAGAGGATCAGCTACTTTGCCAGGTTCATCGCCAGCGCGGAGATACTTCACAATGCGATTGGAAATCTCTTCGATGAATACCTCTAACTCCATGTGACTCAATTACAGTGGGAGTGGGGGGGGTTCTTAGTATTCGTGAATCATATCGCTTACTTCTTGATTTGACTGATGGGATGGAATCCATTAAATAAGCTTAATAATTGTATTGAATAGGAATATATGCACATTCAATAAAAAGATTACTAAATTGTAATTAATCGATACGCTTATCAAAAAATGACCAATAATTCATTATCGAATCCATCGTAATGCGACAAGAATCGAAACAGGATCGGAAAAGAAATCAAACTCTCGAAATCGATGTTTAATCTTCACCGATGGTCGGAATTTGAGTCCGAAAGCCATGCATCATGCATACTTCATGAGTAACATTGAATAGTATTTTGCTTGAGCTGCAGATATGCTTGGAGAAGTAGGAGACAAATGGCTCAGCCGGTTACATCAAAATGTTGCGAAGGATTTGCGCACCAAAGGGTGGTCCCAAACCGAGATTGCAGAGGTATTGGGCTCGACTCAGAGCACGATATCTCGCCAGATGCAAAAACCTCCAACATCGCTTGGAGCAAGTGCAGATGAAGCTACAATAGATGGATGGGGGCATGAATTATCTCTGGCCTTGAATGCTATGGGACCAGAATCACGTGTCGTTCGACAACGACTTGTTATCGAATTTCAATTCACTGGCAACAATACTATTCGCTATGATAAAACCTTGACTGGATTGGATTTAGAAGAAGGACAAGAACAACGTGCACTGCTACGTCGATTGGAATGGGCAGCAGGGAGATTGGATGTACGACGTATTGAGCATTCCATCCCCGCAGTAGGCCTCAATATTGCATCGTGCAGCAGTGGAGCCACCTCCACTGAAGAAGTTGCGGCCTTCCCCGGGCGTATTACGCTGGTTGATGGGGCATTGCGCCACCATGAAACACCAAGTTTTGGATCATCAAACCATCTTGCTTCGGTCTTACTGGCGATTCATGCTCTTGATTCGAGCAAGGTGTCAATTCTCAACATTCGCCCACCCTTGGGAGCAAATGGAGTTGACACAGAACGAGTTGAGGAAGCTTGCCAACAACTTGGTTACAATTTTTCACTCGCACCAAAGGGAGCAGTCAATACTCAAGAGTCGCGTATTGATGTGGTACTCGATCAAGGAGATTTTGGATGGGAACCGACACTCTACATCTTAGCTCATAACCCACTCGATCTTATCGATCGAACTCATCAGGTGCTTTCTGCACTCCGAGGCGATTGAATGAATTCTAAAATCAAGGCAGGTGTACTGTTTACTCTCCTTATTTCCTTTTCCTTGAGCGGTTGTTTATCGGAAGATACTCTTCAATCACTCGAATCTGAAAACCCCTGTTCGGCAGAAATTCAGGTTCGAGAAAGTGATGGCACATTGAAGGTTTTGACCTATGACATTGCTGGCTTTTCCGATGAACTCATCGCTCAATTTACCGATGAGACGGGTGTTTCAGTTGAATTTATCCGTACAGATGATGCTGGAGGAATCTTGGACCAAATGATGCTTACCAAATCTGCACCTCTGGCTGACTTAATGATTGGATTAGACAACACCTATCTTCCAACTGCAATTCAAAACTGCCTTTTGATGGAACATTCTGTATCCAATGAATCCTTTACCGCTACCTCGATGGAATTCTATGATGGTCCACTTGCACTTCCATTCGATGAAGGTGATGTCTGCCTCAACTACGACGAGGATGCACTAGCAGCTGCAAATATGTCTGTGCCAACAAGCCTCTGGA
>Ga0115003_10003534_pt1 | contig 12303 bp, 12 predicted proteins | sample ArcticOcean_MG_C_7_FD_88736 | JGI IMG/M metagenome (GOLD analysis project Ga0115003, IMG submission 88736) | Marine microbial communities from western Arctic Ocean - ArcticOcean_MG_CB11_88 | ecosystem: Environmental > Aquatic > Marine > Oceanic | place: Arctic Ocean: Canada Basin | collected... | reverse complement strand
TTTTTTTCCAATTCACGCGATCCCTGAACTCGATTATGAAGTCTTCGCTCAGCGTTCTGTCTATTGACACCCAATCCCAATTCACCTTGTCTTGGAATTTTCTTATCATGTCCTCAGTCAGGTTTTTCTGTATGCATGAGACCCAGCCCCAGTTAAGTATGTCTTGGAATTCTGTCATAAATGCTTCGCTTAGACCGTCGGCGTCATCTGGGATTTCGTCCCAGTCGGTTTCTTCTCCGTTCTGGCGGATGTAGTCTTCAGCCGATATTTTACCCGTGTCTTGTGCATGGTTCATAATTATAAGTAATTTTTACATTTAAATCAGTTATAGATAAGCTTTGGTGATGAAACATACACATTGTATATATTCATTAATTATGTTATTGTGAGTAATAGATTTAAATTTGAGATCATATATATCAATTATAATGATCTTGACTGATGTGCTAACCGCCACGGATCTAAACCCAATGTACTATAAGTTTATTCCTGTTTTTATTAAAGCCTGGAGAAAACTATTCCCAGAAATTAATATTCATATTGTTCTGATTGCGACTGAAATCATTGAAGAATTGAAGCCATATGAAGAATATATTAAACTTTTCTCTCCAATCGAAGGGATAAAAACAGCATTTATAGCCCAAAATATTCGGTTGTTTTATCCGGCACTAATAGATGCATCAGGCGGCGTTATAATCTCTGATATGGATATGATTCCTATGGGGCGTTCATTCTATATCGATCCGATAAAGGATATTACAGACGAAAAGTTTGTCTGTTATCGCCCTTTGGACTGCGTCGGACCAAACGAGATGGTCATATGTTATAATATTGCACGCCCGGATATTTGGAAAGAAGTTTTTAACATACATTCCATTGTTGATGTAAGGGATGCACTGATCAAAAATTACGGGCTCTATGTTGGGGAACGTATTTCCCACATGCCCAATTATGGACACAACCATAAAGGATGGATCGGAGATCAATTGTATTTATACAAGAGGACACAGGAGTGGAATAAAGAAACGAATAATCTTATAATTCTAAATAATCAGATTCATGTAATAAGAAATTCTGGCAGTGTTCCGGATATTAAGAACGCATATTATAGACTGTGGATGCAGTTTCCGAAAGTAATCCAACAGATAATTAAAGATGATCGGATGAGTGATTTTCATATGCCCAGACCATACGGTGGAGAGAATAAGAATATTATAGATATGGTTGTTGGTGTATTAGATTTCGGTAAATAGGTATTTAAACATATACTTGAGTAATTTATTAATGAGATCGCTAAATTCGTTAAATGTTGACGGCACTATCGATCTAAACGCGTTGGCTCAAAAATATGGGACGGATAAGACGAACAAAGACCATTCGTATAAGGGAGTAACTTATCTAGATATCTATCATCGGTATATGTCATCGAAGCGTTCAGAGGTAAAAACTTTTATAGAGATTGGTGTAAAAGATGGTGCTTCGTTAAGGATGTGGAAAGATTATTTTCCAAACGCTACGATCTACGGTATTGATATTGACCCCAGATGCAAGCAATTTGCTGAAGATAGGATAGAGATCATAATTGGCGACCAGAACAGCGGTCCGTTTTTGCGGTCGCTCATCGATAAATTCTCTGGCGGGATCGATATACTACTGGATGATGGCAGTCATATAACCAGACATCAGATTGAAACATTTGGTGCCCTCTATCCGTTAATCAGACCAAGCGGCTTGTTCATTATAGAAGATTTGGCAAACTCTTATGAGGAATGGGGTAATAACAGTCTGAATCTCAGGCACATGTGGCCGGGCATGGCTTATAATGACAAAGGCGATGATCTCAAGAATTATAGAAAGGAATTTGACAATTTCGCCAATGGTGTAATTAAAGGTCTTGATTTGAACAGCAAACACGGTGGAGTGGTAAATCCAAATCTTATTAGTGTGCATTTTTATCCTATGATAGCCATTTTTGAAAATTTCTGATCTTAATAGTTTCTTATAAGTAACTATTAAGTTTTATACTGAACTCACCAAGAAGCACTTATTATACTTATTATTCTATTAGTTTAGAGTTAAAACTCTTACTTCAAGTAAATGTTCCTGTACGAATACAATTTCTCAATTGTCATGGGTTACTACAATCGGAGGGAACAGGTATCTAATACTTTAAGAATGTTTGAAAAATATTACGGTCCATATAATTTCGAGGTGATTATAGTTGACGATAATAGCTCTCCTGAACATAGGCTTGATGATCTGGTTAACCTATATACGTTTCCGGTAAAATATATCAAAATTTCATCATCGGAGAAAGGTGATAGAGTTAATCCTTGTATTCCGTTCAATAGAGGGATAAGCTGTGCCAAGGGGAGAATCGTAGTTTTACAGAATCCTGAATGCTACCACTCTTCTGACCTTCTTAGCACTATCGAGAAAACCCTGACACAGAAAAACTATATCACATTCTCCTGTTATATGACTGCCAACACCGAAGTCGCTTCTTATCTAATCTCGAATCCCAGCCTCGTGAACGACAGAGGTTTCAACATCAGGAATATATACCAGGGCAAAATGGCGGGGGGTGTTCCTTGGTCGAACCACCCGACCTTTCGGCCGAGCAACTATCACTTTTGCTCGGCGATACTGAATGATAACATAAAACTTCTCGGAGGGTTCGATTCGCGGTTCGCATGCGGACACAGCTACGATGATGACGAATTGCTTTTGTCCATTAAGAGCAACCTGAGAATAGACGTTGTATGTCTACCTCCTTCAGCAGGCTTCGTTATACACCAGTGGCACCCGAGGGATGTAGGACTCTCGCACATGCGGCGCGAGCATCTCGTTGTGAGGAATCAGCATCTCATGGATTCCCTGAAGCATGCGCACAACGTATCAGATTTCAAATATCCGAAGCTGCTGCACTTACATTTCCCACGTCTAGATCTTCTGGATGTGTCGACGATACTCTCATTCAATAGATTTCACAAAGCATGGAAGATAAATATTTATCGCCTCGGAAAATGTCTTGGTAACGATACTCTTTATTCTGAACTTTCTAGTATCCCGAACGTGAACATTCACATCATTGGAGTGTCATCTGGCTACACAAATGCATCAGGAGAACTTAGCAACACATTTCCCTATTATATTATGGACAGATTTGGCGGCGTATGGTCTGAACCTGATATTATCTACGTCGGAAGTATTGAGAACTATTGCTCGTCTATGTCCGACCATGACGCCATACTTCATCGTGGAGAGGGCGAACAAAGCAAGGGGCTCATGATTGCGAGGAAAGGCGCAGACACTATTGGGAAAAGCAAAACGCTGCGCGCGGACAATAGCAACGCACGTGTCGGAGAAGATATGCATAACACAAGCCCAGCTCGATCTTCCGAACTATCCATTAAAGACACACAACTCTACACCCCATTTTCTCGAGAGGATGTATGGAAGATCTTTGGTATGGATGGTAAAAATAATTTTAGTTACGAAGGAACTGACACTTTCGGAATAAAGTGGTTCCGGGATTCAGACGAAGCGATGCAATACCGTAAGGAATTCAATCAGGAATTATCGTTGACTGGTTCATGTCTCATGAAGACCCTTTTACTTTCATACTTCAAATGACTTAAATCCCCCACTGACTTATATGGTATATGAAAGTATTTATCTTTGGCTCAAGCGGAATGCTAGGAGACTACATGCGAAGTTATCTCTCAACATCTCTTGATGTTATTTGCATTTCTAGGAAAGACTACGACTTGTCCGCGCCAACAATGGCTGGATTAACTTGTGTGCTTGAAGAAAGAGGCTTGCAGGAGAACGATGTGGTCATAAACTGTTCTGGCATCGTTCCTCAGGCGCTGGACAAAAAGACAGATAACCTGCGTCTTTATTTCGGGGTCAACGCAATTTTTCCTACTCTCCTTGCTGAATTGTGCAATCGCATAGGATCCAAGTCTATCCACATCACGACAGACTGCGTATTCTCGGGACAGGATGGGTGCTATGACGAGCAGTCACCGCATGATGGGACCAGCGATTATAGTGTCTCCAAGTCCTTGGGGGAATTATGCGGTTCTACCATTATCAGAACATCCATCATCGGCGAACAGAAACAGGGCAAGTATTCTTTGCTCGAATGGGCGAGGTCGAACGCAGGAGGGGACATAGATGGCTATACTAACCACATGTGGAATGGAGTAACATGTTTGCAACTTGCCAAAGTGGTACGGAAGATCATCAGCGACGGGAAATATTGGGAGGGCGTCAGGCACGTATTTAGCCCCAAGAAAGTCAGCAAATTCGAGCTTATTAGTATGATAGACAAAGAATATAATCTTAACATGAATATTCGTGCTCTGGAAGCTCCCGTCTCGGTAGACCGAACTCTCACCACAAAATACTATATGTCATGGAAGACACCTGACCTGCTGGAACAAATTTCTGACCTGAAGTCCTACAAGCAACCTGAAATCCCAGTTACATCGCATCCAGAAAGGACGAAGACTGTTGTAACTGTGACTGGAATACGTCCCGATTTTATAAGGATGTCCGAGATATTCAAGAAACTCGATAAGCGGTTTAATCATATCCTAGTGCACACCGGACAGCATTACGATAACAATCTTTCGGGAATATTCTTTGAGCAGCTAGATATAAGAGATCCTGACTATATATTGTCTACTGGTGGACATAACCTCGAGCACTATCATCAACTTTCTAATCTATCTATATCCATCATCGACCTTTTCAAGAGAGAAGATATCCGTCCCGATATAATCCTGTTTCTGGGCGACTCTAATTCTGTCTGCGCGTCTTTACCCTTACGAAAAGAGGGATATGTAGTGGGTCATATCGAGGCGGGTATGCGGTCCTTCGACAAATCTATGCTAGAGGAGATAAATAGGACCGTGTGCGACCACTGCAGTCATATCCATTTTGTCTATCATGCATCCTACAAAACGTTTTTAGCGAATGAGAGCATCATAGATAACGTTCATATCGTTGGTAATACCATCACCGAAGTATGTAGACAGTTTATACCCAATGAGCCAAAAGGAAAAAAATGGATATTGGTTGATGTGCATAGACCAGAGACATTCAAACATGAAGCGCGTATATCCAATATACTTGAGTATGCGAGAAAGTGTGGTGAGAAATATAATGTCCCTGTAAAGATGCTCAAGTTCGGAAGGACATTTGACTATATAAAGAAGTTCGGACTCTCAACTCAGGGAATAGATATTGTTGAACTCATGTCCTATAAAGACTACCTAAGCGCGGCGTACCATTCTCTCTTTCTCATATCTGATAGCGGCACCGGTCAAGAGGAACCTGCTTTATTGGGGACTCCGGTGATCGTTCCGCGGGATTATACAGAGCGCCCACAGTCTGTGGAAAACAATTGTAGTTATATGCTTAACATAAATACAAACAGGGAATTCGAGGACTCGTGGAACTGGCTAGGAAAGGTATCAAGTGGTGAACTGAAAATGCGTGTCGAGTGGCTGGGAGAAGGCAATACAAGCGATCTGGTGGTGGAAAAGCTAAGCGAGTTCCTGTCTTGAATTACATTGGTTAGTGAATAGAGGAATTTTCCTGTCTGGGAGGCCTGTACAATATGTCTGGGAATTTTTCGATGTACTTATTCATGTTAGATGGAATATTATCAGTAGTGGTCAAGTCGATCACGCTTGTAGTCCCCAAGAGGCCCTCACGATCGAAAAGGTCGGATACGTTGGATAATGTCTTCTTTATATGTTCCTCGCTGCTGAACTGATTTATAATGTCATGCTCGGCAACCACCTTGAACTTTTCTACGATCTTGCCACCTGTCGCCATCCATGAGTAGTGCCATCCTCCATATACATAGAACGGCAAACTAGTTCTATTGTCTCGGAGGTGTTGTATTGTGTCGGGATTCGGGAGATTTCCTCTCTGAACGAATATGCTCCCTTCCCATATCTGCTTCTTAGCAACGTTAACGTAATAGTAGAATAGCTTCATCTTGACACCTATTGCTGGGAAATGGAGGATTTTTTCGCGCACAGAGGGAAGCACTCTTGGATCATATATCTCGTCTAAGTCCGAGATGGCTATAATATCATCGTCTCGTAGTCCCTCAATTCCTTTGAACAGGTACTTTCTCTGCCAATTCTCGTTCTTCCAGTTGTCTACACTTATCCTCCCATTCGTCTCTGCAGTGAAATCTCCTTCGAAAGGAAGCTTCTCGATAGGTAGAAATATTATCTTGTCCATAAATTTTTCGTACTTAGCTTTGTTTTTAATGAAAACAAACTCGCTCTTCGTCACTTTCTTGCTGTGGCTCTCCTTAGATTCACATATGACGAACTTGTCTACGTGCTCGTACAGGATGTCCAGCCGCATGTACAGGATCTCAACCTCATTCCATAGCATAAAGCAGTCATATATTTTAACCATCGGTTTATATATATCGTAATGTATAAGTATTTAAATAGTTGGATACATCATTTGATAAATGGTTAGTGTATCCTACGTGTGTCTGATATACAAAAGTACTCGCTGGCTTAGATTTGTGTATGAGCAATTTCACAAATACACAAATTTAAATGAAGGAGATGAATTCTATTTTGTAGCAAATGATGCATCTCCCGAAGTATTGGACTATTTAAAAGATAACAATATCAAACATTACATTCACGATAATAATGAAGAACAGAAAAAGGAATGGTACATCAATAATGTATACAGGGCATGGAATACATCGGCCAGAAAAGCTCAAGGAGAATATGTGGTGTTCTTGAATAGTGACTTCGCGTTCTCCCCAGGATGGAATACTAATCTAACGAAGCATATATCTGATGCTAGTAAAAACGTTATATGTATTACATCTCGGTTAGTTGAAAGAGGTATTCTTTCGAGCGGTCAGTATGGTATTGAGAAGAATTTCGGTAATAATTACAATGATTATAATGAAGAAGAATTTTTAAAATATGCTGATGAAATCAGACAAGATAAGTTGTTACAGGGTGGATTATATATGCCGCTGCTCATTAGAAAAGAACATCTAGAAAAGGTTGGTTATTATCCAGAAGGGAATATTGTTCCTGGAAGCAACATATTTGACCCCATCATAGGAAAGAAGGGAACTCCTACAATACCTGGTGATAATGTCTTGATGCAAAAACTTCAATGCATGAATGTTCACCACGTTACTGCTTTTGATAGTGTTGTATATCATTTCCAGGAGGGTGAAATGAGAGAATAGAGACAAATACTATACTTACTATAACAGTATAGATATAATATATAGTTGTATATTATATCGATGACTCAGTTTCTGGAAAAGATTCCAGATAGTAAATCGTATTATACGAAGCATACTGGCGGGCATGAGATGATTATTTTAACTATTTTGAACAAAGCGAATGTGCAAAGTTTTTTAGAGCTGGGGATATATAAAGGAGATTGTATTATGAAAGCGGCACAATTTATACCAAATTGCGTGGGCGTGGATATTGTAGATCACATTGGTCCGAATAAGAATTTTAAATTTGTTAACGCGACCACGGATGATTTTTTCTCATCGAACACTTCGAAATTTGATGCAATATTCATAGATGCTGAACACAAGTTGGATGTGGCAATAAGAGACCTAGAGAACTCATTGAAAGTATTGAATTATAATGGCTTTATATTTATGCATGACACAGACCCTGCTTGCAAAGAGCTAGTTCATCCAGGCTATTGCGGTACGGCATATGGTATAAATGAGTATGTTTACAAAAGCCATCCAGAGCTGGACATGGTGACGCTGCCAGTGACAGAAGCAGGCATTACGATAATTAAAAGAAAGAATGAAAATAGAGCAACTAGTTATTTTCAGTAATTACTTAAGAATAACACAATTAATATGATTTATATGTCGGAAATAATATTGGTTAATGATTACTTACACGGATTAATGGGTGAACAAGTTTTATGGGATTTTATGCTTCAGGGAATACCAAATCTCATAAAAGTAGATTTACATGTCTTGAAAGGTGCGCCGGAAATATGGAATTTGAATTTATCTTTTGAAAAGAAGGTTAGTTTATATATTCATACATACCATCCCGATCATAAAGCAATTATTCAGAATGGAAGTTGGTTTGGACTAATACCTTCAAATAAACTAAAAATCGCAATAATACAAGATAATTTGAGGAAAATGGGCAAGCGTTCTCAAATACAAGAATACAATTTTAAAAATGCAGAATATATAATTACAAATAGTAATGAAGTTGATGAACACTATAGTGAAAGGAAAACTTACCAAATACCATTAGGATTAGACAGTAAATTATTTTTACCGAGAAGTAAAAATGAAATGCGAAAAAAATATAATATAGACTCAAAATGGAAAAAAATAGGAATATTTGTGGGTGCGATGAACGAAGTGAAAGGTTGGTCTAGAATATTAAATATAGTGGATGCACACCCAGATATATACTGGATAATTGTGTCCAAACATGAAGAAAATTTGCAAAGAACAAATGCCATGGTATATAATCAGATAGATCAAAATAAACTATGCGAATTACACAATTGTGCAGACTTTTTTATTATTGGTTCTCCTAGTGAAACTCAATGTCTTGCTGCAATTGAAGCATGCTTATGTAATATTCCTATTATTATGAGAAATACTGGTTTTGTAACAAATTTATCTGATGAAGAAAAGAGACAGATTGGATTTATAGGAGAAAACTTGGAAGAACATGTGGAAATAATTAAACATAAGGAATTATCATTTTCACCTAGAGAAATAGTTATGAAATATTATTCTATTGATGATATGTGTAATAAATGGATTATTTTTTTAAGTGGGATTTGTTAATCCAAACACTATCATATTGATGCCCGGAAGGTTCAGGTTTGTATCCGCTTTTCATTATACACATGAAGTTATTATTTTCAAGGATACGTGTACAATCGGCATCTAGGCGCTGACCTTCAAAAAATGGGTAATCTTCTGTTTCAATATGTAAAATCTTGGTCTGTTTTAGTAAACCAGATTGTTCCATATCATACAATATATCATAAGTTGCACCTTCGACATCTATCTTAATTATGTCAATATCGTTAATGCTTTTCTCTTTGCATAATGTGCTAAATTTTAAACAATCATATGTATGCGTTTTAGTTCCATAACGGTTTCCTCTGTTGTATATACCATGTATGCCGTTCGTAGTCTTTTCGTGATATTTAATAGTTCCATCGTATGATGCTATGCAGATATTGTGTGGTGTAATATTGTGTTCTTCTCTGAAATTATGTAAATATTTATCATAATTTGCTTTTAATCCTTCTATGCAATGACAAACGCTATTTTTATATATACTTTTAAAATATATTGTATCTTTACCATCAAGCGCACCAATCTCAACAAATCCTAATTTGATATCTAGGTTTGAATAGAAATATGGAATAATTTTATCTGTAAATACAGAATTAAAGTTTATGTCGATCAGCTCTTTGTTATTTTCAAAATTTAAGATGTCGGTTAGTATCATTATCTAATATATCGATATTATTACGTTCTATAAACCTCCGCATATTTTACCGGATCGGCTCGGAGTAGGCGGAGTCTGTCTTTCTCAGCGTTCTCAGGCTCATCTGGATGTTTTATAAAAAATGCCTTTTCCCTCTTATTTAAGTCGTCATATTTTTCACTTACATAAGATATTGTTAAAAAAATCCTTTTCTCTCCGTTTTTACAATTTATAGGATGAGGATTTCCATGCCACGCATAGTCATTGCATCCGAAGCTTATTAGAGTGTTAAATGCTGGTAAGACTTTTGTGGTGCACCGAGTAAGCTTTGCGTCATTATTTACAGCATTTTCGCCTTCCCAGAGTTCTAAATGCCCGCCGTTTTCTTCTTTCCAATTTTTGCTCAAATAAATACCTAATGTTACCTGTTTCTTTTGTTTACTAACTGGATGTAATCCAGCATCAACATGAATGTCTAATCTATCTCCATCGTCATATTTATGAACTCCCCACCAATTCTTGGTCGGGTCATTGCACATTTCGATGCCGTATGCTTGCGATAGCTGTTCCAAGAGCGCATCGGAGGTAAGGTATTGGAAAATGGATGTGACCGTTGGTGGCAGATGGTCTTTATCTCTGAGTGTGTACTTGTTCTCGAAAGGGTTATCATATCTATCCCATTTCTCATCTGGGATATTTATTATCTCCCTCTGTGCCTCGATAGCCACATTATATGGCAAGATATCCTTGACGACTTGGTGCGGGAATGGGATCGTCTTTACTGGCTTACTCTTGATTGAGAACATATACTATTAGTTGTTATATGCCTTTAAATCGCTATCGGTAGGAGGTCGTAACAAATCTAGTTTGACGAGATACTTTTCAAGATGTTCCTTGGTGAGCGGATTTATTTTACTATTGTAGTCGTTTGGTTTATTGTTCGTATCACAATTCTTGTGAGGTGCTCTTATGTACATATAACTCGAATCATTGTCCTTCACCAGCCTCAGCGATTGTGTATGGTTCACTAGACTTTCTAGTAGTTTCTCTCCTGGACGTAGTCTCATTTTTTCGATCGGTTTGTTATACCTTTCTGAAAATATTTCTATTAGATCCTTAACGTTGCATGAAATAAGTTCAGGCAGAACCACATCGCCTGTCTCTCCTTTAGTTACAGCATGCTCTATTAGATTGACGCTCTGTTCTAATGTCATAATGAAGCGTGTCATCCTTTCATCTGTTAGCTTGAATGCGTGCACATTGTCATTTCGTCCATATTCATGCAGTGTCGGGATTATGCTCCCTCTCGAGTTAAGAACATTCCCGTATCTTACGCATACAAACTTAATATCTTCGATGTATCTCGATTTCTCGATGTACAGCGTCTCGCTTGCCGCCTTACACATCCCATACAGGTTTACCGGACTGCATGCTTTGTCTGTGCTTATGAAACAGCAACACGATAGCCTTGTCAGCTGGCCTCTGTGTTCTTCGATCGCATTCAATAGGTTCTGGCTTCCAATCAGGTTCGTTGAGATGCACTCATTCGACTCGTACTCGCACCTGTCTATATGCTTCAGAGCCGCTGCATTTATCACTATACTAAAATTATACCTCAGAAGTGTCTGGGTGATCTTTTCCTTGTTCGAGATATTCCCTATTATGAAGTGAAGGTTAGGATTATTCGCATAGACCAGAGTCATCGCCCAATGCTTACATTCGTCCCGAGAATACACGTATATGTCATTTTTTTCCAGATGCTTTCTGATGAACGCATTTCCCAGGGAGCCGGAACCACCTATAAGTAATATTTTTTCTCCACTAAAACTCATGCTATTACTGTCAGTTAGATAATATTTAAGTCATTTATTGATAGTTTTGTTCCCTGATTTATTTATATTTTATTATATTATATGCCTGGCAAACACAGAACTCATGGGAACTTCGGTGACAAGTCTACTTTTAAGAAAATTAGCAATGACTATTATAATTGTGCTGTCGACAGTTCGAACAATATACCCGATGCCAGCGGACAATTGCAAACCACCTGGATCAACTACAAAATAGCTCTGCTGTATGATAAGCACAACATGGACGCTTTGCAAGCGACGAAAGACATGTGTGCGTCTTACTATACGATTATGGATGGAAGCCTTTGTCTCTGGGATTGCAGAGCCAAGTCCAGATTTCTTTACAAAAACGGCGTTGTGAAGACATCGCTATAATCGCAACTAATATATTCTGAAGGATTCCTTCAAGTTATATTATTATCATGTATTACCTGTCATGTATTATGCGTTGTGTGTTGTATTATACTCCGCCTACGCCGGGCGTTTTGTCTCTAAGCTGTGCTGAACTGCAGAGCTTCTTGTTATGTGCGGATGTCCGATTGTGCCAGTAGAAGTTGCACTTCTTATACAGTCCATGGCTGTAGTTCATACAGTCTACTTTTTTGGTGTGCAGATTCTTGAATTTTTTGTAATGTTTTCTAGTATAAATTGGTTTCTTGCTTTTTCTGAGTTCCTTCGAAAAGAATTTAACGAACGCATTCATTTCCTCATTTCTCTCTGGGTGCCACTGCACCGCATAGAAAGGATACTGCCTTGCTTCGATGATTGAGACGAACTCTCTATTTTTCCTGTCACGGCTTGTTCCTACGATTTTGTAAAAACTATGCATCAACTTGTTTGCTTTCATCTTTCTCGGTGAAATGCCCAGCATATGGTTATTAAGCGTGCACTTTTTCTTAACTATCCTATCTCTTGTGTGCTTGTCTAAT
>Ga0115003_10003532_pt1 | contig 12306 bp, 10 predicted proteins | sample ArcticOcean_MG_C_7_FD_88736 | JGI IMG/M metagenome (GOLD analysis project Ga0115003, IMG submission 88736) | Marine microbial communities from western Arctic Ocean - ArcticOcean_MG_CB11_88 | ecosystem: Environmental > Aquatic > Marine > Oceanic | place: Arctic Ocean: Canada Basin | collected... | reverse complement strand
ACTATCAATAGAATAAAATCTAATATTATCAATGTTAGTAATAAACCTACAAATCAAAAATATAAGAAAATAAAAAACTCTTATTTTTTAACAGAGGGCAATAAAGAAAATTTATCATTTGTTTTTGCAATAATTAAAAGATTTAGAATAAAAAATAAAACTTTATTTAAAACTATTAATAATTTTAAGGGACTAAAATATAGACAAGAAATAATATTTAAGTCTAAGAAATGTACTTTAATTAATGATTCAAAATCCACAAGTTATTCTTCATCAATGAATATTTTAAAATCTTTAAAAAAAACTTACTGGATACTAGGAGGCCTACCTAAAAAAAATGATAAATTTTTGATGAACAAAAAAGAGTGTAAAAATTTTAGAGCATATATTTTTGGAAAAAATAAGAAATACTTCATAAAAGAACTAAAAGAAAAAATAAAGATTAATCATTTTAAAAGCTTAAAAGAAGCTATTCAAAAAGTGATTTATGATGTAAATGCTCAAAAAAATAAAGAACACAAAACAATATTGTTTAGTCCTTCAGCAGCTTCGTTTGATGAATTCAAAAACTTTGAAGATAGAGGGCAAAAATTTAATATCTTAATTAAAAAATTAAAATTACGAAAAATACTTAATGCAAGATAGTAGTTTACTTTATAAATTTTATTATGAATGGTGGAAAAATATAGATAAATCTATTTTTTCACTAGTTATTCTTTTATTTTTTTTGGGATTATTTTTTTCATTAGTATCCACTTCATTTATAGCATCAGACAAACTTAATACTAATAGTTATTATTTTTTTTTTAAACATATGCTTTATATATTAATCGGATTTTTTTTTGTAGTATTTTTTTCTGCACTAGAACAAAAGCATTTATTTAAAGTTTCAATTTTCTTATTTTTTACGTGTTTTATTTTTTTATTATTAGTACCTATAATTGGGGTTGAGGTTAAAGGCTCAAAACGATGGCTAGATTTATTTTTTTTACCAAGATTCCAACCAATAGAACTTTTAAAACCTTTTATCATTGTAATAATAGCTTCAGTTTTGAGCTCAGAAAGTAATAGAAATATTTACTACAAATATTTTTTGAGTTTTATGGTTCTTGTGCCTATAATTTTTCTTTTGATTACTCAACCTGATGTTGGTCAAACTTTTTTAGTTTTATTAACTTGGCTATCTTTGATCTTTATTTCTGGAATAAACTTAGTAATATTTTTTTTATTTTTTGGATTAGCACTTATTCTTTTATTATATTTAATTTTTTTTATACCAAAGTTTGCTTATATTTTGATAAGACTTAAATCATTTTTTGATCCATCGTCTGGAAATAATTATCAATCAGAAAAAGCTTCAGAAGCTATAATTAATGGAGGTTTTTTTGGCAAGGGCATAGGTGAAGGGATATTAAAAAATAGAGTTCCGGAAGCACATACTGACTATATTGTTTCAGTTATATCGGAAGAATTTGGTGCAATAATAGTAATTACTTTAATGGTAATTTTTTTATTTTTTATATATCAAGTATTCAAGAAATTATATTATGAAAAAGATGATAAGATTAAATTAATTCTAGTAGGTTCAATTTCAATTATACTTTTTCAAACATTAATTCATATTGGTGTAAATATTAGGTTGTTTCCAACTACTGGCATGACTCTACCTTTTTTGAGTTATGGTGGATCCTCAATAGTTGGAACTGCGATTATATCTGGTATTATTTTAAATCTTACAAAAAGAAAAATAAATAATTAAATGAAAAAAAAAGTTTTAATATCTACGGGTGGATCTGGTGGCCATGTAATTCCAGCAACAATTTTCTATGATCATTTAAAAAATAATTTTGATGTATTTATTTTTTCAGATAAAAGGGGCTGTAAATTTCTAAATGTGGAAAAATATCCTGTTAAAGTTTTAAATACACCTCAATTAAAATTAAATATTCTTACATTGCCATTTAATCTAATGAAAATATTTATATTAATAATTAAATCTTTAATTTTTATAAAGAAAAATAATATAGATATTTTAATATCTACGGGTGGATATATGTCTTTGCCATTATGCATTGCATCCAAATTGGCTAATATTGATATTTATCTTTTTGAGCCAAATATGGTTCTAGGTAGATTAAATAATATTTTTTTAAAGTTTAGTAAAAAAATTTTTTGTTACTCTAGTGATATCAAAAATTTTCCACTAAGATTTTTAAAAAAAATTGAATTAATAGAACCAATGCTTAGAAAAGAATTTTATTCTGTCAAAAAAAATAAAAGTATAAGCGTAAAAGCAAAAATTAATCTATTAATCATAGGAGGGAGCCAGGGTGCTAAGTTATTCGATTTTACACTTAAAGAGACAACTTTAGAACTATCAAAAAAATACCAATTAAAGGTTTTTCATCAAACTAATTTTTCAAATTATGAAAATTTAAAATTTTTTTATAATAAGCATAATATTATTAGTGAACTGTTTGATTTTGATGAGAATGTTATAGAATATATTAAGGATACAAATCTTGCAATAACCAGAGCGGGAGCATCAACTTTATCTGAGTTAACATTTTTAAATATTCCATTCTTAGCGATACCGCTTCCTACGGCCAGAGATGACCATCAGTATCAAAATGCTTTATTTTATAAAAATAAAAATTGTTGCTGGCTGCTAAAAGAAGATCTGCTTAATCAAGAAAGTTTAATTAAGATTTTGCAAAATATCATTGAGAATTATGATGATTATTTGAAAAAAAAAACCAATATGAAAAATTTTAGTTATCAAAATACTTGGAATAAGATAAATCAAAAACTTATAAGTACAATTAATGAATATTAAATTAGCTAAAACAGAAATTATCCATTTTATAGGTATTGGTGGAATAGGCATGAGTGGCCTTGCATTAATAATGAAGGGAATGGGATTTAAGATTCAGGGAACAGATATTTCAATGAATAAAAACATTGAAAGATTAAAAAAAAATAAGATTAAAATTCTTATTGGACATCAAAAAAATAACATTAATAAAGCAACCATAATTGTAATTTCATCCGCAATTAAGAATAGTAATCCAGAAATTTTGTCTGCAAAAAGGAAACAGCTTCCAATCTACAAAAGGGGTGACATGCTTGCACATATTGTTTCTTTAACAAAAAATATTGTAGTGGCTGGATCACATGGCAAAACAACAACAACATCGCTCATATCTGCAATTTTTTCTAAAGCAAAGCTAGATCCTACAATTATTAATGGTGGTGTGCTAAATTCTTTTAATAACTCAGCAAGATTAGGTAAAAGTAATTGGAGTATTTTAGAGGCAGGTGAATCAGATGGAAGTTTTATTAAAGTTTCACCTACTTACTCCATAATAACAAACATAGATAGAGAGCATATGGACTTTTATAAGTCTATGAATAATCTAAAAAACTTATTTATTAATTTTATTGAAAAGGTCCCTTCATTTGGAAAATCTTTTATATGCATTGATGATCAAAATAATATTCAAATTCTTAAAAAAATTAAAATAAAAAATTTTTATACATACGGAACAAATGTAAAATCTCAATTTTATATAAAAAAAATTAAACAATTTAGAAATTATTCTCAATTTAGTGTTAGTGTTAAATTACCAGGTAAAAAAAACTTAAGTATTAATAACGTAAAGATACCACTTCTAGGATTACATAATATAAGGAATGCAACTGCAGCATTGGCGGTAGCAATAACAATAGGAATTTCAAAAAATATTATTAAACAAGGGCTCAAAGAATTTAAGGGCGTTCAAAGAAGATTTAATAAGATATTTACTTATAGAAATATTGAATTTTATGATGATTATGCTCATCATCCAACTGAAATTAAAGAACTTTTAAGTGGCGTTAGAGAAGCGTATAAAAAAGAAGAAATTGTATGTATATTTCAACCACATAGAATATCTAGATTAAAAGATTTGCGAGAAGAATTTAGTCTTTCATTTAAAAAAGCGGATATTGTAATTTTATGCCCAGTATATTCTGCTGGTGAGAAATTAAGGTTAGGTTTTAGTTATTTAAATTTTGCAAAAGAGATAATGAAGAAATCAAATGTTGAACTATATATTGTTAGAGATCAATACGAACTTGCAAAGTTTATTAAACAAAAGATATATGGTTCAAAAGTAGTAATAGGAATGGGTGCTGGATCAATTTCAAATTGGTTAAAAGAGCTGCCAAAAATAATATGATACAAAATAAAAAATTAGAGACTTTCTCTAAAAATATTAAGGGAGAATTACTTTTTGACTATAATTTAAAAAAAACAAATTGGTTTAATATTGGTGGTAAGGCAAAAGCTTTTTTTAAACCAGAATCTTTAAGTGAATTAGTTTTATTTCTCAGAGAATTTGGAAAAAAAGAAAACATTTTAGTGCTAGGAGCTGGTTCTAACATACTTATAAAAGAGGAATTATTTGATGGTGTCGTAATTAAGCTCGGAAAAAATTTTTCAAATATTTCGTTATTGCCCAATAGAACTATTATAGCCGGAAGTTCTGCAACAGATAAAAAGTTATCAGATTTTGCTATGGAAAATAATGTAGGTGGGTTAGAATTCCTAGCCTGCATTCCAGGTACAATTGGAGGAGGGCTAAGAATTAATTCCGGTTGTTTTGGAACTGAATTTAAAGATATTCTATTATCCGTACAAGCAATTGATAGAAAGGGAATGATACATACTATTCCAGCATCAGAAATAAATTTTGGTTATAGAATGAGCCCTTTAGACAAGGATTTAATATTTTTAAGTGCTTCATTTAAAGGGGTACCCAAAGATAAAAAAGAAATTATAGAACTTATAAAAAATTTAAAAGAGAAAAAAGAAATTGCCCAACCAACAAAAATAAAAACTGGAGGAAGTACGTTTAAGAATCCTATAAGTCAAACAAACAAAAAAGTATGGCAACTAATTAAAGACTCTGTACATTTAGATAAAAAATTTGGAGATGCTGAAATATCAAAAAAACATTGTAATTTTTTTGTTAACTCGAATCAAGCAAGCTTTAAAGATATGAAAAAATTAATTGAATACGTAAGAGAAAATGTAAAATTAAAAACAGGTATAAACTTGGAAACAGAAATAGTAATAATTGAATAATATATGAAAAAAAAAGTTTTAATTTTGGGAGGTGGAATTTCAAAAGAAAGATTAATCAGTTTAGAAACAGCAAAAGAAGTCTTCAGAGAATTAGTTGTAAAAAAATATAAAGTTTTAATTTGTGAACCAGATAAAAATTTAATAAATAAGATAAATAGATTTAAACCAGATGTTATATTTAATGCATTACATGGTCAATTTGGAGAAGATGGCTTTATTCAAACAATTCTAGAATCTCAAAAAATTAAATATACTCATTCTGGAGTCATTGCATCATCTATAGCAATGGATAAAGAAATTTCTAAAAAAATTTTTTTGAAAAATAAAATATTAACCCCAAAATATATAAAGATTAATTTTAATAAAAATAAAAAAATTGATAAAGAATTAATTAGAAAAATTGACCAAAAACTTGGTTTTCCTGTGGTTATAAAACCAATTAACGAAGGATCAAGTGTACATGTTTATATTTGTAGTAAAAAAAATATAATTCAAAAAATTAATAAACTTAAATTTTATAAAGAAATTTTAGTAGAAGAATTTATTGCTGGAAGAGAAATACAAGTTGCAATACTGGGAAAGAAAAAACTAGGAGCCATAGAACTAAAACCAAAAAGAAAATTTTATGATTATGAGGCCAAATATAATGTTAAAGCAAAAACACAGCATATAATTCCAGTTGATATAAGTAGCGACAATTTAAAAAAAGTTTTAAATATAGCATTTAAAGCTCATAATTTAATTGGCTGTAAGGGAGTTACGAGATCTGATTTTAAGTTTTTTAAGGGGAAATTTTATTTGTTAGAGATTAACACACAACCAGGTATGACAAAGCTTTCTCTAGTACCTGAAATAGCAGCTTACAATGGAATGAGCTTCATAGATTTAATTGAATGGATTTTAAAAGATGCTTCAATCGATAGATAAAAAAAACAGACTTTTTTTATACATATTTTTATTTTTTCTATTATCCACAATTAATAATAAATCTCTTGTTAATAGCCACATCGATTATGTAGTTAACGACTTTTTGATATCAGGGCTATCAGATAAAGATAATCATAAGATAGCAAATGATTTAAAAACATCATTATTGCAAAATATATTTTTTATAGATAAAAAAAAGTTTAGTAAAATTTTATATTCCAATAATTTAGTACATTCTTTTAAAGCCAAAAAAATTTATCCAAACATAATCAGGGTAGATATAAAAAAAACTGATTTCTTTGCAATAATAAATAGCAATAATCAAAAATTTTTCATTGGCTCAAATGCTAAATTAATTAAAGTTAATGGGTCTAAAAAAAAACTACCTTTTATTTTTGGAAAAATTGACTATAAAAAATTTTTAGAATTTAAAAAAATTATTGATAAATCAAAATTTAAGTATAATAAGATTTCTTCAATATACTATTATCCGTCTGATCGTTGGGATATAAAGACCAAAGATGATTTGTTAATTAAGCTTCCAGAAAAACATTTATCTAATGCTTTGAGGATAGCGTATAAGATAAAAAATGATACTCAATTTAAAATGAAAAAGATTATTGATTTAAGAATACCCGATCAAGTTATTGTATCTGAATGAGTAATAAAAATTTTGATAACTTTTTAGACTTTGGATCTTCTAAGATAAGGTTGGTAGCTTTTGATAAGAACAATAAAGATAATAATTATTTAATAGAAAATAATTGTTTATCAAATATTAATATTAATGAATTAAACTTTTCAAAATGCGACGTTATAATTGACAAGATTATTTTAGATATAGAAAAAAAAACGGATGAACATTTAGATAATATTAATTTGATGGTCGATACGCCAGATGCACTTTCTATTGGTTTGTCATTATCAGAAAAAATGGAAGGAAATAAAATAAAAAAACAAGATATAGAATATCTAATCCAAGATGCAAAACAACAAGTGATAAGATCTTATCCAAATGAAAATATAATACATATAATAGTCACAAATTATAGGATTAATGAAATTGATTACAACTCTCTACCAGTAGATATTAGTTGCAAAAAGATATCAATAGATATTATTTTTATTTGTTTTCCAAAAAAACTTACAAAAAGTTTAGAAGAATTATTTTATAAACACCATGTTTCAGTTCAACAATTTTTATTTTCTAGTTATGCAAAATCATTAAATTATAAAAATGAATTAGGATCTTTTAAAGATATTGCATTTATTGATATTGGTTACGAAAAAACCTCAGTAATATATTTTAAAAATGATAATTTTAATTTTTTCTGCATGATACCAATTGGAAGTCACCATATTACAAAAGATATATCAAAAATTTTAAAAATAAATTTAGAAAAGTCCGAGAAAGTGAAACTTAATTTTGATAAAGATAATAATTTTTTAAAAGAAAATAACTTATCATTAGATTTAATTAAACAAATTATATTTGCAAGAGTAGAAGAAATTTTAGAGATAAGTACACAAAATGTTAAGTTGAATAAATCAAATAAAAATACAGGTGAATTAAAGTTAATCTTAACAGGAGAAGGATCAAGAATTTTAGATAATAATTTTAAAGAAAATATTTCTTTTTTAAGTGATATTAATTTGCTAGAAGAGACTACTTTGGATGTATGTGAGTCAGGCCTCAAACTTAAGCAAGGCATTAATAAGCAGGAAGTCGTAATAATACCTAAAAAGTTTCTAAAAAAAGGTTTTTTTGAGAGGCTTTTTCATTTTTTTAGATAATCTTGTATTTTCTTGTAATATTTCTTGTTTTTAAAACTTCCCATGAAGCTTTTATAAAACTCTAATGTCAGTTTTAAATCAAAAAACTATTAAAACACCAATTATAATAGAGGGCATCGGACTTCACACTGGAAATAATGTTCATATGGAAATTAAACCATCTGAACCTAATACGGGAATTATTTTTAAGAGAACTGACCTTAAAAAAGATAATCTTGTAATTCCCGGAGTATACAATGTGAGTAGTGCAGTTCTTTGTACAACTATTTCCAATGATTTTGGAGCAAGTGTTTCAACAATTGAGCATTTAATGGCAGCGCTATATGGTATTGGAATAGATAATGCATTAATTGAAATAGATAATGAAGAAGTTCCAATTTTAGATGGATCTGCAAAATTTTTTGTTGAACAAATTAATAAAGCTGGCATTGAAGTTAGTGAAGCACCTATAAAAATTATTAAGATAGAAAAAAAAATTTCTTTTAAAGATGGAGTAAAATCTATTTCAATTGAGCCAAGTAAAATTAGTTTAGATATAGATTTTGAAATTAAATATGAAAACCCATGCATTGGCACTCAAAGAAATATAATTAAGGTTTATGAAACAGATTTGACTGAAATATACAATTCGAGAACTTTTTGCCTGTATGAAGATGTCGAAAAGTTAAGAAAGATGAATTTAGCAAAAGGTGGATCTTTAGACAACGCGATAGTTGTCCGAGGAAAAAAAATATTAAACAAAGAAGGTATTAGAAATAGTAAAGAATTTGTAAATCATAAAATTTTAGATTGTATGGGTGATTTATATTTGTCAGGTTATAAGATTATTGGAAAAATAATCTGTTCACAGGGTGGTCATAATCTTACGAATCAACTATTAAGAAAAGTTTTTCAGGATAATGCAAACTTTTCCATCATAGAGATTAAAGAAAAGAATGTTCCACATGCATTTATTAATAAAAACTTCTTAAAATCTATTGCATAATAATTTATTTTTTTAGTCATAATCTGCTAAAAACACTAAATGAAAAAAATTTATTTAACTATTTTATTTATTGTTATTTTATCTTCATGCTCGGGAGATAAAAAGAAAATATCCATAATCCAAGAAAAAGAAATAAATCTTCAAATGATTGAGGCTTATAACTTAGGCATGAAAGCTTTAGAAGAGGGCGACGGATTGTCAGCAGCACAAAAATTTAATGAAGCTGAGTTAATTTTTCCTCAATCGGAATGGGCATCAAAGTCATCATTGATGTCAGCGTATTCTTATTATAAAGATTCATATTATGGCGATGCAATTAATGAGCTTGAAAGATTTATAGATGTTTATTCAAAAAATAAGAATATTGCTTATGCACATTATCTTTTAGGAATGTGTTATTACGAATCAATCATCGATGAAAAAAAAGATTTAGGACCTCTAAATAAATCAAAAAAACAATTTGAATATTTATTGAAAAATTACCCAAATACAGATTATGCAGCAGATGCTAAATTTAAATTGGATATGATTCAGGAAATTTTAGCATCAAAAGAAATGTATATTGCCAAACATTATATCAAGAAACAAAAATGGATTGCCGCAATTAACAGATTAAAAAATATTATTAATAATTACTCAACAACAATCTATGTAGAAGAAGCATTATTCAGATTGGTTGAAGTGCATTATAAAATTGGCTTAGAGAGTGAAGCAAAAAAGTATGCAAAAACATTAGGCTATAACTATCAATCTAGTGATTGGTATGAGAAATCTTATGGATTATTTAATAAAAATTATAAAACAAAAAAAAAAATTATTAAAAAAAAGAGAAATAAAATTTTAATGAAAGTAAGATCTATTTTAGATTGAGATGAAAAAAGATGAAGTAAAAAAAGATTACCAAAAAAAAATTTCTTTAATCAAAAAGTATAACCAGTTTTATTATGACAAAAACAAACCACTGATTCTTGATCATGAATATGATTTAATAAAAAAAGAAATAATTCAATTAGAAAAAAAGTATATTTTTTTGAAAAGTAAAGAATCGCCATCAAAAATTGTGGGATTTAAGCCTTCAAAAAATTTTAAAAAAATTAAGCATAAAATACCAATGCTATCTTTGGGAAACGCTTTTGACAAAAATGATTTAGAAAACTTTGAAAAAAAAATTTTAAATTTTTTAAGTTATGAAAATAATAATATTGAATATAGTGCGGAGCCAAAAATTGATGGTATTTCTGCTTCATTAATTTATGAAAATGGCAAATTTATAAAAGGATTATCTAGAGGAGATGGCAAAGAAGGAGAAGATATTACAGAAAACCTAAGAACTATTAGTGATATTCCAAAACTTATAAATATAAAAAATTTCCCAAAAGAAATTGATATACGTGGAGAAGTTTTTATTAAGAATAATGATTTTAAAAAAATAAAAGAAAAATTTGCAAACCCAAGAAATGCTGCCTCAGGTTCATTAAGACAAAAGGACCCAAATATAACAAAAAATATTCCCCTAAGGTTTATTGCGTATACTTTTGGTTATGCAAAAAATATGCAAATTAATACTCAATCTTATTTTTTAAAAAATCTTAAAGTATGGGGGTTTAAAACTAATTCATTAAACAAAACAATTACAGGAATTGAAAATTTAATTATAAACCATGCTGATTTGGAAAAAAAAAGAAAAGAGATAGAGTTCGATATTGATGGAGTTGTTTATAAGGTAAATGATTTTAATTTACAAAGAAGATTGGGTTTTGCAGCTAATGCGCCTAGGTGGGCTATAGCTCATAAATTTTCTGCAAATAGCTCAATCTCAAAAATTTTAAATATAGAAATTCAAGTTGGTAGAACCGGCGCTCTTACGCCAGTGGCTAAAATCAAACCTGTAAATATTGGTGGGGTTGTAGTCTCAAATGCAACTCTTCATAATGAAGATGAAATTGAGAGGAAAGATATACGTGTTGGAGATGTTGTAACCGTAGAAAGAGCTGGTGATGTAATTCCACATGTAATCTCTGTTAATTTTTCAAAGCGAACAAATGAATCAAAACAGTTTATATTTCCAAATAAATGTCCTTCATGTGGCTCCAAAACTATTAAAGATTTTAACGAAATAACAAAAAAACAAGATGCAGTTAGAAGGTGCCTAAGCGAAGGCTATGAATGTGAAAAAATTGCTATAGAAAAATTAAAACATTTTGTTTCTAAGGATGCTTTAAATATTGATGGATTTGGAAAAAAAATAGTGGAGAATTTTTGGCAACTTAAATTAATAAATTTACCACAAGATATTTTTAATTTGGACTATGAAAAAATTAAAATTCTTGAAGGATGGGGAAACCAATCTACATCTAATTTAAAATACTCAATAGAAGACAAAAAAAAGATATCATTAGAAAAATTTATATTCGCTCTTGGTATAAGACACATAGGTCAAGAAAATTCAAAACTTTTATCAAGACATCTAAAGACAGCAGAAAATTTTTTTAATCTATCTGTTAATACTGATATAAAAGAGCTTGTAAATATTGATGGAATTGGAGAAACACAAATTCGATCTCTCAAAAGTTTTTTTTTAAATAAAACTAATTTAAAAGTTTTATCTGAACTGAAAAAAATTCTAAAGATACCCAATGTCGCTCAAATTAATAGGGATGGTGCCTTAAAAAACAAAACATTTATGCTTACTGGTAAACTTCATGGAATCAGCAGAGCTGAAGCCAAATCACTTATAGAGCAAAATTCAGGAAGAATAATTAGCAATGTGGGTAAAAAACTTAACTATTTGATTATTGGAGAAAAGCCTACTAATAAAAAAGTTAATGATGCCAAAGATTTAGATATTAACATAATTACACAAGATGAATGGATTAAAATGCTAAATAAGACTCGCTAACCACTTTCTTTCTTTTAAGTCTAGATACTGAGAGTATTTAGAATAAATATCCAAATGATATTTAAATAAATAATTTTTTTCATTTTTATTTAGCAACTCGTAGTTTATTAGATCTGTTTCAATTGGAGCAAAAGTAAGATTTTCAAAGTGTAAATTATTCTTAGTTTTCTTCACATAAACTAAATTTTCTATTCGAATGCCAAAAAAACCTTTTTTATAGAAGCCTGGCTCATTACTTAGCACCATCCCTTTTTCAATCTTGACAGAATTAAACTTAGATATTGATTGTGGCCCTTCATGAACATTTAAAAAGAAACCAACACCATGGCCAGTGCCATGTGGGTAATCCAGGCCTTTTTTTTTTAAAAATTGTCTAGCTTTTATATCTATCTTTTTACCAATATTGTCTTTTTTTAAGTTTGTTTCTGCAACTGCTATATGTCCCTTTAATACTCTGGTAAAAACATCTTTTATATTTTTTTTTGGTTTAGAAAAACAAATTGTTCTGGTTACATCTGTAGTTCCATATTTATATTGGCCACCAGAGTCACATAAAAATATATCATTTTTTTT
>Ga0115003_10003526_pt1 | contig 12317 bp, 11 predicted proteins | sample ArcticOcean_MG_C_7_FD_88736 | JGI IMG/M metagenome (GOLD analysis project Ga0115003, IMG submission 88736) | Marine microbial communities from western Arctic Ocean - ArcticOcean_MG_CB11_88 | ecosystem: Environmental > Aquatic > Marine > Oceanic | place: Arctic Ocean: Canada Basin | collected... | reverse complement strand
ACCACTTAATGACCCGAAAAAACAACTCGATAAAGTTAGAAAAATTAGTGGTGTATATTTCAATTTACATGACCTGCGTAGAACATTTATTACTATTGCTGAAAGCCTTGACATTAACACCTATGCCCTCAAACAGCTACTGAACCATAAAGACCAACGCGATGTGACTGGTGGTTACATTATTACGGATATGGAGCGTCTGCGTGAACCCATGAATAAGATTACTGACTATATATTGGAGCAAGTGAGATAATGCGTTATTGCACTGTCTCAGATTCAAAAAGACTCGAAACAATCATTTGGCTGGCAAAACACCTTGAAACAACATTGGTAGTTACAAAGGCCCAATTAAAACACCTTGATGAACGAGCATTTGGAGAACTTAACAACTTTTACAATGAAAAGCAAATCACATATAAGCAGTGGCGAGATATTTACACTAACCACGGGTGGATTGAAGAGCCTGAATACAAGTGCTGTTACAATCCATCAGACTCAAAGCAGCATAGAGACGTATCAGATAGAAACCAAGGAATCAAAGGTAGAGAGGTGTTCGCTTTTGCTTCATATCAAAAAGATATGCTGTATAAAGATTCATACGAGGTTTGGAGTTCGTACTTCACTCGCTGGCAATTAAAATATAGTCTTATACAAAGCGCCCAATTCAACTTGAACTTGTTAACCTCGCTTTCATACATTACAATTGAAGAGGCGCTGTTTGCTCTGCTTGGAATTAACCCAAATGTTTTAAGTGAGTCGGGCTTTCATGATTGGCGTTTATACGACTTAAAAGCCCCTGAAGTTAAAAAAATAACCTATCAAGACAACACTGGGAGAGAGTGGACAACAGATACTGGCACTACCAACTTTTTTGAGGAAAAGTTAGCAAATACTCAGGAATACAAGCTACTACTCAGAGAATTTAACCAAGCCAAGATACATACTCAAGATTTTACTGATTGGGCAACAAATGCTAATTTATTGAAAATAGTCATTACTTATTCAAGCACTAAGCACCATCGAGAGTCGACAGAACAACTACAGAACACTATCGACAACATCGCAAGGGGCATAATGAAGAAACACCCAACTACGAAGAAATACATTCTCGCAGAAGATGTATCAGCTGCTCTACTGCAAGACTATCAAATAAACCAAAGTTCAGAGACAATCCGAACAAAAAAACTTAAAAAGTTCCCAAACTTTTAAGAAAAAGCACACAAGCACATAAATAGCACACAGTTTTCTTACTGTGGCAATCTCTCTACGTCCTATTAATAGCACACCGAACCCATTTTATTCTTCCTAAGAAACGTATATTTAGCACTACCAAAACAAATGGTGGAAATAGTTATTTAATTACCTTAGAGGAGACAAACAGATGTCAGATAGATTACTTAATACAAAGCAAGCAAGCCTGTTTCTTGGGCTTAATGAGAAATCACTAGCAAACAGCAGGTACACAGGTCTGGGGGTAAAAGTGCCTTATATCAAATTAGGCAAGATAGTTCGTTATCGATTATCTGACTTAGAAGCATATCTGAATAACAATACCTTTAATCACACTGGTGAAGCTAAGGGGTTATTAGATGTCAAAAAATAATACAAAAGATAAAACCACTACTTTAGAGGTAGGGGTAAATGATAAGAATCTTGACAAGACCAAATTACCCGCCGATGATGATGGCGCTAAATGGGATATTGAGGATAAACAAAAACAAGATGTCATCTTAATTAGCATTGCAACAAAGCAGTGCAAGTTTTTCCATGACAGTCAGGGTGAGGTTTTTGCAAAAATATCGGTCAACAACCACACTGAAATATGGAATCTTACATCGATGGGGTTTCGGGACTGGATTTCACATCAGTTATGGTCTCAGCATCAAGAGGGTCTATCCAATGCAAGCCTTGATTCTGCCTTAGCTACACTTCGAGGCATTGCTACCTTTGACTCGCCAACAGAAGAAGTATATTTAAGAGTTGCACAAATTAATAATGAGCTATACATCGACCTGTGCAATGATGACTGGCAAGTATTGAAAGTGACTAAAAGTGGCTGGTCCTTAATCAATAAATCGCCAGTAGCATTTGTTAGGGCAAAAAATATGCGCGCCCTAAAGATTCCGAACACTAAGGGAGATATTAACCTTCTCAAGAAACACATCAACATCAAAGAGAAAGATTTTGTTTTGGTTATTGGATGGTTATTGATGAGCATGCAGGCCGGCACTGGGGCTTACCCGATGCTTGTATTAATAGGGTCAGCAGGATGCGGCAAGACGACGATTTCTCGCATGCTTAGGGAGCTGTTAGACCCTAACATTGCCTCTCTTTTATCAAAACCTAAAACAGACGATCTAAGAGTGCTTGGCGTAAATAACCATGTTCTCGCATTTGATAACTTATCAGGCATTAGTCCCAATCAAAGTGATGCGCTATGCAAAATATCTACAGGCGACAATCAGACAGTAAGAAAACTCTACACCACTAACGAAGAATTTACGATCTCATTAAAGAAACCCATCCTTCTTAATGGTATTGATGAAATTGCAAAACGAAGCGATATGGCTAGTCGAAGCATTAAGATTGAGTTAACCAAACTTAAAAAATCAAACTCTGAATCTAATGTTTGGGATGTGTTCATCAGAGATGTTCCATTAATTCTTGGCGGACTTCTCGACGGGTTAAGTGCGGCCCTAAAAAATCATGGGCATATCAAAATAACTGATCTTCTTAGAATGGGTGATTTTTGCAAGTGGGCAACGGCTGCTGGGGCAGCATATGGATGGAAGGAGGATGAATTTATGTTAGCTTATACAGAAAATGTGGAACAATCCTATTTGGACTCTGTTGAGTCTTCTGAGTTTGCATCTGCACTTGTCACAATGTTTGACACACGCTCTGAGTTTAAAGGGGTGCCATTAGAGTTACTAGTTCAATTAGATTCACTATCCGTTGAAGGCAACATCAAGAACGTAAGAACAGCAAAAGGTGTTACGGAACAATTATCTCGTTTTGAAAATGCTCTGAACAAACTTGGAATATTTATTAAAAAATATAGAGATCGAACCAACAAGACAGTTTTGATAATTACCAAACATGAATCAACTTACAACAGAGTGGTCAAGACAAACTCTCAGAGCGACGAAGACTGGTTAAAGGATTATGATTTGAGTTAAATACTTTTTGATAAACAAGTCCTGCATGTTATGCACTTTGCATGACTTGCATGACTTGCATGACTTAAAAAGCTGAAAGTTATAATTAATAAAACCGCTTAATCGGTAAAGGTGCTTTTGGAAATGAAACTCTAGAAATTGTGTATTTGCTGGTAGTGAACTTCGATGGTTTTAGCTTCTATTTCTTCGTTTAAGTAGCTTTCTTGAGGAGTCCATAGCAATTTATCCGTTAATGATTAAACCCCTATTTCTTGTGTGAAGGAATCAAAAAATTAATGCTAAAACTGATCTAAAATAAAAACAACAGAAGGTAATTACTACTGCCTTAAACGTTAAATAAGAGTTTAATATTAATAATTAATTTTCAGAATAACCAAGGAGAGTCATCATGACATTACATTTAGGAGACATCGCACCAAATTTTGTTCAGAAATCGACAGCTGGAGATATTGATTTTCACGCCTGGCTCGACTCCAGTTGGGGGTTGTTATTCTCACATCCGAAAGACTTCACGCCAGTTTGTACTACCGAGCTGGGTGCGACATCAAAACTTAAAGATGAGTTTGTGCGTCGTAACGTGAAGGTCTTAGCTGTAAGCGTCGATGTGCTCGACTCGCATTCCCTATGGCTAAATGACATCAATGAAACACAAAATACTACTGTCGATTTTCCAGTGTTGGCTGATCCAGATCACATCGTCTCTGACCTCTATGACATGATTCATCCTAATGCCAGCGATACCTTAACGGTGCGCTCGGTGTTCTTCATCGACCCGAAAAAGAAAATACGCGCGACTATTACATATCCCGCTAGCACGGGACGCAACTTCAACGAAATCCTGCGTGTGATTGATTCGCTTCAGCTGACCGATGGCTACAGCGTTGCCACACCAGCAAACTGGAACGTCGGTGATGACGTTATTATTGTGCCATCACTCCAGGACCCGGAAGTGTTGAAGCAAAAATTCCCAAAAGGTTATACGGTTGTTAAACCCTACCTACGCATCACACCACAACCTGACTTGAATTAATCCAAGCATAGAAATTGTGGATACGACGAACCACGCAGCGGGAAAGCAGCCGTTCTACCCGCGTCATGAATCCGAAGTTAGCCTATGACAAATCGACTATCCCAAGAAAACTCTCCAGCCGTGACAACTCTCGATAATCTTGCAAAGTTGGTAAATTACTCACTTATGGACACTCTCAACTGTGATCCTGACGCGAAAGACAATGGTGCCGACCACGAATCACGACAAGTCTTTACTGGCCACTATGTCCCTGTTAATCCTACGCCAATCAGAGACCCTGAGTACATCATGCATAGCAAAAACCTTTTTCATGATCTTGGTTTCGCCGATAGCATGACGCAGTTAGACGACTTCGTCCGCATGTTCTCCGGCGACATCTCACACGTTCCGAAGCCGATGCGCAAAGTTGGTTGGGCTTGTGGATACGCACTTTCGATCTTTGGTACCGAATACTACCAACAATGTCCATTCCAAACTGGCAACGGATATGGCGATGGTCGCGCAATTTCAGTGCTTGAAGCCGTTATCAATGGACGGCGCTGGGAAATGCAGCTAAAAGGTGGGGGTAGAACGCCATACTGCCGCGGCGCTGATGGTCGAGCCGTCCTTCGATCAAGTATCCGAGAATTCCTCGCACAAGAGCACATGCACGCGCTTGGAGTTCCAACATCTCGCTCTCTGAGTTTATACGTTTCGAAAACCGAGACGGTCAAACGACCTTGGTACTCTGAGGGCTCGCACTCGAAAGACCCCGACATGCTTATATCTGAGGCAGTCGCTATCTCAACTCGCGTCGCACCGTCTTTCATTCGTGTCGGGCAACTCGAACTCTTCAGCCGCCGCGCTCGTAAGAGTGAGCACCCAAAAGCAATGGAGGAACTCGAGAAAATTGTGATGCACTTAATTGATCGTGAGTACAGTGATGTAATCGACAAGAAACTAGCTACCCCAGAAAAAGTAGTATTGCTCGCGCGTGAATTCCGCAACCGACTTACATCACTTGTGGCGAACTGGATCCGCGTCGGCTACTGCCAGGGTAACTTCAATAGCGACAACTGTGCGGCTGGTGGCTTCACACTTGACTATGGTCCATTTGGATTCTGTGATGAATTCAGTCCTCATTACCAGCCGTGGATAGGCGGTGGACATCACTTCTCGTTTTTGAATCAAACAGTGGCAGCGGAACGCAACTTCCACGTGTTTTGGACTGCATTGCAGCCGATGCTAACATCGTATCCAGACTATTTGCAACAGCTCGATGAGATTCGAAATAGCTTTTCGAAAGTAATGCAATCAAAAATGGAGAATATGTGGGCTGCTAAACTTGGACTTAATACTTTTCACCCAGAGTTATTCAGTGAGCTCGAAACGCTTATGGTACAAACTCCTGTAGATTACACTATCTTCTTTCGCGAACTTTCGATGCTACCTAATGATATTGATCTGCTCAAAAAAAGCTTCTATAAGGGCTTAAAGGATGAGATAGACTCCGAAGAGATTGAAAAGCGCTGGTCAGAGTGGTTCACAAAATGGAAATCGCTCATCGATAGCTCCAGTACAACTGACAAGAATAATATTCTGCACCTCTCCAATAAGGAGATCTCAAGGCAGATGAAACTTGTCAACCCAAAATATAGTTTGCGAGAGTGGTTTGTTGTACCTGCATATCAGAAAGCAACTAAAAGGGACTACTCTTTAGTTCGTGAGCTTCAGGAAGTCATGACGAATCCATACGAAGAACAGTCGAAGAACGTGGAGGAGAAATACTATAGACTTAAGCCTCTTGACTTTTTTGAGGTCGGTGGATTGTCTTATTACAGCTGCTCGTCATGATTTCTCACAAACTGACAGGTCAAAAACAACATATCGGTGATGTCTACGCAGAATCTCATCGAGTACTAGAAGGATTACCATGACGTCGAATCGTCTTTCACCCTTATCGGAGAAGCCAGATACGATAGTACAAACAGATATTGTTGAGGAAAAGACCTCTGCCGAAGAGGTGGTTGTAGCCTACCACGAGCGAACAAAACACCACTTTCACCGTTACGCTACTGCACTTGGCTTGGACTGGGCAACCCAGCCTGATCCATTTCGGCGTTACTCAGGAGCGGATCTAGTTCATCTCCCTCTACCAAAAGCGGGCTGTCCACTGCCCTATTGGCAGCTATATACAAGCAAGATCATGGCGCAGTCACCACTGTCACTGTCATCAATCTCACTTTTTTTCCGGTATGCACTATCGCTGACGGCATGGAAACAGTCTGGTGATATCACGTGGCCGTTACGAGCAAATCCATCGAGTGGAAATCTTCATCCGACTGAAGGCTATGCCATACTGCCTACAGTTGATCAGATCGGAGATTCGGCTGCCGTGTACCACTATGCTCCAAGAGAACATGCTCTTGAACGGCGTGCGGTGCTCGACTCTAAACGATGGATTGAGTTGACTGAATCTTTCCCTGAGAACTCCTTCTTTGTGGGATTGTCATCGGTGCAATGGCGGGAAGCCTGGAAGTATGGTGAACGCGCGTTTCGTTACTGTCAACACGATATTGGACATGCGCTTACTACCCTTCGTATTGCTGCGGCGGCGCTGGGCTGGAGGCTAGAACTCCTTGACAGCGTTACCAATGACACCCTCTCTAATCTCCTTGGGCTTGACCGTGATGAGGATTTCTTGGCAGCGGAGCGTGAGGAGGCTGAGCTGCTCGTACTGATTTCACCAAATTTATCAACACCGATTCTAACAGAATCTAAGTCGCTGACAACGCATGGCAGTGGTGTTATTTGGCAAGGAAAAGCTAATACACTGAGCTCCGAACACTGCGTCGAGTGGCCTGTGATCGACGCCGTTAAACAGGCAACAAGGCGATTTGAAAGATCACCTATCAAGGAGGACTTCTCCCATTTTCCCTTGGAAGAAACACTTTTCAACACACCCATCCGACAAGGCAATCTGACTGCGGAAACAGCCATTCTTGGTCGTCGCAGTGCAGTTGCAATGGATGGTTCAACGTCGATCTCGAAAGCAACATTCTTTCACATGCTCGCCCGACTGATTCCTACACAAGATCGACGAGCTATACCTTGGGATGCGATCCCCTGGCGACCACGTATCCACATTGGGCTTTTCGTTCACCGAGTTGACGGCTTAATGCCTGGTATTTACACACTTGTCCGAGATCTAGACAAGATCGACATTCTCAAAAAAGTAATGCATTCAGAATTTTGTTGGCACAAAGTGCCCGACTGTCCACCAGGACTCCCCTTGTATCTCCTTAAAGAGGGTGATTATCGAGAGCTGGCGACTAAAGTCTCTTGTGGCCAGGATATCGCCGGTGATGGTGCCTTCAGCTTGGCCATGATTGCCGACTATAGGAGTACTGTGGCTACATATGGCAGCGAGTTTTACCGAAACCTATTTTGGGAGGCCGGCATGATAGGTCAGGTACTATATCTTGAAGCCGAAGAGTCAGGCATCCGCGCAACTGGAATTGGTTGCTACTTTGACAACCCAGTCCATACGGCCTTTGGTATTGTTTCAAGCGAGTGGCAAAGTTTCTATCACTTCACTGTAGGCGGACCGGTTGAAGACAATCGACTTATGACTTTGCCTGCATACAATTTTTAAGGAAAAACAATGAGCATCCTATCATCCGTTTTGCCAAGTCCAGTTCTTGCTCAGCCATGGATTGATCAACTGGATAAAAGAGCGTCTAGCAAAGCAACGCAGCAGAAAATATTAGACATAAAAATTTTAAAATAACACAAGGAGTTCATAACAATGCAAATCTCTAATCAAATCGTTCTCGTGACCGGCGCTTCCAGAGGTCTCGGCGCAGCCATCGCAAAGGAATTCGTAGCCGAAGGAGCGAGAGTTATCGTCAATTACCATCGCAGCGCTGAACGTGCTAAATCGTTAGCCGATGAGCTCGGAAAGGGTGCGCTCGCCATTGAGGCTGATGTCAGTGATGCAAAAGCAGTCAGGCGTATGTTTGCCGAGGCTGAGAGTACCTTTAGACAGCCTGTCAACACCGTGATCAATAATGCACTGGCCGATTACAGCTTTAACGGTGAGGAGCGCGCCAAAATTCAAGATATTCCCTGGGACGACTTTGCGGCACAACTTGCCGTCTCATTACGCGGAGCCTTAAACACCACCCAGGCAGCTGTACCCTCCATGGCAAGCGATAACTTCGGTCGGATCATCACAATCGGCACCAACTTGTTTCAGAACCCAGTCGTACCATACCACGACTATACGGCTGCCAAGGCTGCACTTCTGGCGTTCACACGGACGGCCTGTGCTGATCTCGGGCCGTCCGGTATATCCGTTAACATGGTCTCCGGTGGCTTGTTACGTACTACTGATGCGAGCGCCGGAACGCCGGAGAGCGTCTTCAATATGATCGCTGAAATGACACCGCTTAGGCGGGTGACAACCCCAGAGGAATTCGCCGCCGCCGTATTGTTCTTCGCATCTCCTTGGAGCCGAGCAGTTACAGGGCAAAACCTCGTGGTCGACGGTGGCCTGGTCAGGGATTAACTGTTGATATTCTAAAAGTAATTGAATTCATTGAAATCTAAGAATATGACTATTTTACGTAAGCACTTAATTTTAAATGAAAGTTTGTTATTGGCATTAGTAGTTATAAATGACTTAGTCTTTTACTCTTATGGCATTTAAATACCCCTCTGTCCTTACCATTGCCGGCTCCGACAGTAGCGGCGGAGCTGGTATCCAGGCAGATATCAAAACAATATCCGCATTGGGATGCTACGCAGCTTCTGCTATTACTGCCATTACGGTGCAAAATACTATAGGGGTAACTGATATTCATAGTGTTCCTGTGGCAATAGTACGTGATCAAATCAAGGCGGTGATGGATGATATTGGTCCAGATGTTATTAAAATTGGCATGATACATAGCAAAGAACTTGCAATAATTATTGCCGAGACACTACGACAATATCCAACGGTTCCTGTTATTTTTGATCCGGTAATGGTGGCTACCAGCGGAGATAAATTGATAGAAGATGAAACTATTGAGGTGCTGAAAGAATACTTATTTCCATTGGCTACAGCGGTAACACCCAATATTAATGAAGCAACTTTTTTAAGCGGTCTGATGATTCGAAATGTGGATGACATGAAAGAAGCTGGGCACCGAATACTACAAACAGGTTGCCAGACTGTATTGGTAAAAGGCGGACACTTGCAAGGCGAGTCAGTATTTGATCTATATATTGATCAGTTGGGCAAAGAATTATTGTTTAAATCGGATTATATACCTACCGATAATGTGCATGGAACAGGTTGTACTTTGTCCGCGGCTATTTCCACCTACCTTGCGATTGGTAATACAATAGAAGCAGCAGTTCAACATGCGCATATTTATGTCCATAAAGCCATCTCACACGGTAAAGATGTAAAAACAGGCCATGGTAATGGCCCACTTAATCATTTTTACAGTCCTCAAAAATTAATCAAAAATAAAATAGTGTGACAAACATGAAATGGAGTGAATTAGCCGCAGTATTACAAACTAATGTGAAGCGGGGCATAGCATGTACACAACGCTTACCATCACCAAGCATTTTATTTTAAACATTATTTAATCCATGCTACAAGGCTCCCCATGACCTCCCAGATAATTACCATTGCTAACCAGCGTGACACCAGCCAAGTACCTGGTATTTCGGTTCAAACGTCCGTCCCCAGTGATATGCGCGGCCGACTTTTGCACGACCTGCGCATTTCAGTAACGGATCGCTGTAACTTCCGCTGCACCTATTGCATGCCCAAATCAGTATTCAACAAGGACTACCGCTATTTACCACAATCTAAATTTTTGAACTTCTATGAAATCAAGCGTATAGCAGGACTGTTCGTCGCGCATGGCGTCGAGAAAATCCGTCTCACTGGCGGCGAACCCTTGCTGCGTAAAAACCTCGAGGTTTTAATTGAGATGCTGACCGCTCTTAAGACACTTAATGGTAAACCTTTGGATATAGCCCTCACAACAAATGCCTCGCTGCTGTCTAAGAAAGCCCAGGCGCTCAAGGCTGCCGGACTACAGCGTATCACCATCTCACTCGATTCGCTCGATGAAGCTACATTCCGCACCATGAACGATGTTAACTATTCAGTGGCCGATGTGTTAAATGGCATTGACGCTGCATCCAAAGCGGGCTTTACACCTATTAAGATCAACATGGTAGTCAAGAAAGGTGTCAACGATCAGGATATAGTTTCGATGGCACGGCACTTCAAGGGTAGCGGCCACATTGTGCGTTTCATCGAATTCATGGATGTGGGCTCCTCCAACGGTTGGTATATGAATGATGTCGTACCCTCTGCCGAGATCGTGAGCAAGATCAACGCAGAGATGCCAATCATCGAAGCTAGACCCAACTACACCGGTGAAGTCGCCGAGCGTTGGACCTATGCAGATGGTAGTGGCGAAATCGGCGTCATCTCTAGTGTAACGCAAGCCTTTTGCTCCACTTGTACGCGCGCCCGACTCTCGACCGATGGCAAACTTTACACTTGTCTGTTCTCTCAGTCTGGCCATGATTTGCGCGCACTCATGCGTTCGGGAAAAAACGACAAGGAAATCGCTAGCGCCATAGGTTTGATCTGGAGCCAGCGTGAAGATCAGTATTCGGAAATTCGTACAGAAGAAACTGCACGGTGGAAGAAAGTTGAGATGTCGTATATTGGCGGATGATGCTTTCATCCGATTAAAGCTGAATTCACCAGCAAAGCCTAATCCGTTTCGGCGGCATTATCGCTAACATCTATAGTTGGTTGAATAAAACCCTTAAAGAGAAGGGTTAGAAATTAATTAAGGAGTGAGACGAAATGATAAAAAAGTATCACCAAAAAATGAAGTTTGTCAATCCTAGAACGTTCTCTCACAAAACAATCAAAGAGCTAAGATATGAACTTGATATCGTAAAAGATGTTATGAATTATTGGCACAATAAGCTTGAAAATAGGGCCTTTGGCGAGATTGAAGATGGCTATCTTTACTATGAAGATTGGAAGGATATTTACACTAGGAATGGCTGGGTAGAAGTATCAGATTTTAGAAGTTTTTATAACCCTAAAGGTGTAACTAATTCTGATGATTGGGCTTCTTATGAACTTGACAAAGCGTACCTAACTATTTGGAAAGCCTGGCATAGCTACCACCAACTTTGGAGGTTCAGACTGAGTAAGCTAGAAGCTGAACGCTTTGATATGCGAAGAGTTACACAAGCACCTAAGATTACAATTGATGAAGCACTCTTTGTTCTTCTTGGATTAAGCCCTTCTGTTATTGGTTCTAGAGGTTTTGATAAGTTTAGTCTTGATGAAAGGAGATTCGAGATTGATGATATTGAGTATCACGACTATGAAGGCAATAATTACAGCATCAATACTGACTTATACTCCAATGAAGGTTGTGGACATATGGAATGGTTTCTTAAACATAAAGAAGAATATACCTTGCTTGAAAAGAATGACCAGCTTAAGTGTGTTAGTGGTAGGTATTTTTCCAATAAGTTTCTTAAATTGGCCTATGATAATAGATATCTACAAGAAAGAATAACCAAGGTTAGAAGTATTAATGATAGTCCTTGGGGTGAGGATTTTGCCCTAAAACTTCATACCGTGTTGATAGCAGTAGGATATATTCGAGGTAGCTTTGAGACTATGTGGGAGTTGTCAGATGGAATGTCATTGGCTTCACTTCATTACCTTGCCAATGTGCTTGCAGATAGTGAGCTTGTTGAAACTAAACAACACTATGCTAGTATTCAAAAGTATGTTGATTACCCTTCTGACTATCCACTCAAAAACCAATATAGTGAGAACACAGATATAGATAATCCAATCGAACCCAAACCTCTTCCAAAAGAAAACAAGCGTATTGATGATGCTATTACTAAGCTAAAGCTAGAGAGAAATGATAATCTAAAGGACAACTAAGGAGGGATATGAAAGAAATACTTTGGCATTTTACTTGTTTAAAATGTAATGGTTGGTGGTCCATAGCTGTTATGGATAATTGGCAACCGAAGAAATTATTTTGTCCACATTGTGGAGACCCATATGT
>Ga0115003_10003520_pt1 | contig 12322 bp, 6 predicted proteins | sample ArcticOcean_MG_C_7_FD_88736 | JGI IMG/M metagenome (GOLD analysis project Ga0115003, IMG submission 88736) | Marine microbial communities from western Arctic Ocean - ArcticOcean_MG_CB11_88 | ecosystem: Environmental > Aquatic > Marine > Oceanic | place: Arctic Ocean: Canada Basin | collected... | reverse complement strand
TCGTTGAAAAGAACGTGAACGGCACGGTGGACCAAGATGTTCAGCTTCCTCGGGCGAACTCGACAGTAGCCGGTCTTCATGATTGTTGGCCAGTACTTTCGACCGTCAGAGTCTTTGACTCTTCCAAGCTGGGAGACTGAGAGTTTTCTGTTTGTTCGCATGGAATCCCAGTGCTGAGTTTTTCCGCCCCCAATCCTTGTGCTGACCAACCGGCTGCCTGTTCGCAGGGGTCCTTCTTCCCGTCTCTCTGTTCGTACAGCACGCAGGTGCGCGCTCCCGCCCCGCCGCGCGCGCCCCTGCCTGCCGCCTCACCCGTTCCCCGCCTACGGCAGTGCATGAATTGCGGAATCCGCGACCCCTCCCCGGTCATCGAGGCCGACGACGCCTGCGACCGCGCGCGGAACGGCGTGTGCGAAGACGGTGCGCCCTTCCAGTGCCCCTGCCTCGCCGGCGTTCTGACCGCCCCTGCGTCCCGACAGGCGGCGCCGGCAGCAGCTTCTACCTCGACGACCACGGCCACCCGCGGCACCTCTGCGGCTTCGGCGAGGACAACACCGACTGTGCCCAGTTCGGGACACGCGACATCCCGAGCTTCTCCTTCGAGACCTACAGCGGCGTCACCAACGTCACCGTCCCCGTGCCGCCGCCCGCCCCTCCGCCGCCGCCCACCCCTCCGTCGCCGCCGCCCTCCACCACCTGGCGCGGCTGCATGGCCGCAGAGGCGGACGTGTGCCACTCCTACTTTTCGGGCAGCCCTCCCAACATCGCCTTCTCGTGCTCGGGGACGCAGGCGCAGATCAACCGCAAGGCTGAGATCGGGCTGTGTCCGCACTACTACGACCACTACGCGGCGGGGAACGGCTTCCAGGAGTTTTGCAGCGACGGCGGCCTGGCGTCCTTCCCGGTCCAGCACCAAGGCCTCGCCTTTGAAGAACCCACCTTTGGCTGCGACTACGGGAGTTCCTGCCTGGAGCACGCCGGGGTCATGGAGAGCATCTGCCTGCAGCAGCGCCCCTTCCAGGAGTTCATCGACTGCGTCGACTTTGACACACAGGAGCGCTGCGAGGCGCTCATCCTCGCCGCGCACCCCTCCGACACCCGCACGGACGGAAGCGCCTTCTGCCGCGACGGGGGCCTCGACTCGGAGTCGGCCACGTGCAGCTACGGCTCGCAGGGCTGCACGAGGTGTGGCCGGCGCCCCAACGTGTACCTCTCTCTGGAGCAGCGCCGCGGGATCACGCAGTACGCGGAGGGCCTGCAGGGCAACTACAAGCGCCGCCTCCAGAACGCCGAGCAGCGCGGGATGGCGCCCTCGCCCCCCCCGCCGCCGCCGCCGCTCCCGGCCGCGACCGGCACCTTTGACCAGCCCGCCCCCCCTCCGAGCCCGGTCCCGCCGCCCCCGCCGCCGCACTGCCCGCCGCCGCGGCCCCCGCCGTCGCCGTGCCCTCCGCCGGCGCCACGTGCGCTTTTTGATTCAAACTCGGTTTGGGAAGGGAATTGGTGGGTTGGTCAGACTCAGGTTCAGACCCAGACTCGTCACCAGCTACGCCACTGGTGTCGTGTGCGCCTTTGTAGCTGGCTACTTCTCCGGCGGCCGCTGCTCCTGCTACACCGAGTCCCACACCGAGGGAGGCCGCGAGTGGTCCGAGATCGAGCTCCGCGCCAAGGCCTCCTACGTGGACGAGAGCGCGGTCACCTACCTGGCCCGCGCCGCCCTCACGCGCGCCAAGGCGAACGACACCAGCCCCCTGGTGTGGGTCCCCGGCGGCTCCGCCGTGCAGAACTACGTGCTCAAGTGGGTCCCCTCTTCGGCGCTCCAGGGGCAGCTCGCCCATGTGGTCGACGGGTGGCGCCCCGACCGCCCTCAGATGCTGCTCGAGTCGATGGAGCTCGAGTACTTTCGCGGGACGCGGCCCGCCTGGTGGCCGGCGCAGGACGAGTCCTGGCTCCGCTCGCCGAACAACACGGACGACTCGGCGTGGTGGGCGTCCGTGTGCACCTCCGCCTGCATCCGCGACTTCCGCGACGACGTGCGGCTCGTGTTCGTGGACCTGGACGCGACGCCCGCCAGGTGCGACTGCTACGCGTGGTCCGACCCCGACCTCACCGACGGGCACCATAGCCACTCCTCGCCCTCGGACCCGGACATCCTGCGCTTCCTGGAGGGCGCGAGTCGCGACACGGTGGTAACCGATCGCGTGTCCCTGTACGCCGTCTCCAACAAGGTCCACCAGGGGCACTACTTTGGCTCCCAGCAGAGCACCGTCTTCCACGCGCAGATCCTGAACGACCGGTACATCCACGGCGGCAACTTCTCGTCGGCGCACCTTCAGGTCGTGGACAGCCTGGACCTCTGCTTCGAAGAGTGCGGCACCAACGTGGGCCTCGACCTTCGGACCATCGCGTGGCTGCCCGCGCAGAAGGAGTGTTTGTGCTTCGTCGAGGACTTTCAGCAGGCCTCCCATGGCGTCTACTGGAACCTCCGCGGCCAGCTCGCTCCGACGGTCGAGTACTACCGAGCGGACTACTGCCCCAACGTTCGAGTGGGGTCCGAGCGGTCCCTCGTCTGGTCCAAGTCCTCGAACAAGACGTGCCACGGCGACCCGGTGGTCTCGGGATTCACCCTCGGGTCGCACTCGCTTCTGTCGTCGGTGGGGACGTCGGGGTCCGAGGACTCGTCGGTGCCCTTTGACGCGCGGTGCGAGTCCCTGTGTGAGCAGGACGAGCGGTGCGAGATGGCGCACGTGTTTTCGCAGACGTTCGATTTTCTCGACTTGAGTACGCCTCGACGCCCCCCCTCCCCCATCGCCCTCCGACCCACCCCGCGTGCCCGCAGGCAACCGCAAGCCGCCGCCGCCGAGCCCCCCGACGCCGCCCTCCTCGCCTCCGCCCTCGGCGCCGCCGACGCCGCCCTTCCCCCCCGCGGTGAGTCTCTGCCCGCGCCGCCTCTCTGCCGCGCCGCCTCTCTGCGCGCAACCCCATCGTGCCCCTCGCAGCCGCCGCCCGACGAGCGCTCCGGGTGGCGCGCCTGGGCGCCGAGCGCCCTGCGCGCGCCCGCCTACGACGCGGACCTCAAGCAGTACGTGATCAGCTGCGAAGTGGAGGGATGCGCGGGGCCAATACCGATCTGGCGAGCCGCCGCTCCGCCCCGCCGCCCGTCCGCCGCCCAGCCGCCGCCCAGCCGCCGCCCAGCCGCGTGTCGCAGGGAGAGCGGCTCCTCGACCTCGACGGCCATCATGGCCCGCGAGCTCATGCAGAAGGACGTCTTCAAGCGGTCCGTCTGCCCCTACGAGTGCGAGCGCCGGGTGGTGCGGCACGGACTGGGCACCGAAGAGGAGAACAACGTGATCGACGGGGCGGGCCTCGTCGCCGCCGCTTTCGAGTACGAATCCTCCTCCGAGTCGCCGCACGGCCTCTCCACCTTCGAGGTCCGCTCCGACCGCGTGCGCGGCACCCTGGTGCGCTCCCTCTGGCGGGAGCCCGATCTCGGCCTGGAGGAGTGCGCCGTGAAGATCCAGAAGCGGCGCCTGGTCTGCCCGCACGGGCTCTGGCTGCACACCTCGACGAGCTCCACGGCGCGGCGGCTGGGCGACTGCGTCTGCGCGCTCGCCTCCCGCTCCAAGCTGCAGGCCAGCGTGACCCGCGCTTTCTTCAGGCACGCCTCCTCTGTGACCTCCCTTCCGCACTTCCAGTGGACGCACGAGCAGATCCGGGTCGCCCTGACCTCGCCCGCGGACGGGCTGGAGTGCGACGCGGAGAGCTCGCGTTTGTGTCTCTTCTGGAGCGAGTTCGACCTCGACGAGGACTCGGAGCTGGGCTGCTACCCGACCACCGGCGGGGACAACGTGGTGACTCCTCAAGTCATCCTCGAGAGCCTCCTCGAGGCCGGAGTCGAGTACCCTCCGCCCTCTCCGCCGCCTCCATCCCCGCCCTCCGCCCCGCCTGCGCCCGTCCAGCCGCCCAGTCCCTACACCTGCTCCGCCAAGGCGCTGCCCTCCGCGGAGCACGTCAAGGACCACTCGGGCGGTCTATGGGACGGCGCGGCGCCGCACCTGCGCACCAGCCGCTCGGTGCCCTGCTGGCGGTGGGACGAGGGCGGCGCGTGGCCGCCGCGGCAGGCCCACCAGGTGCGCCCACACGCCTTGCACAGCACCGCGAATCCCGCCGTCTCACCCGCCGCCGCCTCGCAGGACGTCTTCGAGGAGCTCGAGGTCTGCGGCTGGCAGTCCTCCAGGTCGATCCGCTGGGCGGACGGCTTCCGCCAGCCCATCCTCGACTCCATCCTGCGCAACCGCTTCAACGACGACTCGTGCTACCTGAAGGAAGACGGCGTTTGCCAGGACGGGGGCGACGGCGACTTCCAGAGCAGCGCCTCGCACGTGTACAAGCCAAAGTCGGCGCGCACCATCGCGCCGGTCAACGGCCGCGACGCCTTCGAGTTTGAGAGGATCGAGACCTACGAGCCGCTGCCGGCGGTGGGGTCCCACCTGATGATCAGCCTGGTGGACTACTGGGACGCCCTGGGAAGCTTTGGGGACACCGTCAACTACGGAGATTCGACTGTTACGGAAAGTTTCGAATCGTGCTTTGGAATTCGCGGCACCTGGCCGGTCTGCGTCTCCCGCGACGACCACCCAATGGTGGGATTGCGCAATCAATGCCTCAACGGCTTCCATGACTCGCACAGACTCGCGCAGAACGCGCAAACAGGACCGCTCGAGGTGACGAAGGTGGAGACGTACTCCGAGAACGGCGGCACTTTCATTCGCATCACTGCCATCGCGGTGGAGACTGGGTACGTGGAGGCTTCCGGGGGGCGCTGCTGGGAGGGATGCGGCTTCCAAGAATCGTCACCCTTGGGGTGCGGGCCGTGCGACGGGTACGCTCAGAAGCACCACCCCGGGTGGACGAGCGCGGACGGCTTCGACTGTTTGGACGTCACCGGCGTCATCCTTCAGACCGTTCAGCCACAGTGCTCGTATGGCACTGATCGCACCGACTGCGGCGACCGCGAGGACATCGTCAGCTACGGCTACAGCTCCTTCAACCACGCGCGTGTTGCCTACGACTGGACGGACGTGGGCCCGATCACGACCGGCGGGAACACAAAGGAGATGCGGGCGGGCTACGAGCAGCACAACAACGGCTTCTGCAACGACGCGGGCGGTGACGAGTTCATGAGCACCCTGTTTGGCACCGATTCTGGCGACTGCGGAACGCGCCACCTCACCCTCCCTGCCTCGAAGACGGGCGTCAAGGTGCCCGACGACTCCTGCGCCACCGCCGGCAACGGCCGCTGTGAAGACCAGCTCTTCTTCTCGGTCATCTTCCCGAATGGCAACCGCGGGTCGTCGATCGCCAAGTGCGCGCCGAACACCGGTGCGCGGCCCCCCGCTCCCGCCCTTTGACAAGAGCTGAGTGGCGTGTGCTGTGCCACCAGACCTGAGTGACTGCGGCTGGCGCTCCCAGCCGCGCACCGTGCCGCAAGGGGTCGCCCGCTCCAACGACTGCTACCTGAACGGGCCCCTCAAGGGCACCACAACCACGACCTGCATCGACCTCAACGACCACTGGGCGATCTCGCAGGAGGAGGCGCAGGCCGTTCTCAACGTTGCCGGCTACTGGGACGCGGACGGGAACGCGACGACCGACGACTCGCCCAACCTGTACAATGGCTGGTACTCGATCCAGCAGTGCGGACTTGGAACGCAGGTACGCTTAAATTCCACCATACTTACCGCCTTTCGACCACTCCTCTGCTACTACAGTTTTCCAGACCTCTCCGTCCATGTCATCTTCACCACCTAAACTCTCGAATTCGTACAGAGTTCGGTGTGCGGCGAGAAGCCAATCTACATCACCGAAGACGCCCCAGGCGGGTGCCACCAGACGTGCGAAGCGGGAGGGAGAAACTTTGCCCCCGGGTTTGTCTTCGACCCCCACAGGAATTGCTCGGACGGTGGAGAGGGCTCCTTCCGCGTCCCCTTTTTGATGCCCGACCAGATCGGAAACGGAAACGACATCCCGCCCAACTACCAGCACATGCCCGATGAGTACTACAACTTTCCCCCGCACGAGCAGCTGGTGTACTGGTGCGCGACCGCGCACAGTGTGTACATGCACGGTGTCTGACAGCCTTTCCTGCTGCGCACAGGGACTGGGCGTGCGAATTTGGTGCACAGGCAAGCGCTTTAGATTCCGTAGTACCGCCCACCCTCCTGCCACTCCTCTGGGACAATGTCTTTCCAGACTTCGCCTTCCAAGTCTGGTTCTTTGATGAATTCGAACACGAACCTGGTTCCTTCACGGTTCTTTGTGCTTTTTCTGCTGTTCAGAACGTTTACAGCGTCTCGAACATCGCTCAAAGTACAACTGGTTCTTTCAGCCGCCTCGTGGCAATTCTTGCTCTCTGTTGTGGCCGTGGCGATTGACCCTTCCGAACTGGGAGACTTGGCAATAAGGGGACTTCATCCTTTGAAACCCTTATACACACGCCCGTTTTGCTTTTAGCTCACAACGCGGTGTGCCTGCGCAGTGCGACTCCTGCGGCCCACGAGCGGAAAACCGCCTCCGCGAGGTGGAGGACGAGCTGCTGCGGCCGAGCGGACCTCGTGCGCGCCCAGCCTGCAGCCTGGTCCCCCACCAGGCTCCCGGCTGACGCCCCCTTTGCACCGCAGTGTTCCAGGACTGCGAGGTCGCCCCAGATGCAGAGTGCTGCCGTCAGCTGCACCACTTCTCGGTCGACAAGTCAAACTACTTTGAAGTGGGGGCGACTGGCTGCGCGGCGGTGTGCGCCCTCATCGAGCGCGACGGCGAGGACGGAGCTTGCATGCCGGAGATGGTCGAGTGCGACACCTTCTTGCCCTACGACAGCTGGCCCGAGAAGGCGGACGGAACTTCGCACGTGGCATCGGTCGGGGCGTACTGCACATGCGGCGCCCGCTCCCGCGCGCGAGTGGCCGACCCGAACTTCCCCGACTTTACGATCCTGAAGGAAGTGCCCGCCGCGGACTCGGGCACCACCGGCTTCACGCGACGACTGGACCCAGCCGGGGAGCCCTGGCACTGGGACGAGGTGCGTTCCCCAGCCACGCCCTCCCCGTGGGAAAGCGCCCGACCGCCCCTCCGCCGCTCGCAGCCGTCGGAGAACCAGGCCATCGACATCTACCACTCCGACCACCTCACCGCCTCGGACACCTGCCTGGCCTCCGCGTACAACTTCCGGCTGAGCAACATCCAACAAGACACAGAATCTGCCAACTACAGCTACCTTCTTCGCCCTCCCATCGCCTCCTGGTCGCCGCAAAACCTCTCCGGCTACGCCGATTGCCGGTCCGAGGACGCCGACCCGGCGCACCCCTGCGTGGCCGAGAAGGGCATCGTCTCGGCATCGCGGACGTACCTCATGACCGCGGACGCGCGCACGCGGTCCTTCACGGAGGCCTTCGCCCTCTCGTTCCACATCGGATCCAGGGTATACGAGGATGAGAGCATGGCAGTCGGCGACCTTGACGGCGACGGCATACCCGACGTTCTGGTCGGGAACCGCGCCTTCTTCTCCACCCAGACGCCGTCGGGAAAGCGATTCGGCGACTTCTCTGGCCTCTCGGGGACGACGCTCGGCTCCAAGACCTTCTCACGCGCCTGGATCGGGGACGTCGATGGAATCTCGCCCAACGACATCGTCGCGCAGCACCCCGACGGCAGCATGTCCGTCTACATCGCGCTGCGGGACGAGTTCCAGGGCGACAGGCTGACGCGGCAACCAACCGGGGGTATCGGCTTCCGGCGGGCGGGCACCCTCATCGAGGGCGGCGGCGCGCGCGTGAACACGGTCTCCTTTGTCAAGACCATCGAGGGCGTTGGATCGAACTGCCGCTTCGCCTCCCGCACCGGAAGGTACGGCTGCGTCAACTCGCAGAACGCCCTCTTCCTGGGAACAGGGGCAAACTACGAGGACCTCATCTGGACGAGCTCCGGCTCCTCCGTGCCGCTCGACAACGTCGAGTTTTCGGAAGCGGGAAAGCAATGCGGAAAACACGCATCTGGTATTTGGAACGTCCCGGTTAGGTCGGAGCAGGCCTGCAGGGACGCAGCAAGTGCGCTCGGCACCGAGTTCCGCGAGCTGCGCAACGACCCGGTGTTGCCGCCTACGACGTGTTTGTTCGACACTGTGTATCTTGCGATCGTCTTCAACCTTCAGACCGCGGACCCCGCGCCGCTCCCCCCACCGCCTCTCACGGACACGATCCAGCTCGTCTGCGCCACGCCCGAGCTGCAGTTTGCCGGCGGGGCGCCGCCCGCTGCTCCGCAGAACGCACATGAAGCGACTGACACTCTGGGGGTCTATTCGTGCAGAGACATCGAGAACCCCTGCGACTGCTGCAGAGCGCACGAGCTGGTCGGAGACGGGTACTCCTGCGCTCCGCCGAAGAACGCAGTCGAAGGCGCCTCCTGCCTGGCCAAGTCGCCCGCCAACCAGGTCGAGTTCGAAGACTGCTCCGCGATCCTCTACGCATGTGAGCGTGCGAAGGTGTCCAGCGTCTTCTCCCCCCTGGTTGGCTCGCAGCACGAGACCTTCGACTCGACCACATTTTTCCTGGATGCAAACGACCTCGTTCCGGCGATCGCGGCCGCGACGGCGGAGGGGAGCCCGAACTTCATCTACCTGAGCGTCCACGGCTTCGCGTCCAGGCCGATCAAAGACTCGGAGCAGCACCGCAGCACGTCCGTCTCCGCGGCGCGCATCACGGGTGCCATTCTTCTTGGGGGCGGGTTGCTCAAGAGGTCGATGGGGACGCTGCTCTGCTTCGGGAACGCAAACGACAGGAACAGCTGCAACCGCATTGGCATCGACCCCGGCGTGGACGTGCCTGACCTCTCCGGCGTTGGCAGGAGGCTGCAGAACTGCGACATGGTCGAGCTGGAAAACACGCAGGACGACCCAATCAAGTACACCCGGATCGGGGCGCGGCCTATGTACCCTTACCCTTTCGGCGAGTCCATTCTCGAGGACGGCCAGGTCCGGAACGATCGCACCTGGGAGCAGTGCAAGGAGCTCTGCATGCAGACCCCGGGGTGCATGTACGTGTACCAGCCGGAGGTGTGCAGGGACGGCCTCGGCTCGCTGACGACCTGGACCGGCGCCACCGCCGGCCGCGACTTTGAGAGTCAGTGCTTCCTCTTCGACAGCTTCGAGGCGCCGGTGCCCAGAACTGCCGATCCCAGTGACTACAGGTGGGTCTCTTCGGACTGGTGCTCAGGGAGCGCATCGGCGCCAGTGGGAACCTACCGACACGCCTACAGCAGCTGCGCCGGCAGCACGGCGGGCACGCAGTCGCACCTCTTCGGCCACCCGGACGAGGTGACCACCGACATCCACGTCGGCGACCTCGACGGTGACGGACTGCTGGACGTGGTCACCCTCTCGGCGCGCGACTACGTCCGCATCTACAGAGGAACGTCAGACACGCAGACCACCGGCAACTTTGGGTCTGTAGTTCCGGAGACTACGAACGCCTTCTTTTCCAACCAAGAGTCACTCGCTTTGCTTTTTTCCCCGCCTCCTCCGCCTCCTCCTGTGACGCCGCCAACACCGAGCCCTCCGCCCCCTGATCCCTGTCCTCTTCCTCCGCCCCCTCCATGTCCCTCGCCTCCTCCCCCTCCGCCGCCCGTGCCTCCGCAGCCCTCGCCTGGCCCCCCGCCCAGCCCTCCTCCCCCGACACCGGAATCGCACAAGATCCACTACTACCCGCTCTTGAAGTCCGAGGACGAGCTCTCCGGCCGCATGGGCACCGCGGGCAGGGCGTGCTTCATTCGAGACGAAGACGGCAACGGAGTCTACGAAGAGGCCAGGAGTCAAGGAGGCAGCACGGAGTTTTCTCTCGGGTACGACACCTTCACGATCGACTCGGACTGCCTTCACAGAGCCGGAGGGACGACCTTCAGGATGACCTACGCCCACTGCAACAGCAACCCGGTTCCCTGCACGAACGACGCGGCCAGGGACGGCATCTGCGAGTTTACCGAGCTCGGGAAGATCTTCACGATGGGAGAGCTGAAGCAGCGCGGCGTGACAGCCGGCGGGTCGGTCGCGGCCATCTTCGACGACACGGAGGAGACCTGGTGCCGCTTCCTGCGTGCCAAGGGAGGCGCGTGCGGGATGTTGGAAGTGACCCCAAAATTTCGGACCCTGTACAGTGGCGGCGGCGCTACGTGCAGGTGCCTGGACAAGGGGGACACCTCGTACACCCTGGCGGGAACCCAGGGAGTGACCACTCCGTTCCATAACACCGACTACCCGTATGGCGGCTCGTACCGCTTCCGCGAGGGGTACCACTGGACGGGCCTCAACGACATGTGTTCGGCGAATGCGCTGGGGACCTCCCAGGACGCGACCGTGTCCGCCAGCCAGGCAGGGGACGTCACAGAGGCGATCAAGTACTGGTCCTACGCGGGCCCGACGCCACTCAGCACGACCATGTACGCGGTTCACGGGAAGTACTGGGACGTCCAGGGAAACAACCTGATGTTCCCCGGCTACTCTGACGTGAACAACAGCGGGCATGACATCGGGCTGGGGAACCCGCTCAACGACTGGGTGCGAATGCTGCCAACCTGCAAACCTGCAAAGCTGACCGCCGCGTGCCTGCGCAGAACGACGGTGATGGAGGAGAGGACTGCGTCATCAGCGACCCGTACCGGGGCGACCGCAACCGCGGAAAGTACGGCGGCGGGCTGAACACCTTCTGGTGCGGAGCAAGGACAGGCCAAGGCGGAGACTGGAACAACAAGCTGTTCGGCGTCTGCATGCTGCTTTCCGGCCCGCAGCCAGAGCAGGGCTGCTCGTACTACACCCCCGACTGGTCCTACCCCGACCGTGGATTTTTCCCCACGGACCCGGAAGACTTCCGCCGCCGCCTTTTTGCCGAGCACGTGGCAGTCAACTACACGCTGCGCAGGGAGATGGAGGCCTGCCGGAACGCCTCGCGGCTGAAGGGCGCCGCCCTGGAGGTCTACGAGGAGGTGGTGGCCAATCTGACCGCACTTTCCAAGAAGGGGGTCCGCATCAAGGCCCGCCGCGGCGAGGACCTTGGCCGCGTCGGAAACCTGACGCTCCCGCCCGGCTACAGGCGCACCCTGGACCTCACGTCGCAGGAGTTTGACGAGGTGCAGGCCGAAAAAAGCGACAGGTGGGCTCGCAGGGCGCACATGGCGGCTGCCAGCCTGTCCTACTACCAGATGCGCAACCTGCTGGGGCAGGTGGACCTCCAGACCGGGACGCACGGGGTGCCGGGGGAGTGGATGGACGGCGACGTGCTGCTGCCTCCCTGGAACACCTCGGCGACCTGCCACTCCTACGAGAACGCAAAGACGATGACGGTGTCCGCACTCGCGCCCCTGGAGGGCACCCTGACCGCGCTGCACAACTTCAGCTGCCGCGCCTCCGAGTACACGCCCTCGGTGGTGCCCTTTGGCCCCTACCGCGGCCGGGCGCTGCACCTCCTGGTCGTCTCCGGCAACGACGGCGAGGACATCCGGTTCGTGGTCGGCAGCAACTTCAGCACCGTGCTGCTGGACCAAGCCGTGGTCTTCAAAGGCAACTCCGCGGTGGGAGACGTTCTCGCGCCCCTGGTTCTGACCGGCGCGGGCTACCTCACCGAGGTGCCCTACCACCGGCCGGCCGGCCGCCGGCTGCTCAGCCAGTCTCCGAGCGGCACCTCCGGAGAGGACGTGCTCCCCAGCCACAAGGCGCTCTTCGTCGCCGACATGGACGGCAGCGGAGCGCCCGACCTGGTCGTCCACTCCCCTGCCGCGTCGGAGGGCAGCTGCGCGATGCGCTGCCACCAGAGGGGGCGCTTCGGGTTCGACTCGTTCGACCTCCCGAACACACTCGGCGGGGAGGGCAAGCCGTTCTGCTTCTGCGGCCCGGCGTTCGAGTCGATGCAAGCGCCGCAGCCGCCACCGGGGCCTCCCCGTGCTCCTCCAGAGCCCCCCGAGCCGCCGCCGAAGCCGCTCCCGCCGCCGCCGCCGAGCCCGCCGCCGAGCCCCCCGTGCGCGCTTTGATTCAAACCTCTTAGAACAGAGCACCCGTTCCGTACAATCGCTCTCCATTGACACCCCTTTGCGTGTGCCTCTTAGATTCCCAATTTTGCGCTCGCTTGGCGTATGCACCCTCCATTCGGGCTCTCTGTTTCCCCCCGCCTCGCCCTCCCCTCCGCCGATCCCTCCGCTCCCTCCCGGCCTACCCTCCCCGCCCGCCCCGCCGCCGCTCCCTCCGTTTGGCCCGCCTCCTCCGCGCTCGCCGCCGGCCTTCCCGCCC
>Ga0115003_10003519_pt1 | contig 12328 bp, 10 predicted proteins | sample ArcticOcean_MG_C_7_FD_88736 | JGI IMG/M metagenome (GOLD analysis project Ga0115003, IMG submission 88736) | Marine microbial communities from western Arctic Ocean - ArcticOcean_MG_CB11_88 | ecosystem: Environmental > Aquatic > Marine > Oceanic | place: Arctic Ocean: Canada Basin | collected... | reverse complement strand
GCATGTGGCTCGGGCTGGGATTTTGATATTCATATTCATTTTGGTGCCGGTGCATATATATGTGGTGAAGAAACAGCTTTACTTGAAAGCATTGAAGGTAACAAAGGTCAACCAAGACTTAAACCTCCGTTCCCAGCTTTAGTCGGTTTATATGGATGCCCAACTATAGTAAATAATGTTGAAACTATTGCGGTAGTTCCAACAATTCTTAGAAGAGGTGGAAAATGGTTCGCTTCTCTTGGCAAACCCAAAAATACTGGAACAAAAATATTTTGTATATCCGGAAATGTAAATTCACCCTGCAACGTTGAAGAAGAGATGGGAGTCACCCTGAAGGAATTAATAGAAAAACATGCTGGTGGTGTTATAGGAGGATGGGACAACCTATTAGCAGTAATACCAGGAGGGTCTTCAATGCCTCTTTTGCCTAAAAATATTTGCGACACAATTTCTATGGATTTTGATTCATTAATTGCAAATAAAAGTGGACTAGGAACTGCAGGTATAGTTGTTATTAATAAAGATCAAGACATTGTTGCCTTCATGGCTCGGATAGCTAGATTTTATAAACATGAAAGCTGCGGTCAATGCACACCATGTCGAGAAGGCTCTGGATGGATGTGGAGAATTCTGGATAGAACGGCTAAAGGAAAAGCCACTCATTCTGATATAAACTTATTATCTGATGTTACTAAACAAATAGAAGGTCATACAATCTGTGCATTTGGTGAAGGATCCGCTTGGCCAGTACAAGGACTACTAAGACATTTTAGAAAAGAAATTGATAAACGTTGTAGTGATGAACCATTAGTTAAGAAAAAAAGAAAGATACCTTATTTAGTGGATCAACACTTACTAGAAAATAAAGATGCCTAAAATAAATATAAACGGTAAAGAAGTAGAATTTGAAAAGGGAATGACAGTCTTGCAAGCCTGTGAGCTTGCAGACGTTGAGATACCGAAATTTTGTTATCATGAAAAATTATCTATAGCTGGAAATTGTAGAATGTGTCTTGTTGAATTAGAAAAATCTCCAAAACCAATAGCATCATGTGCTATGCCCGCAACTGAAGGAATGAATATTAAGACAAATACTGCGTTTGTAGAAAAAGCAAGAAAAGGTGTTATGGAATTTTTATTAGCTAACCATCCACTAGATTGTCCAGTGTGCGATCAAGGGGGAGAATGTGACTTACAAGATCAGTCATTATTTTACGGTATGGATAAATCTAGATTTTCAGAAGACAAAAGGAATGTTAAAGAAAAATACATGGGCCCACTTATAAAAACACAAATGACAAGGTGTATACACTGCACTCGTTGTGTAAGATTTGCCAGTGAAGTTGCAGGTGTACCAGAAATAGGTGCGATAGGTAGGGGTGAAAATATGGAGATTACCACTTATTTGGAAAAATCAATGGATTCAGAACTATCAGCAAATGTAATAGATTTATGTCCTGTAGGTGCACTAACTTCAAAACCATACGCTTTTGAAGCAAGACCTTGGGAGCTTAAAAAAACAGAAAGTATTGATGTTATGGATGCTATTGGCTCAAACATAAGAATTGATACCTATGGTTGGGAAGTAAAAAGAATTTTACCAAGATTAAATAACGACATAAATGAAGAATGGATTTCTGATAAGACAAGGTATGCATGTGATGGTTTGTTAAAACAAAGGTTAGATGTTCCTTATGTTAAGAAAGACAACAAATTAATCAAATCTAATTGGGATGATGCTCTTGAAACAATTGCTAAAAAGATTAAAGAATTTAAACCTGACCAGCTAGCAGGGCACGTAGGAGATATGACTTCTTTGGAAAATACTTTAGCATTTAAGAAATTCTTTGAACAATTAAGATGTTCAAATCTAGAGTGTAGAGAGAGAAAATTTTATATAAACAAAGAAGATAAAATTAATTATACCTTTAATTCTTCCATAAAAGGAATTGAAGAATCTGACCTTATATTGTTAATAGGGTGTAACCCAAGGCTCGAAGCAACGATGGTAAATGCTAGAATTAGAAAAGCATACAATCTAAATAAAATAAAAATTTACTCTATAGGAGATCCTGGCGATCTTACTTATGAATATACAATCGTTGGAAATAATACAAAAGATGTTGCAAATTTAACTAATGATGAAAGTAAATTAAGCAAAGATATGAAGTTATCAAAAAAACCCATTGTAATAATAGGTGAGTCTGCCTTAGAAATGAAAAGTGGCCAATTCATTTTTGAAGAAATCAAAGAATATTTAAAAAAAAATAATTTTATTAGGGAAGAGTGGAATGCATTAAATGTTTTAATTCAAAATGCATCTACAGTTGGTTCACTGGATTTAAAATTAATTAACTCTACAAAAGAAAATAATTTTCAATTTTTTGATAAATTAGAAAATAATAATTACAAATTCTTATACTTATTAGGTTCAGATAATTTAAATATAAATAAAAATGACGAATTTATAGTTTACCAAGGAAGCCATGGTGATAGAGGTGCTGAAATTGCAGATGTGATACTACCCAGTGCTGCATACACAGAACAAAATGGTCTTTATATAAATTTAGAGGGAAGAGTACAAGAGTGCAGAAAGGCATCATATCCTCCTGGAGCCGCTAAAGAAGATTGGAAAATTTTTAATCTAATACTTAAGAATTTAGAAAAAAAAGATTTATATAAAGATCAGTTATCTATAAAAAACGATGTAATTAAAATAATTCCAAATTTCTCCGATATAGATTTACTACCTAAAAAAAAATTTAATCAAATCAATAAACCCAACACTTACTTTTATGAAGAAACTATAAAAATTAATAAAATTGATTATTATTTTACAAACTCAATTGCCAGAGCCTCCAAAACTATGGCTGAATGTAGAAGCGTTAAAAAAAAAGAATTAAAAGATGGCACAATTAATTAAATGGAATATTTAAATATTTTTTATCAAGAATTATATAAAATTTTATTTTTGTTAATTCCAATACTTGTTTCAGTTGCTATGATTGTTTGGCTGGATAGACGGATATGGGGTTTAGTTCAAAAAAGAAAAGGCCCAAATGTTGTTGGTCCTTTTGGACTTCTTCAAACTCTTGCAGATGCCTTGAAGTATATGTTTAAGGAAATAATTATTCCTGCGAGCGCAAATAAACCAATATTTATTTTAGCCCCAATAGTTACGATGACTTTAGCTCTAATAGCCTGGGCGGTTATACCAATGAGTGCAACTATGATTTTAGCTGATATTAATGTTGGTGTTTTATATATTTTTGCTGTTTCGTCATTAGGAGTATACGGTATAATTATGGGTGGTTGGGCCTCAAATTCTAAGTATCCATTTCTAGGCGCAATAAGATCTGCAGCCCAAATGATTTCTTATGAAGTATCTATCGGAATAATTATAATTAACGTTTTACTTTGCGTAGGCTCTTTGAATTTAAAAGATATTGTTCTTGCGCAACAAAATTTATGGTTTGTGGTTCCTTTATTTCCTATGTTTGTAGTTTTTTTTATTTCAGCTTTAGCAGAGACAAACAGACCACCTTTTGACTTGCCTGAAGCAGAAGCAGAACTTGTTGCTGGATATCAAACAGAATATTCAGGTATGATGTATGCAATGTTTTGGTTAGGGGAGTATGCAAATATATTATTAATGTGCGCTTTAGGGTCCATATTATTCTTAGGTGGGTGGCTTCCATTAATAGACATTTTTCCTTTAAATTTAATCCCAGCACCAATTTGGATGATATTAAAAATACTTTTTTTATTCTTTTTATTTGCACTAGTTAAAGCTATTGTTCCAAGATATAGATATGATCAATTAATGAGATTAGGCTGGAAGGTATTTCTTCCTTTTTCATTAATATATGTTGTCTTAACAGCAAGTTTTTTATTTTATTTTAATTTACTACCAGGTCAGGCTTATTAAATGAAATTAAACAGAATTATAAAAACTATATTTTTAGCTGAGTTTGTAAGTGCTCTATTTTTAGCAATTAAAGAAATGTTCAAGCCATCAAAAACTATTAATTACCCCCACGAAAAAGGTTCTATCAGCCCAAGGATGAGAGGAGAACATGCGTTAAGAAGATATCCAAGTGGGGAAGAAAGATGTATAGCCTGTAAACTTTGTGAGGCAGTTTGTCCGGCTCAGGCAATCACTATTGAATCTACAGAAAGATCTGATGGAAGTAGAAAAACAACTAGATACGATATTGATATGTTAAAATGCATTTATTGTGGTTTATGTCAGGAGTCTTGTCCAGTAGATGCAATAGTTCAAGGACCTAATTTTGAATTTGCAACTGAAACAAGGGAAGAACTTTATTACAATAAAGAAAAACTATTAGATAATGGCGATAGATGGGAAACTGTTCTCGCAAAAAATATTAAATTAGATAAACCGTATAGATAAATGTTAGCACACGCATTCTTTTTTTATTTTTTTTCTACGATAGCTATATTTTCAGCTTTAATGGTTATTACTGCAAGAAGTACAATTAATTCAGTATTTTTTTTAATTTTAGATTTTATTTCAGTCGGTTGCCTTTTTATTATGATAGGAGCTGAATTTTTAGGCATGATACTTTTAATAGTATATGTAGGAGCAGTTGCAGTACTTTTTCTATTTGTTGTTATGATGCTAAATGTAGCCTCCCAAAAACAATCATGGTTCTCTGGGAAAAAGGCAACTCACATACCGTCTGGATTAATAGTTAGCATTCTAATTCTACTGGAGCTTCTAGTTATAGTCGGTGGATGGAAATACAAAGAAGATATATTAAGTAGCAGCAGCTTAATTGTTAATGAAAATATATCAAATACGCATCAAATAGGATTAGTAATGTATACAGATTATATATTATATTTTCAAATGTCAGGATTAATATTACTCCTATCAATGATCGGAGCTATTTTATTAACATACAGAAAACGCGAAGCTGTTAAAACCCAAAGTTACATCAATCAAATTTCAAGAGAGCCATCCACATCTATAGAACTTAAAAAAGTTGATTTTAATAAAGGGGTTAAAGTTGATGATTGAGATTGGACTAGGACATTATTTAACTTTGGCAGCGATTATATTTTTTTTAGGAGTAGTTGGTATTTTTTTAAATAGAAAAAATGTAATCGTAATTTTGATGTCAATTGAGTTAATATTGTTAGCGGTAAATATCAATTTAATTTCATTTTCTATTTTTAGTGATGATATTGTTGGGCAAATATTTACAATGATAACATTAACAGTTGCAGCGGCAGAAGCAGCAATAGGTTTGGCTATAATTGTAGTTTTTTATAGAAATAAAGGATCAATACGTGTCGAAGATATTCATGGCATGAAAGGTTAAATGGAATACATTTTATTATTTTTACCTTTATTAGGTTCCATACTTGGTTATTTAGGAAAATCTATAAAGTTTTTTTTTTCAGAAATAATAACGAGTCTTTTTATTTCAATATCAGCAATATTATCCATTATAATTTTTTACAAAGGAATAAATTTTAATGACTATGGTAATTACAAAATATTTACATGGATTAATTCAGGAGATTTCGTAGCAAATTGGTCGATCAATATTGACCCATTAAGCTCTGTAATGCTAGTCGTTGTAACGCTCGTATCTGCTTTAGTTCATGTTTATTCAATAGGATACATGAGTCGCGATCCTCATAAACCGAGATTTATGTCCTATCTTTCATTGTTCACTTTTTCAATGCTGGCTTTAGTAGTCTCTGATAATTTTTTACAATTATTTTTTGGTTGGGAGGGTGTGGGCTTATGTTCTTATCTTCTAATAGGTTTTTGGTACAAAAAAGAATCTGCAAATAATGCTGCGATCAAAGCATTTATAGTAAACCGTGTTGGAGATTTTGGTTTAGCTATTGGCATTTTTTTAATCTTTTATCATTTAGGAACTATAAATTTTAGTGAAGTTTTTGAACTAATTCCAATGAATATAGATAAAGAAATCTTTTTTTTGGGGCGGGAATTAAATTTTATTACTGTAACTTGTTTATTTTTATTCATTGGCGCAATGGGAAAGTCAGCACAATTTTTATTACACACATGGTTACCAGATGCTATGGAAGGGCCAACACCTGTCTCTGCATTAATACACGCAGCAACCATGGTAACGGCCGGCGTTTTTCTAGTAGTTAGATGCTCTCCAATATTTGAATATTCACAATTTGCACTAAATCTAGTTGCAATAGTCGGGATGTTTACTGCGGTTTTTGCCGCTTCAGTTGCTTTAGTGCAAAATGATATAAAAAAAATAATAGCCTACTCAACTTGCAGTCAATTAGGTTATATGTTTTTTTCAGCGGGCATAGGGGCTTATCATGTAGCAATATTTCATTTATTTACACATGCTTTTTTTAAAGCACTTTTATTCTTAGGCTCTGGTTCTGTGATTCATGCATTTAAAGATGAGCAAGATATTAGAAATATGGGGGGTGTGTGGAAAAAATTACCTTATACATATTTGTTGATGATTATAGGCACTCTTGCTTTAACTGGATTTCCTTTTCTATCTGGCTTTTATTCGAAAGACGCAATTATAGAATTTGCTTACTTTAAACATTCTAGCGTTGGAAATTATGCTTTAGTGATTGGTATTTTCACAGCATTTTTGACTGCTATTTATTCCTGGAGACTAATTTTAAAAACATTTCATGGCCCATATAATAATAAAACTTTGCCGATAGAAAAAACCCATGAATCACCAGCAATAATGATTATTCCATTAGTATTCTTAAGTTTTGGAGCAATACTTGCTGGATATATGTTTAAAGAAATTTTTATAGGAAGTCATAGTTATGAATTTTGGAGATCTTCAATCTTTTTTTTAGAGACAACCAAACATGATCATGTGCCTTTATGGCTTTTGATAATTACGCCCGTTTTAGTTATTTCAGCTATACCTATTTCCTATTATTATTTTATAAAAAATATACATGTTGTGGAAGGATTTAAAAAAACAAATGAACAACTTTATAAATTTTTATTAAACAAATGGTATATAGATGAACTTTTTGACTTAATAATTGTTAATCCAATAAAAAAACTTGGGCTTATTTTTTGGAAAAAAGGTGATAGAGATATTATTGATAGATTTGGACCTGATGGAATATCAAAAATAATTAAATCAATTTCAAATAAAGCTGTTCAATTACAAAGTGGCTATATATATGATTATGCTTTTGTCATGCTTATTGGTCTTAGTGCTTTAATAACATTTTTAATATTAAATTAATATGAATTTTCCTATTTTATCTTCAGTAATATTCTTACCGCTGCTTGGATCATTTTTTATCTTACTCTCTCGCTCACAAAACAACAATCAAGGTGCTATATATGTCTCGTTATTTACTAGCCTGGCAAATTTGGTTTTATCATTATTTCTTTGGTATGTTTTTGATAACGCAGAAACAGAATTCCAATTCGTTGAGGAGAAAAATTGGATTAGTGGATTTATTAAATTTAAACTAGGTGTAGATGGAATTTCAATACTGTTCATTGTTCTCACAGCTTTAATTACTCCAATCTGCATCATCTCTTGTATTAATAGTATCAAAACAAGAATTAAAGAATTTTTAATCTTAATCTTAATTTTAGAAACATTTATGATTGGTGTTTTTTGTTCATTAGATTTAGTTGTGTTTTATATTTTTTTTGAAGCTGGCTTAATACCAATGTTTTTAATTATTGGTGTTTGGGGTGGACCCAAAAGAGTTTATTCTGCTTTTAAATTTTTTCTTTTTACACTTCTCGGTTCAGTACTTATGTTAGTGGCTATCATAGCTATTTACTGGATTACGGGTACTACTGATGTGGTTCAAATATATGAAATTAAAATTCCTAAAGAGTACCAATATTTATTGTGGTTAGCTTTTTTTAGCTCATTTGCTGTTAAAATGCCAATGTGGCCTGTTCATACATGGTTACCAGATGCTCATGTAGAGGCGCCCACTGCTGGATCTGTAATTTTAGCAGCAATACTTTTAAAAATGGCCGGATATGGTTTTTTAAGATTCTCAATACCAATGTTTCCTGTAGCTTCAGAGTATTTTATACCATTAATTTATTCACTTAGTGTTATTGCTATAATTTATACTTCATTAATTGCATTGATGCAGGATGACATGAAGAAATTAATAGCATATTCATCAGTTGCCCATATGGGTTTTGTTACATTGGGAATTTTTACTTTTACACAGCAAGGTATGGAAGGAAGTATTTTTCAAATGCTCAGTCATGGCGTAATTTCGGCGGCATTATTTTTATGTGTAGGCGTAGTTTATGACAGAGTTCATTCTAGATTAATAAGTTCATACGGTGGCCTAGCTAATTATTTGCCAAAATATTCATTAGTTTTTATAATTTTTGTATTAGGTGGTTTAGGACTTCCGGGCACAAGTGGTTTTTTAGGAGAGTTTTTGATTTTAGTAGGAGTATTTAAAAAAAGCTATATCGTTGCAATGCTTGCTAGTCTTGGTGTTATTTTAGGTGCCGCATATATGCTATGGTTAGCCAAACGAGTTATTTTTGGAGAAACACATAATGAAATAATTAAAACTATTAAAGATTTAAATTTATCAGAAGGTACAATATTAACTATTTTAGCAATAATAATGATATTTTTTGGATTTTACCCTCAGCCGCTTATAGACACTATCAGCACTTCAGTGAATCATTTAATAAATAACTATCAAATTGATTTGATATATCATTTAAAAGTAAATAATTTATGATAGATAATTTTAACATTTTGTTACCTGAAATTTTTTTAACATTATCTATATTAACTGTTCTAATGATTGGTGTGTTCACTAAAAATAGTTTTAATTTAGTGTCAAAATTATCATTAATTATAATTTTACTATCAATATTTATTTTACTAAATAATGAAACCTCTTCAATAAAAGTATTTTCAGAAAGCTTTATAAGAAATGCTTTTACAACTTTTATTAAAATTCTTATTTTAATATCCAGTTTTTTTGTACTAAATTCATCTCAACAATTTATCAAAGATAATAAAATTGATAAATTTGAATATCCGATAATAATCTTACTTTCTATATTAGGCATGTTTTTTATGGTAAGTTCTAACGATTTAATTATTTTTTATTTAGGTTTAGAGCTTCAATCTTTATCACTATATATATTAGCAGCAATCGATAGAGATAATCTTAGATCTACTGAATCTGGAATTAAATATTTTATACTAAGTGCTCTTTCTTCTGGTTTATTGCTTTATGGTTGCTCCTTGTTGTATGGTTTTACCGGATCTACAAATTTTGATATAATTGCTCAAGAGCTTAATTCAGAAAATACGGGTGCAGTATTTGCAATGGTTTTTATTTTAGTAGGTTTAGCTTTTAAAATTTCTGTTGTACCTTTTCATATGTGGACTCCTGATGTGTATGAAGGCTCACCAACTTCAGTTACAAGTTTTTTTGCTGTAGCACCGAAAGTTGCAGGACTTGCTGTTTTGATAAGATTTATGCAAACACCATTTGAAAACATTTTAATTGAGTGGCAAACAATAATAATTTTTTTAGCAGTTGCATCAATGATATTAGGGGCAGTAGCTGCTATAGGGCAGAAAAATATTAAAAGGCTTATGGCTTACAGTTCAATTGGTCATATGGGCTATGCTTTAGCTGGAGTTGCAACAGGGAATATTTCTGGTTACAGCAGCTCAATATTTTACATATGTATATATGTCGTAATGAATATTGGTGCTTTTGCTTGTATATACTTAATGCGTGTAGATAATAAATATAAAGAAGGAATAAATGACTTATCAGGTATTTCTAAAAAGCATCCTCTGCTAGCGTTTTCTTTTTTAATTATTCTATTTTCTTTAGCCGGCATACCACCCTTAGGAGGGTTTTTTGCTAAATTTTATATTTTCATGTCTGTAATTGAAAACGAAATGTACACTCTGGCTATTATTGGGCTTTTATCAACTGTAATATCTGCATTTTATTATTTAAAAATAATTAAGATTATATATTTTGATGAAACGATAAATAAATTTGATGAAAATAGAAATATCAGCATTACAAGCACTATATTTATTAGTTGCGTGATATTAGTTACTTTTTTTCTATATCCAGCTCTTCTCAATGATTTAGTTAATTCTATTTTTATTTAATAATGAAGTTAAAAATGATAAAATTTAAAAATGTTAAAAGCACAAATGATGAAGCTATAAAACTTATAAAATCAAACAAAACAAAACCTACTATTATACATTCCTATAACCAAAGCAAAGGTAGAGGAACTATGGGAAAAAAGTGGATTTCCAAAAAAGGAAACATTTTTTTATCAATTTTTTTTAAAATGAATATAAAAAAATACAATTTTAAAGATTTTGCAATTGTGAATCCTCATATTATTAGAGGTGTTCTAGAAATGTTTTCCAAATATAAAGTGAGTGTGAAATGGCCAAATGATTTATTAATAAAAAAAAAAAAAGTTTGTGGAATTCTTCAAGAAACAATAGAATACAAAGAAAGCAAGTATTTGATAATAGGAATTGGAATTAATACAAAATATGCTCCTATTAGCAGCTCCTTTAAGTCTATTTCTCTTCTAAATTGCTCAAATAATAAAATAAATAACGAAGATATTATATTGAGTATTAAAATTTCTTTTGAAAAGTTTTTATCTGATATAAATAAATATAAATTATCATACTTAAAAACAAGAATTTGCAGGTAACATAATGACTTTTTTAGTTGGAGATATAGGAAATACTTTAACAAAAATTTGTTTAATAAATTTGAATTTTAAAATAATAAAATCTTTTTCGATTAAAACAAATAAACTTAATAAAACAAAATATCAAAATATTTTTTTCAACAAAATACTAAAATATAAAGTAAATAAAAAAATTCTCTTTTCCAGTGTTGTGCCACTTATATATAAGTTAATAAAAAAAAATTTAAGTAAAAAAAAATATAAAATTTTTGAATTAAAAAATTTAAAAATAAGTAAAATAGTTACTTTAAATGTAAATAAAATTAACCAAGTAGGTTCAGATAGAATTGCCAATGCTATAGGTGCATATGAATATTATAAAAACAATTGTTTAGTTATAGATTTTGGCACAGCAACAACTTTTGATATTATTAGTAAAAAGGGTATTTATGAAGGTGGTGTTATTGCTCCTGGAGTAAATTTATCAATTATGAATTTAAATAAATTTACAGCCTCACTTCCTATTTTAAAGCTAAGATCCAACGCAAAAAGTTATGGTAGAAACACTAAAGATGCCTTAAACGCAGGTTTTATATGGGGTTATCAAGGATTGATAAATAATATAATTAAAAAAATTACATTAACTAGAAAAACAAACTATAAGATTATACTGACTGGAGGTTATGCCAGCCTTTTTAAAAAATATTTAATAAATAAACCGATAGTTGACCAAAATATTACAATTAAAGGGATAACAAGAATTTATAAAGAGCTATTAGAATAATGAAAAAAGAAGAATTAGTTTTTTGTCCACTAGGTGGATCTGGTGAAATCGGAGCTAATATGAATCTTTATTCATATGGAACTGAAGAAAATAAAAAATGGATTATTGTAGACATGGGTGTAACTTTTGCAGATGATTCTATTCCAGGTATAGACCTCATCTACGCCGATCCAGGCTTTGTTTTAGATAAAAAAAATGATCTTCTTGGAATAGTTTTAACTCATGCTCATGAGGATCATATCGGGGCTGTTGCACATATTTGGCCTAAACTTAAATGCAAAATTTACGCGACACCTTTCACGGCTGCTTTAATTAAAGAAAAATTTAGAGAAAAAAAAATTGATATTTCCACGCATTTGAAAATAGTTCAACTGAACGGTGTAATAAATCTTGGTCCTTTTAATATAGAGTTTATAACACTCACACATTCAACCCTTGAACCGAATGGTTTAAGCATCACTACACCAGCCGGTATTATACTTCATACAGGAGACTGGAAAATAGATGCCAATCCTTTGGTTGGAAAAAATATCGATGAAAAAAAATTAAAAGATATTGGAAATAAGGGTGTTTTGGCAATGATTTGCGATTCAACAAATGTATTTAGTGAAGGTAGAGCAGGATCAGAATTAGAAGTAAGAAAAAGTTTACTAAATATAATGGAATCAAAAACAAAAAGAATTATTGTAACTTCATTTGCTTCAAATGTTGCAAGAATGGAAACAGTTTTTGATTGTGCACAAAAAACTGAGAGAAACATTTGTCTTGTAGGCAGGTCAATGCATAGAATTTATAAAGCTGCAAGACAGTGTGGGTATTTACAAAATTTATCT
>Ga0115003_10003518_pt1 | contig 12334 bp, 14 predicted proteins | sample ArcticOcean_MG_C_7_FD_88736 | JGI IMG/M metagenome (GOLD analysis project Ga0115003, IMG submission 88736) | Marine microbial communities from western Arctic Ocean - ArcticOcean_MG_CB11_88 | ecosystem: Environmental > Aquatic > Marine > Oceanic | place: Arctic Ocean: Canada Basin | collected... | reverse complement strand
TGTTTTGTTTGCACCCTTTTTTTTTTTTCCCCCCGCTCCCCCCCCCCCGTTCTCAACCCCCCCCCTTTTCCCCCCCCCCCCTCCCCCCCCCCCCCCCCCCCCCCCCCCCCCCCCCCCCCCCCGAGTCCTTTCCTTTCAAACTCCAGCACACTGCCGTAGGTCAAATCCGCCACGCCGACGAAAAGCGTTTCGGCGCACGGCGAAAACGAAACCCCCGCGGTTTCCCCGAAGTGGTCCAACGTTTGCCGGCGCTGTTTTTGTGAACGAAAAAGGTAAGTCTTCCCGTGACTTGTGTGAGTAACTACTCCGGACAATCGGCAAACAGGGAGACGGGATTCGGCCTCCACAGTCGGCCGGAATCGGGCCGAACAGTGCACTTGTGATGTATTTGTAAGAGTTACCAGACTGGTAACAGTTACCATTGCTTGTAACTGTTACTATTGGTAACTGTTACTAGTACTGGCAACTGCTACGTACATCACGATCTACATACATCACGAGTAGTGCACGCACAGAGGGTCCGTAACCAGCGTATCAGGATTCGGGAAAGCCCCACTACGCACCGTGAAGTTCGATTTGACGTCGTACACGTGTGTGAAATCCGCCGGCTCGGCGGCGAGCAGAAAGTCGCCGTCCCTGGAGAACCGCAGGGAACGCACCGCGCCCATTTTCCCTTTTAAGACCGCCAGGCTCTGGCCTAGGTGCCGTATGTCCCACACCCGCGTCGTGGTGTCCTGGTTCCCAGTCGCGAACCGCACGCCGTCCGGGTGCCATGCCGCGGCGAAGGAGAAGTCGAGGTGCCCGGCGCACTTACGATAGGTAAAACAAAGTGTTAGTCTCGTGTGGGAACACAGGGAGGCGGGATTCGGGAAACGCGCAACACGTACCTTCGCGACGAGCCGCCCGGTCGCCGTGTCCACCACCCAGGCGTCTTGATACCAATAAAAGAAAGTGTCAGTCTTGTATGGGCAAACAGGGAGGCCGAGATTTGGGTTGGGAAAAGCCCGTACCTTTCGTGTCCCCCACCACGCACGCCAGTTTACCACCCGCCCCGACGGAGGTGTAGTTCACCGCCCATGGGTACAAATGTTTCCCAACGCAAGCCATGGTGTGCACGTCGTACCACCGAACGAGCTTGTCGTTGTTCGAACACACGAGCGCCTCGGCGCCGCTGGGGGAGGTGAAGAAATCAACCGCGTTCGTGATGCCGTTGTCGTCTTGGGTGACACGCGTGCTGTGCGAAACCCCTGATTGAAATAAAATAAATAAATGTCAGTCTTGTATGGGCAATCAGTCGGCGGAATGTGGTAAATGGGAAATACCTACCGGTTCGCACGTCAAGCACCACGAGCTCGCCCGCGAACCCCCCGGCCGCGATTAAGCCGTCCCGGACGCAAGTCGTGCTTATTTGTACGCGCGGGAAGTTGGTGGAGCGCGAAAAGGAAGCGGCGGACGCGGAAGGCGCGTTTCCGTTTCGGTCGGAGGTATCGTCGGAGGTACTGCGCTCGCCGATCCGGCCGGATCCGGAAACGCCGCCTTCCATGTCATCGTCGAAATCACCAGTGCTATCGTATTGCGTGTTGTTTTCATCCCCCCCCCCGCCTCCGTCCAAATCCAGCGTCGTCGTCGCCCGCCGCGTCTGCGAGTTCCAGTGCACGATTTTGTTTTCGCTCATCACGTACGCGTCGTTTTTCGACGTGCTCCACACCAGGTTCCGCAGCTGGAAGTGTACGAAGTTGGACCGCACAGCACGCGTGTTGTGCGCGAAGACAAAGAACTCGTCATCAGGAGACACCTCGGCGACGGGGGTACACAGCCGGTCCAGCGTTGCGGGGTCGAAATCCAAGTTGACGTAGTTTTTATACTCCGCCACTCGTTTTTGGCGGTACCGATCCCGGGTGTACTGCAGCCTGGCCCAGGGAATTCCCTGGATGTCCCTGCCGTTTTGAAACTGGCGTGAAGTGGTGTCGCCGTATGAGCTACCGTCCAGGCCGCCGGTCTGTTGCAGGGGAGGAGAGGGATTATTTGATTGTTCGGGTTAGCGAAAGCGGATGGGCGCGCTACATGTAAATCTCGAAAAACAAAACGAGAGATTCGGGGCAAACACCTGGAAAAGCAACGAGACGCACTTCGTTGTACAAATCCAGGGCGTGGTGTCCGCGCAGGTCGAGGAATGCCCAGCGTGCTGGTCGGTCTTCTTGGTTTGTGTCGTCATCACGTATTTCGTCAACCTCTTCAGGAATCTCGTCGTCCGTCTCCCCAACGGGCTCGGTAACCTCGTGGTCGTCCGGGTCACGCCACACGGGTGGCTCCTCCATGTCGTCGTCCGCATCTGACTCAGCCCAGGTCGCGGGTTGTTGTACATGCAGGGCGAGTCGTGCGACAGTCGCTACGTCGTTCGCAGGCGTTTCGGCGACGTGTTGCGGCTCGGTCACCAAACCGTCACCACGCTCACCATCCTCCTCGTCCTCAAATTTCGGGGTCTCGGACGAAGCCTCCCCGAAACCTCCCCGTGGTTGTTGCCCATGCCCCGCATTGTTCTGGACGGAACTTGGATTAGGGGGTGAAGAATCCGGGGTCTCGGGGTCCAGGGGCGCTGGAACACGCGCCGCACGCGGTGGCGTGACCGTGGTTTGAAAACCACCCGCACGCGGAGTAACGCTCGGTGCGTCGCTCATGCTGCGCGCGCATGTGTGACGCGAGCTCGCCTCCTCGGCGTGTCGAAGATTACAGGCCCAAACCTGTTTTTTTTGGTGCGGGCAAGATTTCGCGGCAAAATCGAGAAAAACACGGCCGTTCGATCGCATCTCGATCGCGAGCCACTTCGTGGCGCACCCGAGTGTCGGCATGGCGTCGTCCGCTTCCACCAGCGGAGCGGTGTCCGGTGAAACTCGGGGCGGGCGAACCCCCAAGCTCCCCGCGAAAGCAGTCGCCGCGGTTGTTGGATGGTACTGCGCCACCGTGTTGCTCATCACGACGAACAAATTTTTGATGGGCACGGATTTCGGGTTGCCGGTGTTCCTCACGTTCCTTCACATGCTGGTTTCGTTTTTGTGGTGCGAGTTCAGCGCGAACGTGGGGTGGAGCAGACGCGTGCCTTTGAAGAACTGGAGAGACGCGGGGAAGGTGTTCGCGCTGTCGCAAACCCTCGCCGTTTCCGTCGCCCTCGCAGTCGCGTCGTTCAAGTACGTCGAGGTGAGTCTTGAACAAGCCCTTGCGGCGTCCACGCCCGCGTTCACCGCGGCGGGGGGTGTTTTAATTCTCGGGAAACAGGAGCGGAGCAAGGTCTGGCTCACGCTGGTGCCAGTGATGGGAGGCGCCATGTTAGCCGCGGGCGGTGAGCCCAAGTTCCACGCGCTCGGTGTGTGTTTGGTGTTCGCGTCCAACGTCGCGCGCGGCGTGAAGAGTTGTTTACAGGAGCTGTTGCTGAACAAAGAAGCGGGCCTGGATTCAATGAGCCTTTTACGGTGGATGAGTTTGTTCTCCATGCTCACGCTGTTGCCGATGTCGTGCGTTTTGGAACGCCCTGGCGTGATACTGGAAAAATTGGCCTTCGTGTGGAGCGACCGACGCACGTTTGCCCTGCTCGCGGCGAACTGCGGCGGGGCGTTTCTGGTGAACCTGACGCAGTTCGCGGTGACCTCGGAAGTCGGCGCGCTTTCCATGCAGGTCCTTGGGAACGTCAAGGTACGTACGTCTTAGGGCTTTCCCATATCCCGCCTCTCTAGTTCAAGCCCCTGTTTCAGCGCACTACTCGTGATGTATGTAGCATTGCCAGTACGGCCGTAACACTTACCAGGGCCCTGGTAAATCTTACAAATATCACAACTCGCCGACTGACACTTTCGGTTATTTATCCTTACAGAACGTGTTCACCACGATCGTGTCCGTGTTTGTGTTCCGCAACCCCATTTCGGCGCAGGGCGTGCTGGGGTACACAATCACCACGGCTGGCGCGTTTGCGTTTGGCAGGGAAAAACAAAAGGAACGCGCCGCGGCGGCGCTCGCGGCGGAACACGCCACGGGGGGGTTTGTGAAATGAAACACCGGCGACGTCCAGTAGCCATGGTCCGACACGATCAACGGCGACTCGCTAAACTAGGTTCTAATACAATAATGACTAGGTTTAGGATACGTCTTTCAATATGTCTTTCCTTGTCTTACTAATATGTTTTTCACGTTTGCGTATGTTTGCGCGCCCAACGCGTGGGTCACGCCCGCCGCGCACGTCGCCGAGACGAGCGCGAGGGGTAGGAACTGCATTTTTTCGGGCCCGAACACCAAAAAGTGGCCGAAGGTTCGGTAAAGCTCCACGACAGGAAGGCACGTTGTTAAAAAAAGAAACTGCGTTTGCGTGAACAACGGGTGGCGGGAATCTTCACCGGGCGCGCGTTTCGTCTCGATTACCTGCCGCACCAGCCCAACAACACAAACCACCCAAAGAAGAAGGATGAAATGTTTCAACAGCCATTCCCAGGGTTCGAACAGCAAAGGCATCAGCGCGTACGTCCCTACCACGGATAAGAATAGAAACTGCCCCGCCACCTTCGCGAAATCACCCGCGTCAATACGCTCGTCGTCCGCGTCCAGCGCAACCGCCAAACCAAACGGAACCAGCACCGTCAAAATCGCCTTTTCGTGCACGTGCCACCCAAAGTAAAAAGCGCACGAGTTACAATGCGCGACGAGTTTTGGCAAGGCACTAGGGTTTAGGGTTTGTTTGGTTTGCTTCCGGGCTTCATCCGGGCTTTTACGTACTGCATGCGCATAAAGTGCAGGCAATGAGCTTAGAAGCACCAACACGTTAGCCATCGACGGCGTCACCGCGGGTAACGCCAAGTGCGTTTGCAAAAACGACCCGCCGGCGCCGGCCATGCCGCCGGCGAAGTTCGCAGTCGGGACCACGGCGTTTTGAGAAACGGCTCCCGAAAATCGTAACGCCTTCACCAGAATCTTGTCACCCGCGTTGTACAGCGCCCAGAAGTTGCACGCCCAAAACGCGTGCGTTAGCCCGCGTTCGAACGGGAACAGGCGATTTGTGACGACTAAAAGTTGGCCGTTCGCGATGAACGGCCCGAGGGAAACGGCGGTGACGAACGCCGCGACTGAAACGTACGACGCAATTCGGCGCGTGATTTTTACCAATAAAACGCGGTCAGTGCGCCACCCCATTCGCCACCCGCCAGGTACGTGGCGCGCCAAGAGGTGCGTCGCGAACGCGGGGGCGGCGTACAGAAACACGTGCTTGAAGTGCACCGCTACTGAAAAGAAAAACGCGGCGAAAAGAGCGTCGCCCCTTCCCGCGAACCCAATCGCCAAAACCAAAATTCCCAACCCCAGCCCGTTGTACTGGAAGTGCACGTGGTCCACCAGTAGCAGCCCGGGCGAGAACAGCACCAGGAGCGTGGCGGAAGCGACGGCGAAGGTTTTGGAGTTTTTCTTTTTTGTCGTCGTTGGTGTCATCGCCGCAAACCAGGTGCCGATTGCCAAAAAAACGTCGCCTGCGATGACCGAGATTCTTTGGAACAACACGCAGGCGCTCGATGCGTACGGCGTTGCCCGCACCGCGAGCATTTTCGGGTCCACCACGTTCGCCACGACCGCGAGTGCGCTTTCGAAATACGCAAACAAGGGTGGGTAATCAAGCGTCCACTGCGACGTGGTGTCGACGTACCATTCACGCAAAGGACGCGTGCCCGTCACCGCGAGCCAGTTCCGGTGGACCTCAAAGTCCGTGGAGTAGTAACAAGGCACGAGCAACAGCTTCACCGCGGTGACCAGCGCGAACGCGCGGAGAGTCGCCGCGGAAACCGTGACCATCGGAGGCGGTATACACGGGGGGGGGTACACAGCCGCTGCGCAGCGGCTGTGCTAGCAGACGAAAGAACGCACTTCAGCTTTGGAGGATTTCGGTGCTTCGGGATAGAGAATGGAATGGAAAGGGGGGAATCACGTGCCAGAATTTTGATTCTCATCAGACTGACACCACTGACTTCCACGGACCACCACCATATCCGCGAGTCGCTTCTTCGTTCTTCCCACGGGCCGCCGTGCCGTCACTCAAATCTCGAGACGTGTTTGTTTCTCCCCGTTTCCCCGGGAAGGTCATCACTCACCGACGCGCAGCGTTGGACGGAAGGGAACTCAGTTGCTCCCAAACGTAAGTCATGTCGAGCGCTTTGTCGTGCGTCGGCGCGGTCGCCGCCGGTGCGATGACCGGCCGCGCCCGCCGGGGGGCTACGTCTTCTAAAAGATTCCACGCCAACAAGGCGACGTCGTCCTCGCTCAAAGGCCTCACCGGCCGCGCCCCCGTTCGCGGCGTACGGCTCGACGCGCGCGCCGAGGCCATCGCCGACCCCCCCCGACTACCCCCGAAGGACGCGAAGGCTGAAGAGGTACGTCGTGATGCGCGTTTCGGGTTTCGCCCCCCGCGATCTCGGGAGATCCCCGTGACGTATAACCGTAATCCAGTAATCCTAGCACCAAATCCTCCCATTTGTCCTGACCGATTCCTCATTTTTTTATGTCCTCCCAACCACCAGGTCGACAAGATCCAGGCCATGCTGAACAAGCCGTACGCGGCTGGTTTCAAGACGGAAATCGAAACCGACACGATCGCCAAGGGTTTGAGCGAAGAGACGGTGAGGATCATCAGCGCCAAGAAAAACGAACCGGAGTGGATGTTGGAGTTTCGGTTGAAGGCGTTCCGGAAGTGGCTCACGATGGAGGAACCGGACTGGAGCGATAACCGGTACCCCACGATTGACTACCAAGCCGTTTCCTACTACAGCGCGCCGAAGATAATGGCCAAGAAACAGAGCTTGGACGAAGTCGACCCCGAGTTGTTAAAGACGTTTGATAAACTGGGGATTTCGCTGAACGAACAGAAACGCTTGTCCAACGTCGCCGTGGACGCCGTGTTCGACTCCGTGTCAATCGCCACCACGTTTCGGGCGGACCTGGCCAAGGTTGGCGTGATTTTCATGTCCATCTCCGAAGCAATCAAGGAGTACCCCGATTTGATCAAGGAACACCTCGGGTCCGTGGTACCGGTCGGGGACAACTACTTCACCGCGCTAAACGCCGCCGTGTTCAGCGACGGGTCGTTTTGTTACATCCCCAAAGGCGTGCGTTCGCCGATGGAGCTATCCACGTACTTCCGAATCAACGCCGAGTCCAGTGGACAATTCGAACGCACCTTAATCGTCGCGGAGGAGGACTCCTACGTCTCCTACCTGGAGGGGTGCACCGCGCCGGCGTACGACGAGAACCAGCTGCACGCCGCCGTCGTGGAGATCAGCGCCGCGAAGAACGCGGAGGTGAAGTACAGCACCGTGCAGAACTGGTACGCCGGGGACGTGAACGGCAAGGGTGGGATTTACAATTTTGTCACCAAACGGGGGCTGTGCAAAGGGGATAACAGTAAAATCTCGTGGACGCAGGTGGAAACCGGGTCGTCGATCACGTGGAAGTACCCGTCCGTGGTTTTAAAAGGTACGTATTTCCCAATCACCACATTCCGCCGACTGATTGCCCATACGAGACTGACATTTATTTTTTTACAACAAGGCGACAACAGCGTCGGGGAGTTCTTCAGCGTGGCGCTGACGAACAACTGCCAGCAAGCGGACACCGGCACGAAGATGATCCACATCGGGAAAAACACGCGATCGCGGATCGTGAGCAAGGGCATCAGCGCGGGTAAATCCCGGAACTGCTACCGCGGGTTAGTGCAAGTCGCGCCCTCAGCGACGGGCGCGCGGAACTACAGCCAGTGCGACAGCATGCTGATCGGCGACAAAGCCGGGGCGAACACGTACCCGTACATCAGCGTCCGCGAGCCGTCCGCGCGGGTGGAGCACGAAGCGTCGACTTCGAAAATCGGCGAGGACCAGTTATTTTACTTCCAGCAACGCGGCATCGACCCGGAAACCGCGGTTGGGATCATCATCAGCGGGTTTTGCAACGAGGTGTTCAACGAACTGCCCATGGAGTTCGCCGCGGAGGTGAACCAGCTCATGTCTCTGAAGCTGGAGGGAAGCGTGGGGTAAGAAGGGTGACAAAACAGAGACAGAGACGAGGAGGGGGGGAGTAATTCAATTGGTAAATGTATGAAAAGATATTGTGTGTTGGACCATCACACAAAGGAACCCATTTCGTGATGGGTGTTTTATAACCGCGACGAACGTATGGTCCTTCGTCACGCGCTCACCCCGAACTGAACCGCGAGTATCGCTTCGCGACTTCCGATTAGACACTTTCGCGCGTGTTTCGAGCTTTCCCGGCACCCCAAGCTGCACCACCACGTCAGCAGCGCGCAGCCCTTGCAACAGGACGATCGCGTGCCGTCGCACGGCCCGCCGCAGGCGTCGCAGCCCGAGAGTTTGGAGTATTCGTGCCGCACGCTCGCGCTTGGCTCGGATTCGTGAAAATTCAGCGACACGAACCGTCGTTGCAGGGCGTAGGTCAACGCCGACGGCTCCAACACGAGCCAATTCTCGATCATTCTGTTGATTCTTACAACCGTCTCGGCGTCAGCTTTATCGGTCAACACCTGCGGAGTGCCGCCCATCGCGTCGTACAGTGAGTCTCTTTTGACCTCCGGCGCGAAAAAAGCAGTCTTACCCGCCGGCGTCCACATCTTCGGCAAAATCTGTCGTTAGCAAGCGTCGAAACAAACGCCGTGATCGTGTGTCTCGAGTTTCTGTTTATTCTCGGGACCCTCCGAACTCCACTTCGACCTAAGCCAAAGCTCGTGAAGAAGCGCATCGGTGTGAAGGTGGCGTTCCACGTGCTGACCTTCCTAACACAAGCATTTTTTTCCCGACAAGAATTCCTCGTCGTACTCGTCAAGCGCGACGCCGACGTTCGTCGTCGCGTTTTTTGTCGTCGCGCCATCCGACATCGCGCCATCCGACATCCGCGTGTTGGGCATGTTTCCGAAAACTTCCTGACAAGTTTCACGCGATCCGTGTGCGACATACCGTGCCACCACTCACCGATGTGCGCGCCGTGCGTGGTGACATCCTCCGTGCGTCGTCGTTCGTACGCCTCGCAAACGCGAATCGCGTTATGCGCGCCTTCACACGGGCACTTCCCAGTCTTGCAGCGTTCGGAACCTTTCGCCGCCGGCACCGTCCCCGGGTCGTCGTACCCGGTGGAGCAGTTGAAGCAAATTCCGTACATGGCTTCGTCCAAATCTACCTCCGGCGGCAGGGGCCGGCGTCAGGGGCGGAGGCTGGCCGGTTCCTTCTTCTCCGGTTAGTTCGCCCGCGCCGCCAGCCGGCACATCGCCTGGTGGTCGGCCCAGTCCCCGTCCTGGCACGCCTCGCCGCAGCAGTACGCCCGCTCGCACGCGCACTTCTTAAGCGCGCTGCCCTCCGCGTGCCTCGCCGCGCCGCACTTCACGCACATTCCGTGCATCTTATTCACCTCGCGGTCGTCGTGCTGGTCAATACCCGCGGCGCGCATGGCGTCCACGAACGCCGCGACGCCCTGGTCGTCCAGCGCTCTGCGCGCCTTGGCCATGGCGATACACTTGGCGTCAACGCCCGTGCCTCCGTCGGCGACCGGGAACTGCGTGTGCGCCAACCTCCAAAAAGGTGGAGATTGTGGGCCAATCGCAGAGGTGCCCCGATCCGCGTTGGCGCGTTCGCCGTGCAAATACACGTGTCGCGCGTTGCTTTGTTTTGCGGCTCGAAGATACGCAACCGCGTCGTCGTACGATCCGAGTTTCACGTCTCGAAACACCAGAATCGAGAGCCAGGCGTGCGCGGCGAACTGTTGGCGGTCGTCGGGATGCGCGTCGCTGAGCCACAGTTTGAATTCGTCGGGTAACCACTTGTCGCTCTTCGTCGCCTTGCTGCCGTGGAACATCGCGCGAAGCATACGCGCTTCTTTTTCGGTGCGGATGGGTCTCGTCGCGCCCCCCAGCGCGTCGTCCAGCGAACGCACCGTGACTTTCCCGTTCCCTAAACGAAGAAACAGGTGCGACTTTAAAATGTGCAACCGCAAAGTGAGCATCGGCATGCGCTCAAAACTGCCCGGAGGCTCTTCTGTCATGAACACCGAGAACACGCGGTCGAACACCAAGAACACGCGGTCGTTGAGTAACCAAGCGCTTACGAATAAAGTTTTCGCCTGGTCCAAATCACCGGAGCGTAAGCAACGCGTTGCCCTTGCCCACATCGTGTGCGCTTCGAGGAGATCCTCCGCGTCCGCGTCGCCCGCCTGCTTCATGTTCGCGTGTGGCAGCCATGTCTCGATAGCCAGCCTTGCCTACTCTTCAGGAGACAGTGTTTTGTATTTCTTGATGACGTGATTGGTGGACTGCGACCACTGCTCGAGAGGGAAAATCCCCGCGTTGCTCTTGCCGTCGCCGCAACACTTTTTGTGTTTCTTCCCCGACCCGCACTGGCACCGCGCGTTTCGGTTGGCTTTGTGTGCGGAGTCACCTCCAGATGTCGACCCCGCGTTCGTCACCGTCAGGTTCGCGGGTTTTAAATAAAGCGCCTCGCCGCCGACCTTGACGTGGTACCGCTCACGATCTGACGCGAAAGCCACCACCACAGCGCGCTTGCCGTTCAGGTCAGGCCGCGCCTTGAGACCTTGAATATCAACGAACGTCCCGGACGCCATCGGGCGGTCCATCGGAACACACTAAACAGTTAATCAACGTTCGGAGACGCCGAAGTCCTCAAGTCATCAAGTCCTCGAAGTACGCATCCTGGTTGGGGAAAGGACGCGGCGAGCTGCGGGGAAGTGAGGCACCGCCAGGCGCGCTGATGCGTTGTGTCGACGGTCGAGGAGCCGAGAAACCAAGGACAAAAAAGTAAACGACAAACCCTTGGGGACGAAGATATTTAGCAATCGAACGCGCGATGTGCCCCGCGGCGTGCGGCGTACTCGTAGCGCCCGCCGGGTTCGAGATCTGCTTGCTTCGGGTTTGGTTGTTTTGTTTTGATTTGTTATCATACATCTCTATCGTGCCTATTTCGTCGTGCCTAGGTTTGTTTCTCGGAGCTCAAAACCGTCGGACGCTTGTTGCATCGCGTGTTGCTGAGCTTGCATCGTGGTCTGCACCTGCTGCGCCTGCTGCTGCCACTGCACTTCCTGCTGCGCGAGCTGGGTTTGGTGTGCGTGCGTTGGGGGGTTGCCGGTGATGGGCGCGTTGGGGTTGGCGTGCATGGGCGCGTTTGGTGAGGCGACGCCCGTGGCATGCGGAATGTCGCCGTTGTACGCCTCGACGCTTCCGTTCGTGGGGGCGTACATGGTGGGCTTGACGCACCGATCGGCCGGTTCCGAACCGAGCGTGGGGGCGTTGTTTGCGTTCCCGGAGGAACCCACAGGCGGTTGCGTGTGCCCTGTGCTGGCGGTTTGCCCCCCGGCGTTCGCATCACCAGCCGGCGGTGCTTTTTCCTTCTTAGGTTTCATGCTCTGGCTTTCCTTCCCCTTCGCGTCCCCCCCCCCCTTGGGTTTGGAAAACCCATCCAGGTTAAGCAACGCGCTCGCTTCCATCATCATCAACTTCTCCTTGGCCTTCGCCTGTTTCACTGCTTTTTCGTTAGGCTTACCGTCGTCACTGTTGTTCCCGCTGCTCACCTGACCGCCACCAACGCTGCCGTTGGACATGGACCGGCTCATAAGACTCGCGTTGGCACTCGCGCTCGCGCCCGAAAGCGAACGCGCCGGGGTGGGGTGCGCCGCCTGCGCGATGTGCGTCAGGGCGGGCGCGCGCGATGCGGGCTGGCCGGCTTGGGGGTACGACGGCGGCGCCCCCGAAACAGGGACGGGCGCGTGCGGAGCCGCCCCGTACGACGGTTGCGACCCGTGTGCGTGTGCGTTGTTTTGCGCATGCGAATGCGAGCTCGGCCTCGCGCTCGCGGCGTTAAACGCGGGGCTCGTCGGGGGCGTGCTTCCCGGGGGCGGCGGGCCGGTTCCCAGTCCTTGGTGCGACAACCCGGGCGGTTTCGCGATGGGAGGTCGTCCTGGCGCCACCATCCCTACGCCTTCCGTGCCCGCCGCGCCGATCGGCCGCGGCGCCGTGCCCGTGGCGCTGTTTCCGTGCCCATCCCCGTGACTCGCCGTCGCCACATGCGAAGCCCCGCCGGCGCCGTGCGTCCCGAAAACCCCGCCCAGCAGCGACTTGCGCTCCAGCTTGCGTCGCGTCATCGCCTCCCTTTTCTCCGCCATCTGCTGGTTGTGCCGCCGAGCCATATCCGCGGTTTCCCGTTGCTGCGACGCCACCAGCTGTTCCATCTCCCTTTCCTCGTGGATGTCCTCCTCGTCAATTGGCTGGTACGCAAGGTCCTCGGAAATCACGGAGGACGCCGTG
>Ga0115003_10003510_pt1 | contig 12353 bp, 13 predicted proteins | sample ArcticOcean_MG_C_7_FD_88736 | JGI IMG/M metagenome (GOLD analysis project Ga0115003, IMG submission 88736) | Marine microbial communities from western Arctic Ocean - ArcticOcean_MG_CB11_88 | ecosystem: Environmental > Aquatic > Marine > Oceanic | place: Arctic Ocean: Canada Basin | collected... | reverse complement strand
GGGGGTGGCGAAAAAGCAGCTCGTTTGCCTGATCCGCGTCCTCAAACACGTCGTCTGGGTCCTTTGTTTGTGGCTCTGGTTCAGCAGCCCGCGAACAGACTCACGCTGAACTGGTGCTCCGCGTCGAGTCAGGTGCGTTCTCGGCTGAGTCGGGCGGCGGCTGCCCTGTGGCTTCGTCGTCCAGTTCGTCTTCTAGTCGTTCTAGGGATCGTGCTCGCAGAAGTCGCTCCTAAAATCGACCCTCTCAAGCTGCCCGGACCGGGCTGATGGGGCTATAAGGGTAAAGACTTATCCCCGGCAGAACGCCGGGACGAGGGTTCGCCAGGCCGAACCCTCGCTCGCGCGGACCATCGCCGGCAAGGAAGAGTCGACAGACGCGATTGCGGCTCCGGGCTCATCGAGCGCCGCAAGCGCCCGATCGGCTGCACCCTCCACGAGCGCGGCAAAGGCGCAAGCGAAGAGATCCCCCTTGTTCTCGAAGTATTGATACAAGGCTGGCCGGGACATGCCTGCCGCTTAGGCAATATGAGCCATCGAAGTCCGAGTAAAGCCCCGAGCCGAAAAGACGTCGATCTCGGCCGACGCAATCGCCGCCCGCTTCGGGGCGTCCGCCAGTTGTTCGCGTTCCGCTTTCATCGAGCAATTTTGACATATTATCTCAATTTCGTCAGGATGAGTTCGGCGCCGACATTCCCTTTGCCCTGGTCATGAATGGAGCTTACCTGTCTGGGGATTTTCGGACCGATTGCTCTCTGAGAGAATGGATTTCTGGAAGGGGGAAGTCATGAGGAAGAGTCGGTTCAGCGAAGGTGAATCCGCGAAAGTACGGAAATTTCGAACCTTACTTTCACCGCCATTCAGTCACGACTCTAATTCACAGCTACTCGCGCCAGTCCGGATGTAGGGACAATTTCAACGCGACTTTCTGGGCCAGTACGGTGTTGCCGCTCCACTGTTCAGCTCCGCCCTTGTCTGCCAACCATGCAATCACCGACGCCGGAACGCTCGGCGGCGCGGGACGAAAGTGATCAGAAATCGCGGCGTCCGGATCATTGAGCCGCATCGCTTCGGTCATGACGAACCCCGGGTCGAGGTTCACAAAGCGCAGCCCACTTTCCGGATGCTCAACCGCCAGGATGCCGACCATGCGATGGAAAGCCCCTTTACTCGCCGCGTAGGCAAAGCCCCAACCGCCCGCCCCCGCAGCCGCCGGCGGGTCACTTGTACCGGAACCCGAAACCATGTTGATTACTGTCCCCGTGCCGCGCTTTAACATGCTTGGAAGCAGCTGCTGCACGAGGTAGATCTGCGAAAACAAGTTGCCCTGAAACAATGCCTGAACTTGTTCAGCCTTGAGGTCGAGCACGTGATCCATCGTGCCCGGGCCGGTATAGATCCCGTTGTTCAACAACAGATCGACGTGTCCCCACTCTGCGAGGACTTGCGCAGTCGCAGCGTCGATCGACGTGGGCTCAAGCAGATCGAGAGGAATCGCGAGCGCCTGTTGCCCTCGTTTTCGCACTTCGTCGGCAGTCGATTCGATGCTGCCCGAAAGCGGTCGCCCGTCCGCAGCAGCACCTTCTCTTACGGTGCGCGCGGTGGCGACGATGTCCCAGCCGCACTCGGCAAGTGCGAGACAAGCCGCACGACCAATCCCACGGCTCGCGCCCGTTACAAATGCAATTTTGCGATCGGCCATGGGTTTTGCGTCTCGTCGCCCTATGTGCGGGCTGAATTGTGAGGGGTGAATTGTGCGGGGTGAGATGTACGGGGTGAAATGCGCGAGGTGGAATTAGTTGGCGCGGTTGGGTCACTCAAGATGTTCTTTCACCGCGCCGCCGACACGCTCACGATCGATCAAGAAGGTGTCGTGTCCAAACGGAGCGTCGAGCTCCAGATACGTCACCGAACAACCGGTCTCCTTCAAACTCTCCGCCAACTCCCGTTGCTGCCAGACCGGAAATAAAAGGTCGGATTCAACACCGATCACAAGCGAACTGGCCTTGACGCGATCGAGCAATGTCGGACCGTCGACGTCACCACGTGCGCCCGCTTCGGGACCACTCATGTCAAATAGATCCATCGCTTTCGAAACGTAGAGGTAGGAGTTCGGGTCGTATTGGGTGCAGAACTTCTCGCCTTGATAGGTCAAGTAGCGCTCCACTTGAAAGTCTTCGGTCAGGGTCGGGACAACATTCTCTTTAATACGATCTCGACCAAAGCGCTCAAGCCATTCGGGCCCAGAGCGGTATGTGATTGTTCCCATTTCGCGTGCCACGCGCAGGCCGCGATGCGGGAAGCTGGTGCCGTAGTAACGCCCCTCGTCCCAGTCCGGGTCGGCCATCACCGCTTCGCGTTGCACGAAGCGCATCGCAATTGACTGCGGATGCGAACGCAGCGCCGCCGATATGCTGATGATCCGGTTGACGCGCTCAGGTACAAGTGCGGCGATCATCACCGACATCATGCCACCAAGCGATGCGCCGACCGACGCGTGAAAGTGGTCAATGCCTAAGTGGTCGAGCAGAAGAAGCTGCGCCTGCGCCATGTCGCGGACTGTGATGATCGGAAAGTCAGTCGCATAGGGCTTCTTGGTGCGAGGGTCGATCGACGACGGCCCCGTGCTCCCATAACACCCACCCAGCAAGTTCGCGCAGACGACGAAATAGCGGTCTGTATCGATCGCGAGCCCCGGGCCGATGAACGATTCCCACCAGCCGTCGTTTTCGTTCTTGGGATGACTCTTTGCGTGGGACGAAGCCGAAAGGCCCGTGTGAAGAAGGATCGCGTTGTCTCGTGCCTCGGAGAGCGAGCCCCAGGTTTCATATGCAACGTCAATTTCGGAAAGGACTCCGCCCCATTCGCATTCGAAGGGGACCGAAGAATGAAACGTTTCGTATCCCGAATCAATCCGTTGGTAGGCCGGCTCGGGGCCATCCGTAATTGTGGGGTCTGACACTCGAACTTCCTTCAGGGTCTCTGCGAGGACAGTGGTAGGCGCTCGCCTCTCGGCTGATTCGATCGGATCAATCTCTGTGCCTGTCCCGTCGGGCTCGTAATGGGTCGGCGGCGACGATTCCCGCGCGGCTTTGGCGCGTCGGGCAAGTTTAACATGCTCTTTCGTTCAGGAAATCGTTGATTTCGCAGCCCTGTACATGCGGGCGTTAATGCGAATAACATCCGAGGGGCAAACGCTGGACGTTGCGACAAGCGTGCAAACGACTTCCATGCAAGTTACGCATCGGATGCCGCAAATACATCGCATGCGTATGGCCCTCAACGTGCGCTCGATGAGGCGCGATCAACGCCGGTGGCAACCTTGAAGCCGGGCGAGCGATCCGAGCCTGGCGACACCCGCGGTTGCGACCGCGCCCTAGCGTCCCAGAAAAATCTGGGATGCCGTCACAACGCCTGCGTCAATGAACGCCAGGATCGTATGAAGACCAACCCGTTTGCCGGCTACGCGATGTTGGTAGATCGTGTAAATCGAAAGCCCGGTCTTTGCTGCGAGCTCTGTGGGATCGCTTTCTTTAGCGAGCTTGCGGATCCGTACAGCAATCTGCTCTGCCCGAGCACCCTTCGTCGAAACGCCGGCCGGAAGCTTCTTCAGCTGGTCCTTGGAGATCAAAGCGTTCGGGTCGCAGCGACCGTTGCGCACCACCCGCAACACCAACTTCAAGCTGGGCAGGTTGCCAGCTTTGAGGTTCTTAATGTCATCGACATGCGCACCCGTGCGTTCTGATGCCTCTTCGCGGGTTCGGCCCTTGGCTTCCTGCAAGATGCGCTGGGCGATCCGCCGAACTTGCCGGCGGCTCGCTTTGCTGCCGCGCGTCTTCGAGTCGCCACCGGGCGGGCGGCCGGGGCCGCGCTTCGCGGCGGCCTTTTTCTTGGCAGTCTTCTTCTTGGCAGTCTTCTTGGCAGTCTTCTTACTTGATGCCTTTTTCTTGGCGGTCTTCTTCTTGGCAGTCTTCTTACTTGATGCCTTCTTCTTGGCGGTCTTCTTCTTGGCAGTCTTCTTCTTGGCAGTCTTCTTACTTGATGCCTTCTTCTTTGCTGCCTTCTTTTTGGCAGTGGATCTGTGCGCGGTGGTACGTTTCGCCGACTTCTTAACTGCCACAACCGACCCCTTCGAGAGCAATGGTGTTCATCGATCGCCCTTCTGAACCTCAAACCGACACGGCGAGGCCACATGGGGCCCATGGGGTTTAGTCATTCGGGATGACTCATTCAAGAGAAAACATACGAGTCACGAAGTTCTGTCCACTTTGTAGTTTCTATCCCACACGTCATAAACGAACAGGATTGGCCGCGATGCGAACCTTTGTGATGGAATTCGAGAACGTTTGCGTCTAAATATTGCGAATTGCCCATTTTGGAGCAGGTGTCAGTCAAATTCGTGGCGGATAAGGTAACTAGATTCGCCTATCTCCAAGATTCAATGGCGATGACGAGTTTGCCTTCGTGAAATTTTTCAGCGCCGATGATGACGAGCTGCCCACTCTTAATTTTAAGATCGGATTGCACCAGCCCACTGATCTCGACCGAGATCAACGCGCTTTCAGCCTCCACAACCAATGGCCGAATTCGCAGGCGCCGGCGACTGGGAAGCTTGAGATTCCACACTTCGTCCCCAGAGAGCGTCACATTCACGGAATCGAGGACACGGATGCCTTCGTACCGAAATTGACTCTTCAGCGCCTTATCGAGCCTTTGCGCTTCCTTGTCGATCTTGTCCCGGTCGTTGGTGAGGTTCGCGACCAGCACCCTAATTTCGAATGTCGGGGCTTTGCCTCCGGCGCTTTCTGCGCCAGATGCTCCCGGAACCAAGCAAGCCAGTAGCAGTGCAACCCCCGCCGCAGCAATTCGTTTCACGATGTCACGACGCTTCATCACCCTACTACTCCGATTTCTCATCCATCGTTCTTCGTAAGCCTGCTTCGGACTCCGCGTAGCCAGGTTCGTATGGCCCCCACCCGGTTCGATCAAGGTCACAACCTCACGCTTCCTAAACTGCATCCGCCATGTCGTCCATCAACCAGATAATGGTTACATCATCCGAGTCTTGAGAGACTACGTACGAGACGCCATTTGTCTGCAAGTAGCGCAATGACCCACGACCGGATGCTGACTCAAAACCAACAGTCGAATGTTCCGCGATCGTTTGTCCGTTGTCTAGGGAATCGAGTGTCGGGGCGTCGATGGACAAAGGATCAACATCGACCAAAACTGCAAACAGCATCATTGCGACAGCCCCCGTCGCCGCGAGCGATCCCCAATTCCATCCGCTCGAAAACCGGCCGCGCTCACCCGTTTCCTTGGTTTCAATATTGGCTTCAATATCGACTTCCATATCGCCGCCAAGGCTGGAAGCTGAAGTCGAGGCTACTTCGCGATCGATCTGCGACAACGCCGGACCGATTTCAGACCAAAGGTCCGGCGTTTCGGTGGGTTCCTGACCTGAATGGATGTCCGACTCGATCTCGCGCACCCATGTGGAAAGGTTTTTAAGCTCGGCCAAGTCCTGACGCAGGTCAGCCGAACTTCGAAGCCTTCGCTCGAAGCGCCATCGCCCCCACCACGTAAGCTCACCGTCGTAGTAGGCCATCAGTTCCTCGGCTCTTTTGTCGCTGGCGTTCAAGAGGTTTCCTTTTCGACTTCGTCTTCCGAGCTCTGTGCGCCAAATGAAGACGGCAAGGCACCTTGTTCCCGCAAAACTTGCTTCAAGCGCTTACGGGCATGAAACAACCGACTCATCACTGTGCCTTTCGGGATCTCGAGTAGCTCCGCAATTTCGCCATAAGGCAATCCGTCAATTTCTCGCATCACCAATGTCTGACGAATCGCTTCCGGCAACGTTTCGATCGCTTTGCCCAGTTGCTCGCGCAGTTCTCCACGCTCGACTTCTTCTCCGGGACCCCGGATGGACGAAGAAAAGCTCTGACCTGAGACTTCCGATTCTTCGCTGATCGCGGTTCGCTCTTCGTCCCAATCCGCGTAGCGGCCCGACTTGTCCGCGCGCTTCATGTCGAGGCATTGGTTGTACGTCAGTCGGTACATCCAAGTGCCGAACGCGGCGCGTCCTTCGAACTTGCGGATCGACCGATACGCCTTCAGGAACGATTCCTGGACGGCATCTTGCGCCCACTCTGGGTCGCGCAAGATCCGCATTGCCAACGCATAAACACGAGACTCATGACGTTTGACGAGGACACGGAAAGCACTGTGGTCCCCGTCGCGTGCGCGCAGGACGACTTCTTGCTCGCTGAGTTCGTGCGCTGGCAAAACGTCCCGTCCCCCCAAACCCGCTGCGACAGTTACATTTGTAGCGGTCGCTGTCATGGGACTCTCCACCTTTGAAGTTTGTTCTTCACATCAGACGTGGTGCGACAGCGATTGATTCACGGGCTTGAACGCAAAGTCCGCAACTATCCGATTATATGAACTTATCCGGTCATTTCTCCGCGAGGATGCCTAGAAAAGAAATCGCGGCATCGCTTTGTTCGGCTCAGCCAAACGAGACTTTACGTCTCGAAATTGCGCCCGAAGCACGAAAAAACCTGCCGAATATTTTAGATAAACGAAGCAAGCAGTGGGTCGTGCACGCTGTGGGACGGATAGTTCCATCCCGACGTGTCCTCGACACTGGGCGTGCAGGTGGGACACCAGTAGCCCGCCCCCATCAACAAGTTTGGACTCGCCTCAAAACGGTGGCCGGCGCCGCATGTCCAATTGAGTTTTTGCCTCGGGTCCTCGTACGACTGCGCAGTACAAGTGCCGCCGCGCGCTGCCGCGAACGCCATCATGCCAGCCAGGTCCGCATCCTCAGGGCGCACAACCGGCGATCCCGCTGGCGCTTCGGAACCCGCGCGCTTGATGGGCGCGCCATCCCAACTCGGAATCGCTTCCCAAGCAGCCCGAGAGCCAAAGAACGCGTCGACGTATGCGTCGTTGCCTTCGTCAATCCACTGCAGGGGTTCGGCCATCCGCTTCATGTACGCCTTGATGAGAGGCTTAGGACAGATCGACCCACCGAGTCGCATCCAACGCGGAAATGAATCGTTCAGCTGCTTGAGTTGATCTTCAAGACTGTCGCGAAAGTGACCAATATGCGAATCGAGAACATGACTGTCTTGGTAGTAGCCACAATGAAAATTCTGCAGCGCAAACCAGTTGCGATCGAACAGCTGCGTGTGGTTACCGAGACCAAGCATGCTGAAGACCGTTTCCATGTAGTCAATATAAGTGACGCGACAGCTCGGTCCGCCGCTCATATTGTAAACCTTGCCCCAAAATTCTTCCGGGGCATCGATGGTCTGCACCAGGCCGTAGCCGGCGTCGCGACTCGTGATCAACTCGATCCGCTGGTCGAGAGGCTGATGGAATAGAATGGGATCGAGCAGCGAGAGCGTATTGGGAATCGCAATGAACGTCTGCCGCATGCTTGCCCAGTATTTGAGCCCGGACTCGATGACCGCAGTTTCGGCTTCCATCTTTGTGAGCGCGTAATAATCGTGCACACTGGGCTTTAGCGGATCGCCGACGTTGATCCATTCATGAGGTGGCAAGCGGTCGCCGTACTGCGCGACGGACCCGACGTAGACAAGCGGAATGTTCTCAGCACCGCCGGGCTGCGCCTTAATGGCCGCAATCACGTTGAGCGTGCCTCCGACGTTGATCTTGCGCGCTGCTGCTGGGTAGCGGTCTGCCTCGGGAGAAATCATCGCTGCCGGATGCAACACGACATCTACACCTTCGACCGCGCGCTTCACATCATTCTCGTTCGTGAGGTCGCCCCACACAATTTCCACGCCGTTCTTTCCATCGTACGGCGCGAACTGCTTTTTGTTCACCTTCGAGGGTCGCAACAACAGTCGCGTTTTTACGCTGTCCGAGCGACGTTGAAGTTCGAGGAAGGCTTCGCCCCCCATCGAACCCGACGCGCCGGTCAATAGAATTGTGCGCTTGGCCATCGCGACGTTCCTTTGTCTAGTTCGTTTCCGGATCTCGAAACGTACTCGCCCTTACATCACTACGTGACCACGGCGACCGGACGAGTTTCGCCGGAATCTGGTTTGCAATCGAAACTGAATTTGTGGATGGAGAAAGGCAAACCCCCGAACGTGTAACTAAGGAAGGATGTCTTCCTCGCAGGCCACGCGCGCGACCGCTTGTTCGGCTTGGCAATCGCCGATACTGGGCAGGAACACGCCACCCGGGTCTAATGCATCAAGCAGGGGAAGCGGTTGAATTTGTCTGCAAGTCGTCGTTTCCGCGTTGCACTCCCATACGTCTGCGAGCGCATCCTGGCAATTCGTTAAGACGGCTTCCTCCGGAGAGCCGACTTCGACTTCCTCCGTAGAGACGGCTCCAGCTTCGGCTGAAATCTCATTGCACAGCTTGGCGCAAAAGGATTCTAAACCTCTAGTGTTCGAAATTGCAGGGGACAGACTACTATAGCCGTTCACTCCGGTATAGAAGATGCAGTTGTCCTGATCCGCGCCGTTGGCCTCACACCTGACCTCTCCGCAGACCACGAGGACATCACAGGCATCTTCACAGAAGTCACCCGCGTCCTTACCGCCTGCTTTCGTATTACAGCCACCGACGAACATCGCGATCACGCCAAATGCCAAAGCCAAAACAAGTGGCCCCATTGTTGACAACGCCTTCATCTTCACTCCTTGGAAATGACTCTTCTTAGTGTCATCCACTTTGCTTGAGACACGAGCCACCTAACTGTGATCCATTGTCTGCAGCTGCGCAAACCGCGAGTTCGCTCGCACGCGCCAACGCACCGAACAGTTCGTTGCATCGGGCTTCTCTTCCACCTACGCCAGCACCTCGGGGTTCGCGATGTAGCGCGGTATTGCGCCCGATAAGCGACTTTCGAGGCCTTCTGCGATCCTCTGAAATTAATTTGCCTCCGTGCGGTAGGCAGCGCCACGATATCTGACGTCAGCACGGAATTAGGTTTATGTAAAAATGCGTGTCCTTTGGGCCGGCGCTCTCCATCGAAATGGTCGCACTCCGCGGCCGCCCCCCCGACGTTGAGTGCCGCGACTGCATCCGCATTCCGGCCCGAGGGTGTGCAGGACCGGAATGCCGCGCTTCGTCGCGGCGGTGATATCAACGTTGATCGGGTCATCACGGGTAATACCGATGGCGCGCAGCGGTAACTCGAGCACCTCGCCCGTAAAAAAGTCGATTCCGCAGATCACAACGTCGGCGCGAACTTCTCGAATCCGCGCCGTCAACGGTTCGGGCCCAAGGGACACCTTGCGAGCGGTTCGCCGCTCCAAGCATGAAAACGGAGCCTCCTAAGGCGCTCCGTCTGTCAGAGCAACAATCGCAGGGACAGGGCTCAATCCTGCGTGACCTGCCTTGTGTTAGGCGCCCGGCTCCATCAGCGCGATGTGTTCGAGAAACTGCGAAAAGCTGCCGGCAATCGGTTCAAGATTTTCTGCATCGGGTTCATCCCGAGAGACGGAATAAACAGCGGCGCCGTCGTCGTTTCGCAAATCAAAGAGATAGTCCCGACCCGAGCCGTCGGTCCCAAACGCAAAAAAAACTGGCTAAGGAGGCGTCGTCTCCGTAACCGGTTTGTTTGTCGAGCGTTTCTTCGAGGCGCCAGCTTTCGATGTAACCCGAATCGTATGGCACCGCCCCTCGCGCTCCGTCCGAGGCTTGCATGAAGTGCATATACTTCACCGGAAGGTTGCCCGGAGCCTGTTCGAGGAAGTCACCCAGTACCGTGGTTGTCGCGGGTTCCATTGTTTCCAATCTAAATCGCGGATTCTCCAAGATTTTTTGAATGTTTATTTTCCTCCTTTTTCCCGTTTCCACGCGGGGCGTGGGGCGTGGTCAAAAACACAATCGACTTCATATTCCGATCACAACCGCGACAACTCCACGCTGTGTTGTACGTGTGTTGTACGTGTGTTGTACGTGTGTTGAGAGGGTGCTGAACGGAAAACCTCTCAGTTGGGCAGCTCGGGGACCGCGTGATAGCGCTCGAACTCGCGCAGGAAAGAAAGAGTCTTCGGGTCAGCGACGCGATCCACGTAGAGCACGCCGTCGAGATGATCGCACTCGTGTTGGACCACCGCGGCAGGAAATCCTTTGAAACGCCCGCGGATCGGGGTGCCTTCCCGGTCGAGTGCTTCCAGTTCGATCTCAGCCACCCGAGGCACCACCCCACGAAGGTCGGGGATCGACAAGCAGCCCTCCACGACGTCGATGCGATTTTCGGTCATGAAATGGATGCGAGGGTTGACGATCACCGTGAGTGGAACTCCGGGCGCGTCCGGATAGCGTGGGTTGTTTGCGAGTTCCATCACAACGACGCGCTTCGAGACATGCACCTGAGGTGCCGCAAGGCCAGCTCCGTCGTATTCGTGCATGGTCGCGATCATGCTGTCGACGAAGTCCTGAAATGCGGGGCTCGCGATTTCTTCGGCGTCCAATTCGGCAGCAACTTCGCGCAGAATTGGATGCCCCATTCGCGCGACTTTCAAAATTCCCATCGACTCTCCCATGAAAGTGGAGCAGCTTTTCGATTCTGGCCTGATTCAGTTTAGCGCCGTCGACCCCAGTGGATTGCCGAAACAAGACATTCGGCGTTCGGTGCAGCGCCCCAGCTCGCCGCCAACCCCGCACTCCTGTTTGACCCTACCCTTCGCCCCATGTAGATTCAGGGCTGCCTGTGGCGAGATTTGATCGCAGGGTCACGTTCGAGTTAAAGCTTCGTGAACCCGGTCAGGTCCGGAAGGAAGCAGCCGTAATGGAGATTTGGCTGCGAACGATACGGCCCTGCGGTCTTGTCTCGCGACAGGCACTTTTTTTAAGACCCACGATCTTGAGAGACTCAAGATCATGCACTTTTTTTAAGACCCACGATCTTGAACGGCCGCGCGAACTTGTTGGACGACGATCCATCCAACCCTCATGCTTGAAACACTGGCTTCGAGCGAACGAGAACCCCCTTTGAGTTACCAGGTCATCGCGCGCAAGTGGAGGCCTCAGAGCTTCGACGACGTGATTGGGCAAGCCCATGTGACGACACCGTTGCGCAATGCGATCCGCAGCGACCGCATTCCCCACGCACTTTTGTTTTCGGGACCGCGTGGTGTCGGCAAGACGACGTTGGCCCGCATTCTGGCGCGCTGTCTCAATTGCGAAAAGGGCCCCACAGACGAACCCTGCGGAACTTGCGACGGCTGCACCGAAATCATTGCGGGTCGCTCGACCGATGTTCAAGAGATCGATGCCGCAAGCCGCACCGGTGTCGACGACATTCGCGAAGTGATCGAGTCTATTCGTTATGCGCCCTCGCCGGGCAAGTATCGAATCTTCGTCATCGATGAAGTCCACATGCTCTCGAAGCAGGCGTTCAACGCGCTGCTCAAGACCCTTGAAGAACCGCCGCCGCGCAGCTTGTTCGTGTTCGCGACAACGAACCCAGAGAGCATTCCATTTACGGTGCTTTCTCGATGCCAGCGTTACGACTTGCGCCGCATCTCCGCACAGGAAGTTGCGCGCTGTCTCGGCGAAATCGCCAAAGCCGAGGGCGTCAAGATTTCGAAGCAGAGCCTGCTCTCGCTCGCGCGCGAAGGCGACGGTTCCATGCGCGACTCGCAAACCTTGCTCGACCAGGTAATTTCGTACGGCGGCACCGAAGTCAAGGACGAAATCGTCGGACAGGTTCTCGACCTGATCGATCGACGCGTCCTGATTGCGATCGTCCGCGCATGCGTGGAGTCAAACCCCAAAGCCGCTCTCGAAGCTTGCGCCCTCGCCGCAGAAAAAGGCAGCGATCCAAAGCGCCTCGGTGCGTCCCTGATTCAGTTGTTTCGGGACCTCGTTGTATTGAGCATTGCGCCCGATGCGTCTGGCGAATTGGTCGACGGCAGCCCTGAAGACGTCGGCGAAATCATCGAGCTTGCGGGACAGAGCAACACCCAACGATTGCGACGCATGTTCCGCACACTGGTGAGCGAACAAGAAGACCTCGCCTGGGCACCGCAGCCCTTTGCGGTCCTGGAAATGGCGATCGTTCGCATCGCAAGCCTGCCTGAAGGTGGCGATGTCGCACAGTTGGTGGCGCGGCTCGATGCGCTGGACAAAAAACTGGCCTCTGGTGAGGGCGGTGGCGGTGCAGGCCCTGGTGGTGGATCGGCAGGTCCTGTCGGTGGCGGGGCGCCCGCTGGAGGCAGGTCCGCGACGTCTGCGAGTGCGCCCGCGATGGCGACGGCCGATCCGATCCAAGCCAAGTCGAGCCCGGAGCCGGCGACTACGTTCGAAGCGGCTCCCGATTCTCTTTCGGCGCAAGCTCCAGCTTCGGCGCAAGCTCCAGC
>Ga0115003_10003505_pt1 | contig 12361 bp, 12 predicted proteins | sample ArcticOcean_MG_C_7_FD_88736 | JGI IMG/M metagenome (GOLD analysis project Ga0115003, IMG submission 88736) | Marine microbial communities from western Arctic Ocean - ArcticOcean_MG_CB11_88 | ecosystem: Environmental > Aquatic > Marine > Oceanic | place: Arctic Ocean: Canada Basin | collected... | reverse complement strand
CTGGTGTACTTCAAGGAGATGTTAAAGATGTTCTACTTTTGGATGTAACGCCTTTATCACTTGGGATTGAAACACTCGGCGGAGTTTCAACAAAATTAATTGAAAAAAATACAACAATTCCAACAAAAAAAAGTCAGGTTTTTTCTACCGCTGAAGATAACCAACCTGCAGTTTCGATTAGAGTTCTACAAGGTGAAAGAGAAATGGCTACTGATAATAAAATGTTAGGAAATTTTGAACTAATTGGTATTCCACCTGCACCAAGAGGAACTCCTCAAATTGAAGTGACGTTCGATATTGACGCTAATGGAATAGTGAGTGTTTCTGCAAAAGATAAAGGCACTGGTAAAGAACAAAAAATACAAATTCAAGCATCAGGTGGTTTAACTGATGATGAGATTCAAACGATGGTTAAAGAAGCTGAGACCAATAAAGAGTCAGATAAAAAGAAAAGAGAAACTGTAGATGCAAGAAATCAGGCTGATAGTATTATATTTTCTACTGAGAAAAGTTTAAAGGAGCACGGAGATAAAATATCGGAAGAAGAAAAAAAAGCTATAGAAAATGGAATTTCTGATTTAAAAAAATCTCTCGAAGGTGAAGATACCGAAGAAGTTAAAAAGAAAACACAGGACCTAATTCAAGTTTCTATGAAATTAGGTGAAGCAGTTTATAAAACTCAGCAAAAAGATTCTTCTGCTAAACCTGACAACCAAGAAACGAAAAAAGAAGATAAGGATAAGGAAGATATAGTTGATGCAGATTTTGAAGATGTAAAAGAAGATAAAGAAGATAAAGAAGATAAAGAAGATAAAGAAAAAAGTGCCTAAGATATATTTAAAAAGGGAGTAACTTTTTGTGGCCAAGAGAGACTACTATGATATCTTAGGAGTAAATAAATCGGCTTCTAAGGACGAAATAAAAAAAGCATATCGTTCTACTGCATTTAAACACCATCCTGACAAAAATCCAGGCAATAAAGCTGCTGAAGAAAAATTTAAAGAAGCCAGCGAAGCTTATAGTATTCTTTCAGATGATGGAAAAAAAACAAATTATGATCAATTTGGTCATGCAGCCTCTGGTGGTGGTGGTCAAGGATTTAGTGGTTTTGACACATCTTCTTTTTCTGACATTTTTGAAGACTTTTTTGGAGATTTTTCAGATGGATCTAGAGAGTCAGGTAGAAGGTCTCCGGGCAAAAAAGGTAACGACTTAAGATATGATTTGAGTATTAATTTAGAGGAAGCATACAAGGGTCTGGAGAAAAAAATAGACTATACGACATATAAAAAATGTGAAGGGTGTAGTGGAAATGGTGCCGAACCAGGATCTAAACCAATAAAGTGTGATTACTGTAAAGGAAATGGCAAGATTAGGTCCAGTCAGGGATTTTTTACTGTTCAACAGACTTGTCCGCAATGTCATGGTAATGGTGAAACTATAGGTAAAGCATGCAAAAAATGTAGTGGTGGTGGAAAAGTTCAAAGTGATGAGTCAGTTTCAGTTAAAATTCCGAAAGGAGTGGATGACGGAACAAGAATAAGACTTTCAGGTAAAGGCGAGGCAGGTAGCAAAAACGGGACTAGTGGAGATTTATACTTATTTATTTCGGTACAAAATCATAGCCTTTTTAAAAGATCAGAAGAAAATTTATTCTTTGAATTACCTATTACATTTGCGGACGCTGCATTAGGAACAGTTATAGAAGTTCCTTGTATAAACGGAAGTAAAGTAAATGTTAAAATTCCAGCTGGTACACAATATGGTAAGCAACTTCGTTTAAAAGATAAAGGGATGCCAATCTTAAGAAGAAGTTCTTTTGGAGACTTATATATTAGAATCATTCCTGAAGTTCCTGTATCATTAAATAAAAGACAAAAAGAACTTTTGGAAGAATTTAAAGAGTTAGAAAATACCAAACTGAGTCCAACTATAAAAAGTTTTTTTGATAGGGCAAAGAAATTTTGGGGTACGAAATAATGAAGAAAATTAATTTAGCAATCTCTGGCTGCATGGGAAAGATGGGTCAACAACTTATTAAATCTTCCAAAAAAAATAAAAACTTTAAATTAATAACTCTTACTGAAAATAAAATAATTAATAAAAAAATAAGTGGTATAAAACCCGAATTGAATACTGAACAAGCCTTTAGAAAAGTAGATATAATCATAGATTTTACCGTTCCAAAATGCACTTTAGAAATACTTAAGATCGCATCTAAACTCAATAAAAAAGTGGTTATAGGAACAACAGGCTTTACGCAAAAAGAAGAAAATTTAATTAATAAATACTCTAAAAAAATCACAATTCTAAAAGCAGGAAATATGAGTTTAGGTGTTAATCTTCTTATGTATTTAACAGAAATTGCATCCAAATCTTTGAATGTTAATTTCTTAAGTAAGGTTTTTGAAGTTCATCATAAACATAAGAAAGATCATCCATCTGGTACAGCTTTAATGCTGGGCAGAGGCATAGCTAATGGTAAAAATAAAGATTTTTATAGACTGATTGGTAAAAAATTTTTAAATAAAAAAAATTTCCCTTATGGAAAAAAAATAAATTTTAATTCATTAAGAAAAGGGGCAATAATTGGTGAACACGAAGTTAAATTTTCCAGTGGAAAAGAAGTAATCACTCTAAACCATGAAGCATTCGATAGAACTCTTTATTCAGAAGGTGCTTTAACAGCCGCAAAATGGTTGATGAATAAAAAGTCAGGCTTCTATACAATGAGAAACGTTTTGAATTTTAAATAATGAATGAAGTTCAAAGAGCTCAAATAATATTAAAAATACTAAATAAAATTTACCTTAAAACTCCAATTCCACTCAAACATAATAGCAAATTTACCTTGCTAGTTTCTGTTCTCTTGTCTGCCCAATGCACAGATGTGAACGTGAATAATGTAACTAAATATATATATCCTAAGTACAATAAACCTGAACATTTCGTTAAACTAGGAAGAAGAAAAATTGAAAAGCTTATAAAAAGTATAGGCATTTTTAGAATTAAGGCCAAAAGTATATACCTTATGTCAAAACAATTAATAGCCAATCATAACGGTCGGGTTCCTAAAAATTTCGAAGATTTAGAAAAATTACCTGGAGTTGGTCATAAAACAGCGAGCGTAGTTATGTCTCAAGGATTTGGTCAACCAGCTTTTCCTGTTGATACACACATACATAGATTAGCTCAAAGATGGGGATTAACCAGCGGTAAAAATGTTGTGCAGACAGAGAAGGATTTAAAAAAACTATTTCCAAAAAAATCTTGGAACAAACTTCATCTTCAAATTATTTTTTATGGTCGAGAATATTGCAAAGCTAGAGAATGTTATGGTATAAGTTGCAAAATTTGTAGTACTTGTTATCCTAATAGAAAAAAACCAATTAAAAATATAAAAGCTTAATAAATAATATGAAAATTTTAGGAATAGGAAACGCAATCGTTGATGTTATTTGCAAAGTTGATGAGAGTTTTTTGATAAAAAACAAGCTAACTAAAAGTACAATGAAATTGGTAGATGAAAAAGAATTCAAACAATTACTGTCAAATTTAAACATTCAAAAAACTATAGCTGGGGGTTCAGTTGCTAATTCTATTGTAGGATTATCACAACTCAAAAACGAGGTATCATTTATTGGAAAAATAGCTGATGATAAACTAGGCAATGAATATGAGGACAGCTTAACAAATGAAAAAGTTAAATATTATTATAATAAAAAAATAGAAAAAATACCCACTGGTACTTGCTTAATTTTAGTTACGCCTGATTCTGAAAGAACGATGTGTACATTTCTGGGAATAGCAGGAAAGATTTCTCCTGACGATATCAATGAAAATTTTATTAAAGAAAGTGAATTAGTTTTTTTAGAAGGTTATTTGTGGGATGAAGGTGAACCAAGAGCAGCTTTTGACAAAGCTTTAACAATTGCAAAAAAATCAGCCATGTCTTTATCAGATAAATTTTGTATCGATAGACATAAGAAAAGTTTTTATCAATTAGTAAAAAATAAACTAGATATTATATTTGCTAACGAGCAGGAAATAATGGAACTAATCGATGCAGAGACATTTGAAGAAGTGATTGAGTTTGGAAAAGATTTAAATAAAACATTAGTAATAACAAGATCGGACAAAGGAAGTATTGTAATTGAAGGCTCTAATGTCACAGAATGTGAGGGACAACAAAATCTTAAGATAGTTGATTTAACTGGAGCGGGAGATTTATTTGCGGCAGGGTTTTTACATGGATATATTAACAAGATGTCCACTAAAGAAAGCTTAGAAAAAGGAACGGAAATGGCATCTAAAATAATTCAGAAAATTGGTGCTAGACTAGATTGATTTTTTTCTTTTAAAACTACCTTTACCTTTTTTAGATTTAACGATACGTTTTCTGTACTTATTAGTGAATAAATCTACTGCAATTTTATTTCTTTTTCTCAGATTGTATAACCAAGTTTTGTATTAATTATAAAGTTTTCATCATTAAACTCTTCTAGAATTTTTTTCCTAAGTCTATAAATATGGGTTTGCACAGTATGGGTGTCTGCGTCTTCAGAATATTTCCATACCTTTTTTAATATAATTTTTTTAGATATAGGTTTTTTTTCATTAAATAATAATTCAATTAACTGTATTTCCCTCTCCGTAACAGTAATTGATGAATCATCTATGGTTAGTTTCTTTTCATTTTTATCAATTATATATTCTTTAATTTTAATGGATGAATTTTGGTTAAATTTATCTGAAATAATTAAGGATACGAGTCTAGAATTAAAATCAGATATTATTAAAGGAAGGAATATTTTATCATTATGATTACATTTACTTTTAAATTCTGGTTTTACAACTAATAAGATAGGCTTGTTAATTATGCTATTTATTAAGATTAAATTTTTGGGATCATTACAAACATCGCCATCAATTAATAAGGCGTTTATAGTAGGAATTATATCGTCTAACAAAACGGCTTCATTAAAAAATGTTAATGAAAAATTTAAACAATTTTTAATTTCATTTAATGAATTGTTAAAGTGTTTTGTCCCAAAAACGAGTATGTTATTTTTCATAATTATATGAATATAAAATTAAAAAAAAAATTTTTATACTTTAATAAGTATAAGATAAAATGTGGGATAGGTAAAAGAGGAATTACACATCAAAAAATCGAAGGTGACAATAAAACGCCCTCTGGAGAGTTTAAATTTAAGTCAATATTTTACAGAAAAGACAGAATACCAATAATTAAATCTAAATTAAAAAAAATAATAATAAAAAATAATATGGGTTGGTGTGATGACCCCAGCTCTAAATTTTATAATAAGTTAGTCAAATTTCCATTTAATTCTGGTGCAGAAAAACTTTGGATAAGTGAAAACATTTATAATATTATAATAATAATTAATCACAATATGAACCCTATTATTAAAAAAAAAGGGAGTGCTATTTTTTTACATATTGCTAAAAAAAATTATAAACCAACAAGAGGCTGTATTGCCGTTTCAAAAAAAAATATGATTTTATTAATTAGTAAAATTGACACAAAAACAAAGTTAAAAATATATTAAACTCTATTACCAAATATAGAGCTACCAATTCTAAGAAAAGTTGCTTCATGTTTTAATGCTATTTGAAAATCAGCAGACATTCCTATACTTAATTGGTTAAGACCTAATGATTTATTTAATTCCATTAAATTTTTAAAATAAATATTTTCGTTACCATCATTAGGAGGTATAGCCATTAAACCAATTATATTTATTTTTAATTCTTTAGTGCAATAATAATAAAAGTCATCTAGTAATTCAATTCCTATACCAGATTTCTGATTTTCTTTGCCAACATTTACTTGTATAAAATATTTAAGTTTTTTATTTGCTGCGTTTTCATATTTGGCTAAAACGTTTGCCAATTTTTGGCTATCTAGTGAATGTATATAGTCAAATAAATTAACAGCTTCCTTTGCCTTGTTAGACTGTAATCTACCAATCATATGAAGATTAATACTTGGATTATTTTTTTTTATATTATGCCATTTGGAATGTGCCTCTTGAACTTTATTTTCACCAAAATGTTTATGCCCATGATCAACTAGTGGCTTAATATGATCATAAGTAAAGGTTTTACTAACCGCTACTATCTTTACATTGCTATTACTAATTAGAGATTTTATATTTTCAAATCTTTGAACAATTGGATTCATACATGTTTATTATAAAGAATAATTATTATTTATATATAGAAAATACTCAAAACATAGATCTTAATTGTATAAAAAAAAGTAATAAAATTAATATTATTTATAGAAATAATAGTACTCAGGAAAATACAGAAAAACTATATGAGTTCAGAAATAAATGCCGTGCTAAAGGTTTTAAATTATATATTTCAAATAATATTAAGCTATTAAGAGACTGTAAGGGAGATGGTTTGTATCTTTCGTCATTCAATAAAAAAATTTATTTAAATAAAAATATTAACTTAATAGGCTCGGCACACTCTTTTAAAGAAATTAATGAAAAGATAAAACAAGGATGTAAGACCATTTTTTTATCTAGACTTTTCAAAACATCTTATGAGGATGGAAAAAGGCATTTAGATGTTGTCAGATTTAATCTTTTAATAAGTAAATATAGAATACAAATTTTACCACTGGGTGGAATCAAGTACTCCAATCTAAATAAATTAAACATGTTAAATTGTAATGGTTTAGCTTTATTGTCTGAGGTAAAAAAAAAGCCGGCTATTACTAGCCGGCTTTTTTGATTTTAAATTATTTTACTAACTAAAACGCCATAGCTACTGCAAATAATATCTGTTCCATGTCGTTTCCAGATGTGTAAGACACACTATCATGTTGAGAATAAGCAACTGTTGCTGTCATTCCGCCCATGTTGTGCGCTACTTGAAGAGATTGTCCTTCGTAAGAAGCATTCTCATTTGGACCAAATGATTCTCTTGAACCATCTTCTCTTTCCAAAGAAACAGATGTGTTATCAGTTACGTTATAAGCAACAGAAACTTTAGTCTGTCTATCTTCACGTGTTTCAGTTCCGATTTCTTCGTTCGCAGTTCTAGAAACCTGTGGAGCTTGTCTACTGTGAGAAGCACCAATTGACGCTGCACCTATCGCGTAATTGAAGAAAACACCACCAGATTCATTATCTTGTACTTGAACTGTGTCTCCATTTGCTAATTTAGCACCATTATTCATAAAATAATCAGCACCAATATTCAATCCGTCCATAGGTGTTGCGAGTACTTGGAATTGAGTCGCGCTATCTGCTACTGCAGAAGGGTCTTCTCCTACTGCGTTAGCGGCGTTCATATTATTTTGTAATCCACTTGCATAGGCTACTTTAATCGACGTAGAGTAAGGAAGCATTCCTGCGGCAGTGTGATATTGAACATTGTTAAAACCATCGATATCGCTTGTAGTGTTGATACCAGTAGCTAGGCCAATGTCTGTTGGTCTTGCATAAACAGATTGTGAACCTTTGTTTTCAACTCTTAAACCACCTTCTGTTTGGAAAACACCAACTGTACCATAAGGAGTTGTTAAAGTTAATTTAGTGTCATCTACTCCGTTTGCATTACCGTCGCCGGCTACAGCAGCAGTATCACCTGGATCGAATTGTACTTGATATCCCCAAGTGTAACCATTGTCTAATTCTCCGCTCGCAGTAAAGTCGATTTCATTTGCGATACCTATTGCTTTAGCAATTCCATTACCAGCAGATGCTTGATTTCCGCCGCTTATGATGTTGTAAGTTGCTTTAGCCGTACCTGTTACAGTCATTTCACCAGCATTTGATTGCGTAGTAAACATAACTATAGATGCAAATGAGATTACTAATGTTTTTAGTATATTTTTCATTTTGTATCCTTTTATTATCTTTATTAATTATTAATTAGCGCCAATTTACTCTTTTTTGCTAAAGATATTACTATTATAATAAAATTTATAAATTTAATGTTTATGTGTGTTATATTTGCAACTATATAGGCCACAAAACAACAAATTTTTCTAACTTTCTTTGATAATTAAGGATATATAGTAGTTTTTGATCAAAAAATTATGAGCTTATTTAAAAATATTAAAAGAATAAGAATTTCCTTTAGACATTGTCTTTTATTTTTATTTTTTTTATTAATTACTGATTGTTCAAAAATTACATCCCCAAGTGCGAGAGAAAATCCTACTAACGCTTTGGAGCGAGCAAGAAAAAATGTTAACGAGGGTAAAGGCATGAGTATTGGAAACATATTAAAGAAAAATAAGTCTACAAATTATGAGTTTAGTACCTCTAATCCAATGTGGAGAGCTAGCTTGGAAGTTTTAGATTTTTTACCATTAACCGTTGTCGATTATGCGGGGGGTATAATAATAACAGATTGGTACGGTGATGAAAATTCAAAAAATGAATCGTTAAAAATAACCTTAAGATTTTTATCCAACGAAGTTCGATCAGATAGTTTAAAAATAATTGTTCATAAAAAAAATTGTAGTATTAACACTAATTGTACAATCAAAATTATAAATTCATTAATAGCGGAAGAACTTACAATTTCTGTCTTAAAAAAAGCTGCTATTTTAAGCAAAGACTCAAAAAAAAATTAATTTTCTTAATCGCTTAAATAACTATGGAAAGATTTAATTTTCAATTAATTGAAAAAAAATGGCAGTTTTTTTTTGATAACAACAAACTCTATAGAGATAAAAAAAATCCTAAATTCTATAGCTTGGAAATGTTTCCTTACCCTTCTGGTAAGATTCACATGGGACATGTAAGAAACTACACAATAGGGGACGTCATTGCCCGATTTAAATATCTAAACGGATACAATGTTCTCCATCCTATGGGTTGGGATTCTTTTGGTCTGCCTGCTGAAAATGCAGCAAGAGAAAATAATTTACATCCAAGCGAGTGGACTAAAAAGAATATATTTCAAATGAGAAAGCAATTAAAGATGCTTGGTTTATCTATAGATTGGGATCTTGAAATATCCACTTGCGACGAAAGTTATTACAAACATCAGCAAGAATTATTTATTGAATTTTATAATAAAGGCTATGTGTCAAGAAAAGAAAATTACGTAAATTGGGACCCGATTGAGAAAACTGTATTAGCAAACGAACAAGTAATAGACGGTAAAGGTTGGCGTTCTGGTGCGATTGTTCAAAGAAAGAAATTATCTCAATGGGTTTTCAATATTACAGAATTTGCAGACAAACTTTTAAATGATCTGGAGTTACTAAAAGAATGGCCTGAAAAAGTCAAATTAATGCAAAAAAATTGGATTGGTAAATCTGTAGGGTGTGAAATTGATTTTGAGGTTGTTGGGAAAAAAGAACAAATTAAAATTTTTACTACAAGACCTGACACTATTTTTGGAGCCTCTTTTATAGCTGTTTCAGTAGACCACACAATATGTCAACAATTTGAAAAGGACAAAAAATTTGCTACTTTTAAAGAAGAATGTTTGAAGGTGGGAAGTACTGAAGAAGCTTTGTCTGTTGCTGAAAAAAATGGCTACAACACAGGTTTATTTGTTAATCATCCTTTTATCAAAAATAAAAAAATCCCGATTTTTGCGGCAAACTTTGTATTAATGGATTATGGAACGGGTGCTATTTTTGGCTGTCCTGCTCATGACCAACGAGACTTAGATTTTGCTAATAAATATAATTTAGACATTATAGAAGTAGTTGTTGAAAAAAAAGGTATAAATCATAATTTTAATAATAAAACTGAAGCCTACACCTCAGGAGGAGTAATGGTTAACTCTGATTTCTTAAATGATTTGGATGTAGAATTAGCAAAAAAAAAGATTATAGAAATAATTGAAAAAAAAAAGATAGGTCAAAAAAAAATTTCTTTTAGATTAAAGGACTGGGGTGTTTCAAGACAAAGATATTGGGGTTGCCCTATACCAATGATTTATTTAGAAGATGGCAGCGTGGTTCCAGTAGAAAAAGACGAATTACCTATAAGATTACCCGTTGATGTAGATTTAAAAGCAGGCGGTAATCCTCTTGCTAGTCACCCTTCCTGGAAAAAAACTATTCATAAAAAAACTGGAAAAACGGCTACTAGAGAAACTGACACATTAGATACTTTTGTTGATTCTTCGTGGTATTTTATGAGATTTTGCTCAGTCGTGGATAGAAAACATCCTTTTAATGTTGATGATCTAAACTATTGGATGCCTGTAGACCAATATATTGGTGGTGTTGAACACGCAATATTACATCTACTATATTCAAGGTTTTTTATGCGCGCCGTACAAAAAAATGAAACAAAGATAAAAACCATAGAACCATTTAAAGGTCTATTTACGCAAGGAATGGTTTGTCACGAAACTTATAAGGATATTGATGGTAAATGGTTAAGCCCTGAAGAAATAGAGAAAAATGATAGAAATGAATTTGTTAAAAGTTTAGACCAAACTAGAGTTACCGTAGGTCAATCTGAGTCAATGTCGAAATCAAAAAAAAACGTAATTGATCCTGAAAATATGATTAAGATGTATGGAGCAGATGCTGTTAGATGGTTTGTTTTATCCGATAGTCCTCCTGAAAAAGATGTGTTGTGGTCTGACCAGGGCGTTAACGCTGCTTATAAATTTTTACAAAAACTTTATAACTTAACTTATTTAATTATTAATCGTAAAAACACCCCGGGTAATAACGATAATACTTTCGAGATTAAATTTAATAATTATGTTTTCAAAATAACTGACTTAATTAATAATTTCCAATTAAATGTGGTGATTGCAAATATTTATAGTATTTATAGCTTATTTAATTCGGTGTTAAATGAAGAAATAAGTAATGTTTGTTTAAAAAAAAATCTTTCAAAACTAATGATAGTCCTTATTCCTTTTACGCCCCATCTCGCACATGAATGCTTGGAAAAATTAGGAACAAAAAATATTAATGTTTGGCCTGAGGTTGATAATAAATTTAGATTGGATGAAAAAATAAAAATGGCCATACAAATAAACGGCAAAACAAGGGAGATTATAGAGGTTAAAAAGGACTTAGATGAAAAAAATGTTATAAATGAAATTAAAAAAAATAAAAAGATTAATGATCAATTAACAAAACAAGAAATTAAAAAAAAAATATTCGTAAAAAACAGAATAATTAATTATCTTACGAAATAAGTAATATGAAAAACAAAAAAAAAATTATATCTGTGTTTATTTTATCTCTGATACTGTCTTCTTGTGGGTTTAAACAAATTAGTAAAAAAAATAGTGAACTAATTTACATCCAAAACATCAAAATCAATGACGAGCAAAGAATTGCCTACAATTTAAAAAATGATATTTTATTAATCTCAGACTCAAATTCAAAAAATAAATATAATGTTGAAGTAAAAATAGAGAAGAGAGAAAAAAATAAAATCAAAGATAAAACAGGAAAAGTAACAAGATATGAAATATTAGTTAATGCAAGTTTACAACTAACAAATCTGAATGGTAATAAAAAAACGGAAAGAGTATTTTTACGAAATGGAGATTATGATGTCGCAACAATTCATTCAAATACTCTTAATGCAGAAAAGTATTTAATAAAAAATCTTACTCAACAAATTTCAGATGATATTGTTAACTTTATAACTCTAATGATGAGAAATAAATGATACTAAAAAGCTATATTGTTGAACAAAATATAGAAATTTTAAAAGATTACCAAGCAACTTTGATTTATGGGCAAAACAATGGAATTAAAAATGATATTAAGCAGAAATTAAAAAATAAAAATAAAAATAAAAATTCTGAAATAATAATTTTTTTTGAAGAGGAAATATTAAAAAACAAAAATATTTTATATCAAAATATAGTCAATGAATCTCTTTTCAACGAAAAAAAAATAATCTTTATACACGAAGCAACAGATAAGATTCTTAATCAAATTTCAGAATGTTTAAAAGAAAAAAATAAAGATATAAAAATATATATTTTCTCTGACAGTTTAGAAAAAAGATCAAAACTTAGAAGTTTATTTGAAAAAGATAAAAACTTGGCAATATTTCCATGTTACGAGGATAATGAGCGAACATTAATTGCGTATGTAAATAAAGAGCTAGAGGGATTAAAGGGTTTGTCTGGTGAAATAGTTAACTCAATAATTTCTAACTCGAACATGGACAGAGGTATTATTAAAAGTGAACTTATAAAAATTAGAACCTTTTTTTTTGATAAAAAAATTAATAAAGAAGAAATCTTGGAAATATTAAATATAAGAAATAATACTAGTTTTGATGAAATTAGAGATAACGCAATCATTGGTGAAAAAAAAAAAATTAAAAAATTATTATCCGAAATAAATTTTAAAAATAAAGAT
>Ga0115003_10003504_pt1 | contig 12362 bp, 9 predicted proteins | sample ArcticOcean_MG_C_7_FD_88736 | JGI IMG/M metagenome (GOLD analysis project Ga0115003, IMG submission 88736) | Marine microbial communities from western Arctic Ocean - ArcticOcean_MG_CB11_88 | ecosystem: Environmental > Aquatic > Marine > Oceanic | place: Arctic Ocean: Canada Basin | collected... | reverse complement strand
GATTGGTATGGGGGTTTTATTTATGCACTTGAAAATGGCACCAAATCTTTCAAAAAATTTAATGCTTCGTTAGTCCTTCAGTCTACTCAAGCTACTCCAGGTAATCCAACTGTGCATGATATTAAGGTCACCTCTGATGGTATCTATATAAGCACTGGATCTAATACTAAAATTCATAAGTATGCACTTTCCAATATGGCATATATTAAATCATGGGATGCCTATTCAGCATCAGACTCAAGTAAAAGTTCTTTTAATACCTATGGGCTAGGTGGAAGCGCTACTGGTGATATTTTTGTAGCTTCTTATAGCAAAGATATTGTTGTAAAATTTAACTCTGAGGGACTTTCTCAGGATAGATTTGGTGAAATGGTTCGATTGATGCCGCTGGCAATGAAAGTTATTAAAAATATTGTCAGTGACACAGAGTTAACAGACGGCGCAAACTTTGGCTTGCAGATGTGGAATTCAAGGCCAAAACGAAGGGTTGATGTAAGCCCAACTGGAGCATTAACCCTTCAAAACAGTTTGGATATCAATAATGCAGCTTATCAGTGCCATATACAATATGGGACTTGTTGGTATTCTCCTGGAGGCGGTACTGATATGAGAAGAGCTATGCAGGAGGCAAGTCAATACTTTAAGGGCGCTGATACTCCGATCGATCCTGCTGCCAGTTGCCAGAAAAACTTTTTAATTGTAATTAGTGACGGCGAATGGTCATACGAATCTCAGGCAAATGCAATTGCAACAGATCTTCTTGCTAGTAAAGGTATTCAAACCATTGTTATAGGTTTTGGTTCAGCTGTAGGTGTTGGTTCACGTTCGCATGCCAGATACGTAAGTCTAGCTAAAGCAGGTGGAACGTTTCCACAGTCGCCATTGTACTCAGAGAACTATCAGCACTTATCTGAGTCCTTAGCGCGCTATATTAGCTCAGCAATATCCTCTAAATTAACCTTCTCAGCTCCAGTGATAATGCCTAATATTGCTAGCGGAGACCATATCTTCCAATCAACATTTACTTATGAGGAGGATCATCAGTGGAAAGGCCGACTACAAAAATATGCTCTAGACGCTTCGGGTGATGTTGGAGCTCTTAAATGGGATGCCGGAGCTAAGCTAAACGCTAAGAGCGAATCTAGCAGAAATATTTGGACAATAGCAAACCATTTTGGTATTAGTACTTCAATTAATAACTTTAACATAGCTAATCTTGCTAATTTGAAAACTGCTTTATGGGAAAATAGTGGGCAAACTCCAACAGATCTGCAAGGAGCCGATTTGATTAATTTTGTGCGTGGTATTGATGCTTATGATGAGAATGCTGACAATGATAAAACTGAAAAACGCTGGAAACTTGGTGATGTCTACCATTCAAGGCTTGTAGTTGTTGGAGCGCCGAAATCAAAAACTACAACTACTGCAACAAGATCAAATACTGAGGCATATTATCGTTATCAAAATGGCTATTCAAACTTCAAGACTGGAGGTAGTTGTGGTGGAAATTGTGGGATGCGCCAGGAGGTTGTATATGTAGGAGCGAATGATGGCATGCTCCATGCTTTTAATTCAGAAACAGGCGAAGAGATGTGGGCGTTTATTCCACCAACAATGCTCCAGTCCTTGGACAAAATGATTTCATTTTCGGCAAATAAATCTAACAGTATTTATGGAGTGGATGGCTCGCCAATTGTAAAGGATATATTTTATGATAATCGTTGGCGAACAGTTCTGCTTTCTGGAATGGGTTTGGGAGGGAATGGCTACTTTGCGCTAGATATAACTAATCCATCAATTCCTTCATTTTTATTTGCTTTTGAAAATCAACCTTTAAATAGAAAGATTTATCATTGGGACTCCTCTGGAACTAGAATAGAAAGGGGGTATGCGATTAGTATTAGCCCTGAATATGATTATTCAAGATTAGGAGATTCTGTGTCTACTCCACTAATTGTAGCTATGCCTAATGGAGTAGCTACAAAATGGGTGGCTGTTTTTGGCGCTGGTTACTCATCAACAGATAACACTAGGGGGTCTTCTATTTTTGTTATTGATCTGGAGGACAGTGGAAAGATTTTGCAGCGAATTGATTTAACGGATACTGGATCAGATAATATTACAAACTCAATGCCTGCAGATATGGTTGCTATTACCCCTGATACGACGAGTATTGCAAACTATAAGGGAGCAATGATTTATGGAGCTGATGTTGAGGGAAAGCTTTGGAAGCTTAACCTAACTAATCAGGGTACCCTGTATGAATTTACATCACTTTTTACTGCAGATGCGACGTTGGCAAATGATCGTTTAGAGTTTTTCCAAGCAACTCCTGGTATGGGGGCAGATGGGAATTTATGGGCTTTTTATGGAACAGGTAATCAAAAAAATTATCAGCGGATTTCGAGTGACATTCAAAATAGAATTTTTGCTGTAAAAGATAAGAATTTTCCAAACTATTCAGCTATTAATGGCCAAACCCCTAACTCATCTTCACTTGTAAATGCGGCTAATGGAATTTGTCCAACTGGTGCTGAGTTGGGTTGGTATGACAACCTAGGTGCAAGTGAAAGGATAACTGGAAAATTAGGTCTTTATAATTCAACAATCTATGCATCCAAATATATTCCTAAACAGGGACAACTATGTTCTCCTGGATCTGCCTCTCTTAGTGAGCATGCTATGTCATGTGGGAGTAAATCGAGAGAAATAAAATTAGGGGAGGGGATTGCTACCGGAGTCGTAGTCCATAAAAATAAAATCTATGTTGGTATCGGCGGCTCTGGCTCTGCTGATGTGAAGGATGATCAGGGTAATGTTGTTGGCAAGAGAAAGGGGAATATAATTACAATAGCGCCGATAAACAGTGGAACTGCCGGAGATGGAGTCATTACACAAGAATCATGGAGAGAAATTTTTTAATTATATTTTATTAAGATTTTTTATAGTTCTTAATGACATCATTTAATTTTAGTTATGGAATTTACTTTTAAAGAATTGCAAATTTATTCATCTAATAAGGCTAATCAGGCTTTATTGAGCTTCATTTGTTTATATAATATTCGACATGTTTAAAAAATTAATTAAAGTAATTGTAAGTTACCTTAGTAAGCTTACTGTTGAGCAAGAGGACGTTGTTGGTATAGACATAACGCCAAATTGTATTAGAGTTGCACAGTTATCTTCAGCTAAGAAAAAATGGACCTTATCCAAGGTTGGTTATAAATACATTGATGGTGGCTCAAATCATTCAATTATTGAGAACCCTGAGACCTATGTTAATAAACTTACTCAGCTTGTAACCGCTAGTAAAATTAAGACCAAAAATGCTGCAGTTTCGATTCCAGTAAGCAGTGCAATAATTAAAGTAGTACCGCTTCCAGTGATGACAGATGAGGAGCTAAAAGTAGCTATTGCCTCAGATTCACTTTGGGAGAATGCGGTCCAGTTGTCTGATAGCCTAGAAGAGTATTCTATTTTTTGGCAGGTGCTAAAGAGAGACAATACTGAAAATCAAATGCATTTATTGTTTGTAGCATCTAAATTAGATGATATTGATAATTACCTTGACATTGTAAGGCAAGCAGGCCTTAACCCAGTCGTTGTGGATGTGCGTTGCTTTGCAACTCGAAATGCTCTTGCACTTAGAACTGACTTAACCAAATCAGAGTCTCCTGTTGCTATTGTTGAGTTTGGAGCATTTGAAAATTATATTTTAATTCTCCATAAGGACTCGCCATTCATTTCTGATATATATTTGTCCGAGAAAGATAGAAATACTCTGATGGATCAAGATTCTACCGATGACCAAGTGATGGGGATAAGTAATCGTTTTTCAATGCAGGTTAACCAAATGATTTCCTCGTACACTGCAAAATATAAAACGCAGCCTATTGACACCTTGTTGATCTCATCATCAATGCCAAATATTGAGAAAACTGTCATTAATTTTAATGCAGCACTCCCTAAAATCAACGTTGAGGTTTTTAATTCATTAAAGAATGTAGAGGTACCTGCGAATTTAAAAGAAAAAGCAACTGCCGAACTCAATAGCTCAATATTCTCATCCGCCTTAGGGTTGGCTACAAGAAAATTAGATGTCTTTGGCTATTTCGAGTATGTCACAGGCACAAATAATATTAACTTATTGCCCGATAGAGATAGCGTTAAAAACCAAGAAAAAATGAAATTCTTGTCACGTTGGGGCGTAGTTATATTTGCAGTTTTAGTGGTTTCGTTTGGGATATGGAATTTTCTAGCTAGTGGATCTGAGGTTGATAGAGTTGATAGCCTCATGATTGAATACAACGAACTAGCGCCTATTAGGGATGAAAAACAATTTATATTTAATGATCTAAATTCTAAAAAACAAGCACTTGAAACTACCTTAGATGCTACAAACAATTTAACTTCAAACCAAAGGTTTATGTACTCAGTATTGCTTGGTATTAACTCCGCAATTCCAGGTAATTCTTTGAAATTAACTAAAATTGATTATAGTGGTGGTAATGAAATGCAGCTTGAGGGTATTTCATCAAATGATGGAAGCATCTTAGCCTTTATAGATAACCTAGCCATAATTGATGTAATTAATAAGGCTTCGTTAGCAACAATGTCTGTCAAAACTGTTTCTAAACAAGATGTTAAAGCGTTTATTATTAAAATTATTTTAATTGAGCAAGAAACTATTGATTCAAGGGAGAAAGATAATGGCGCTTGATATGAATATTGATGTGGGTTCTCTTGTCAAAGGTCTTTTTTCAAAGAAAGAGGGAAAAAAAGGTGTTGAAAGTGCCCCTAATCCTTATACTAAATCAATACTAGTAGTTGTTGCTGTCTTTATTTTTATTGCCTTGTATGTTTATTTGGTATACCTTCCAACGCAAGAAGATTTGAGAATTAAGAATAAAAAAATTGCTCAAATTGAATCTATTAAGTTTGAAATTGATGATCTTTCAGCAAATATTGAGCAGATTCAAAAAGAACTAATAATAGCTCAAGCTGAGTATGAAAGGCGCTCTACTTTATTTCATACTGACAAAGAATTGGAAGACCTTTATGGTCAAATCAGCTTACTGGCTATGAAAAATAAGCTGACTATAACTAAAATTGACAAGGGCATCGAAAGGCCAATTTTTTCTGAGGGTAATTGTTCAAATAATTCCATAGATAGTGAAGATGAGTTTCTTGATGGAGAGGAGTTTCTTGATGAAGAGCAGTTTCTTGATGAAGAAATGGAAGGCATGGGCAAGCTTCAAAATGTTGGATATTATGATTTTTCTGTCAATCTTGAAATCACTGGGAACTATACGCAGTTCACTAATTTCAGAAATGGCTTAGCACAACTAAACAAAATTGTAAACATAAACAAAGAGACAATCACAGTTGAGTCAGAGTCAAAAGGTGGTGATGTTAAAGTTGCAATGGTAATTGCAACATATCGTCTTCCTAAGAATGAGGCTGAGCAATGTGCAGATTCATCAGCTATAATAAATGAAGAGGAGTTTTAATGAAAACTAAAAGTGTAAGTATCTTATCTTTAATATTATTATTAGCATCATTAGTCAGTGTTACGTATGCTGCAGACAATGCATTTGGTTCGCTTCCTTCGACTAATAATAATTCATCCCAACCAACTAATAGTTTCTCGAGTGAACCAATAGATCAGAGCGTTCACCCCCTTCTTCAAAATGCAATTACATCAAACACTATAATTGGTATTATGATCTCTTCATCCTTCAAAACCGCTTTCATAAGGACTGCAAGTGGCGATGATTACTTTGTGAGAATTGGAGATAAGCTAGGTAACGCAAATGGGTCAATAACAGGTATTAATTACGAAGGAATTGAGGTGACTGAAGATAGTAAGGTTATATCTCTATCTGTAAGAAATAGGAGTGTTGCAAATGAAAATGCAGAATAATAAATTAATATTAGGGCTACTAGTAATTTTTCTGTCATCTTGCGTACCATCTGGACAACTAAATAAAGGTGCTTTATTAGAGCTTAATAAAGGCTCTAATGGTACTTCGGGCCATTCAATTAGTGTTCACAAATTAATAGATTCAGAAACTTTTATTGTAGATACTTCAGAGCAGGTTAAAGCATCTGCCGTGACTGGTCCAATGGTAGATTCTGATTCTTTAAAATTTAAAAGTGTAAAAACCTCTAGTAGAAGGCAGATTAATAAAGAAGAGCAGGAAAATAATAATAATGTTTCTTCAGAGGTTGATAAAAGTGTTGCGTTTCCAATATCAATAAATTTTGAAAATATCTCAATCAAAGATATGTTACAAATGTTTTCTGAGGCAACTGGTAAGAACATTCTAATTGGAGATGAGGTTAATGGCTTAGTATCTGCTAAGCTTAATAATGTTCCTTGGGATAAGGCTCTTGATTCAATCCTAAAAATTAAAAAATTAGCAAAATACGTTGATGATGAAGCGAATATTATTCGTATTCATAGTCAAGAGGTTCTGGTAGCTCAAGTAGCCTATGACCTTCAGATTATTGAAGCAACTAAAAAAACAAACATGGCACAAAGCTCAATTGAACCTTTATTCACTGAAGTCTTTAAGCTTTTCTATACAACTGCCAGTGACGTGAGTACAGACATTAAAAGCGTTCTAAATGGGGCTAGTACGTCTGAAGACACTCAGGCGTCTTTAGGTGTAGAGATCACTATTGACGAGAGACTTAATTACTTAATTGTTAAGGCAACCAAAGAGCAACTAGATTTTATTGAAATTTTAATCGGTGAATTAGATGTTAGAACCAAACAAGTTTTAATTGAAGCTTTTATTGTTGAGTCTTCAGAGGAATTTGGTGAGGCTCTTGGAGCAAAGTTTGGTATTACTGGGCCTAATGCTAATATCTTAGGCTTAAGGGATGGTAGCACTAATACGGTTGATGTAAATGGTTTGTTTGAAAATACTGGTGATGATACTATTGTTGGAAATGCACTTAAATTAATCCTGGGTACTTCTACTAAAAATTTAAAGATTGAATTAGCAGCATCAGAAACTAAGGGCATTACCAAGATTCTATCTAACCCAAGAGTATTTACACTAGACGGAAAAGAAGCAACAATTAAACAAGTAGATCAGATACCGTATACAAAAGTAGAAGACGGAGAAAAGACGGTTGAGCTAAAAGATGCAGGGATCACATTGAAAGTAACGCCAGTAATTGTGGGTGACGGGAATATCATACTTACAGTTTCAATTGAAAAATCAACCGTTGATATAACTATTGTGAATCCACCAATAGCCAGTAATACGATCACAACAAAATTACTAATTCGAGATCAAACTATTGTTGTAATTGGCGGGCTATATATAGAAGATTTCGTCGGTGCAGGATCTAAAACCCCAATATTAGGTGACCTACCGCTTATTGGAAATCTATTTAAAAAAGAAACTAAAAAAGATAAACGAAAAGAGATTTTGGTTTTTTTAGCCCCTACTATAATTTAATATATTATTCATATGGCGACTCTTGGAATACCATCAGAATCAGCTGAACAAATTGCGAGCTTACTTCATAGCAATAGTTTGATCAGTGAGAGTGACTTAAAAAGTGCTATGGTCTCGAGTGATGAGGGTGAGAAATGCTTGATTGAGACTCTTATTGATTTTAGATTTACAGATGAAAAAACAATTGCTGATGCCATTTCAAGTAGTTATGACATTGAGTACCTACCAAACCTTGATGCAGAAAATATAGATTTTTCTACTTCTGATATATTACCCAAAAAGTATATAACTGAAAATAGAATAGTCCCAATTAGCATTCATGGGCATACTTTAGATGTTGCTATTTCTGAGCCATCTGCACTCAATCAAATGCAAAGTATTGCTTTGCTGACAGATAAGAAGGTTAATCCTTATCTGGTTACTATTAGTCAAATTTCTAAAATTTTAGATAGTTTTAACGCTATTGATCCATCATCCGCGTCAGCTCCAAGAACTCCAAAGCCTTTAAAAACAAATAGCTCTAACAAGTTAGCTGAAAAAGAAAAAGCTATTGCAGCTGCAAAAAAATCTGCGCCTCAAATACCAACCCCATTAAATAATAAAGCGAAAGAGCCTACTAAAGCTAAGGCTGCGATGAGCGATGAGGAGGTTGATGAAAAATACTCCGCTGTAGTTGTTCAATTTATTGATACAAACCTTAAGAAGGCAATCAAAGAAGGTGTCAGTGATGTTCATTTTGAGGTTTTTAAGCATTCTGCTAGGATGCGCTTTAGGCTTGATGGTGTGTTAAAGGAAGAGCCCGGAACCAGTAAGGTGTTATTTGATAATTATTCGAAAATTATTACTCGTATTAAGATTATGTCAAAGCTTGATATTGCAGAGAGAAGAAAGGCTCAAGATGGTGCCATTACTCTAAAGGTTGATGAAAAAGAAGTCGATTTTCGAGTGTCCTGTATGCCAACAAGCTTTGGTGAAAGGGTCGTAATGCGTATTTTAGATACTGATGGGATCGACTTGTCTATTGAAAAACTAGGGTTTCATGAGGATGATGAAAAAGCATTTATTGATGCAATCAGTTCGCCTCAAGGTATGGTTCTTGTGACCGGCCCAACTGGTTCAGGTAAATCAACAACCCTTTACGCAGCGCTTAATAAAATAAACAAAGAAGATATTAATATTCTTACAGCTGAAGATCCAGTTGAATTCACACTGAATGGTGTTGGTCAAGTTCATGTTAAGCCAGACTATGGGATGACCTTTGCTTCTGCTCTGCGATCTTTCCTAAGGCAAGATCCTGAAGTTGTGATGGTTGGTGAGATCCGAGATCAAGAGACAGTTGAAATTGCGATTAAAGCTGCTTTAACTGGTCACCTCGTGCTCTCTACGCTTCATACCAATGACGCGGTAAGCACTATTACTCGAATTCTAAATATGGGGGTCCAGCCGTACTTAATTACCTCTGCCCTAACTCTCATAGTGGCTCAGCGTTTGGCAAGAAAAAATTGCTCTGATTGTCTCGTTGAAGACGAAAATATTAATGAAAGTCAGCTTCGTGCTGTTGGTTTTTCTGCTGAAGAGTCTACAAGGGTTACTTTGTTTAAAGGTGAGGGGTGTGATACCTGCAACGATACTGGCTACAAAGGTCGAAAAGGTATCTATGAGGTTCTAAGAATCACTGATAATTTAATTGAAGGGATATTGCAAGAGAAAACCACTCCTGAACTGAAAAAGATTGCATTAGAAAAAGACAAATTTTTAAACATGCAGGAGATTGGTAGAACTTTTCTTAAAGATGGCTCTATTTGTATCGATGAATACAAAAGAATACTGATACTCGATTAATTAGATTATATATGGCAGTAACTTACTCTTATAAAGGCATACTCGGTAATAAATATACTGATGGTAAAATTGTTGCTATCAATAAAGAGGAGGCAGCGTTTAAGTTAAAGGAAGATAAGATTATCATTACTTCTTTAGAGAAAGTATCAGGTAAAGAAGAAGTCATTAAAGAAAAAAAAGAGGCAAAAGCAACAAAAAAAGTAAAAAAGATTCCAAAAAAAGTCCCTATAAAAGAGGTCATTACCTTTACGAAAAAATTCGAAACCATGGTCCGTGCTGGATTACCTATTCTTGAAAGTATTAAGATGATTGAGCTCCAAACAGAGCATAAAGGTTTTCAGTTGATTGTTAGTGACATCCATCAATCTGTTGAGACAGGTAACACCCTATCTGACTCTTTTGAAAAATTTCCTGGGGCTTTTGATAATATCTATATCAATCTTCTTAGGGCGGGAGAGTCGAGTGGTAAGGTGCAGCTGTTTTTGTCTAAATTAGTTATTAATATGGAGAAACAGGAGAAAATCAAAAGTAGTATTAAGGGTGCAATGATGTATCCAATGATTCTCCTAACTGTTGCCATTGCGGTGGTTGCTTTGATGCTAGTTTTTGTAGTCCCTGTATTCGAAGAAATGTTTGCAGGTAAGGCGGGTGGTCTTCCTGCAGCTACCCAGTTTGTTGTTAATATGAGTAACTTTCTGCGAGACCCGCTAAAAGGTGGCGTCCTTGCAATTTCAATAGTGGTTTCATATATGTCATTATCATTTACAATTAAAAAGAGCCTTAAGGCCAAGAAGGTGTGGCATAAATTAGTTCTTAAATTGCCTCTATTTGGAGGTTTAGTTAATAAATCATCGCTTTCTAAGATTGCGATGATCCAAGGCAACTTGAGAGCGGCAGGAGTCCCTGAAATGGAGGCTTTGGACATTGCAGCGAGTGCTAGTAATAATCTTGTTATCAGAGAAGCGATGGTGAACGTGCGTCGTGGCGTTTTTTCAGGCGAGCCATTATCTAAATTATTTGAGAAATACCCAAATATCTTTCCTATTTCTTTTGTGGCCCTTGTTTCAGTCGGTGAGAGGACGGGTAATATGGAAGAAATGTATGGCTCAATTGCGAGCTATTATGAGGGTGAGATGGATATTGTAATTGAAAGACTTACTGCTATGCTTGAGCCGATAATGATGGTTTTTATGGGCGTTACTGTGGGAGGTATTCTAGTTGCAATGTACACCCCAATGTTTGCCATGGGAGAAACTTTTTAATCTTCTATCTTGGACACTGGGCTCCACGTTGTAAGTTATTATTTTGATCAAGGCAGAACGCCGTTACATTCGCGCCAGCTTTCGCTCTCGCAACTGCCTGAAATCCGGTGGCATGATTTAAAACTAGGTAATCATAGTCACTATTGATATCCAGAGTATTGTTATTAAAGAGATTGGTGTTAATATCTGCAGTTCTATTTGATAAATAGAAACTATTGTTGTCAGAAAAAAAGTCCGCTTCCATTAGTGAAATTGATCTAAGGTTATTCTGCGCAACATCTTCTTTAGCGCCCTGAATATAGCCGTTATACATCGGTATGCCTACGCCTGCTAAAATACCGATAATAGCAACAACAATTAAAAGTTCAATTAAAGTAAAACCCGCAATAATGCGGGCTTTATTAGCTTTATTCTTCATTGATAAATTATTCAACTCTAATTTCTAACCAATTTCTCTCAGGTATCAAAACACGTCCAGTTGGAGTAGCATCATTACCAATATTGGTTCTAAGTCGAATAACAGCAGTACCGTTGTTAGTTATATGAGTTACGCCAAGAGCAGGATTCGCATTAGTACTTCGTATTATGGAATCATTGTCAGGAAACCATGGGTTAGTATTGAGCTCATTAAAGTAAGCGGCAAACCATACACTCCATTGCGCAGCTGATGTTCTTGTAGCTCCTCTATTACAGGCTCTATTCGTAGTACCAATTCTAACGTTGGCAGCACCAGTTGCACACCTGGTAACTGTTCCAGCTACAAAGGCCGCTATACTTGCGTGGTTAGACTCTGTACTAGCGATTCTGGCACTGGTCATATAACCGTTGTACATCGGTATCCCTACTCCTGCTAAAATGCCAATAATTGCAACTACGATTAAAAGCTCAATTAACGTAAAAGCTTTTTTCTTGGTATCTTTAATCATTGTCTTGATTGTTTTCATTTTATTTTCCTTTTTTATAATTCATTAATTCTTAAGGTTAATCATTTTATTTTTCATAAAATCATTAAGTAAAACAAGGTTAGATAATTTACTACACGTAACCCTTTCGCTAAATATACCATAAAAAATGTTATTTCTAAACCCAGATTGTTCAATGGTTTTCAGTGATTTTTTTTTATGGTTCATTCTGAATTGTTAATTAAAGACCTTAAACTAGGAGTCAATATTTCCAGAGTTGATTCTTATTCCAGAGCAGTTCAGCTTCATCAATCCCATTCGCATAGGACAACTGAAGCCATTTCTTTGCCTCATCATAGGACTGATAAACACCAGTACCAAGTAAGTACATGACGCCTAAATTATACTGAGCCCTGGGATGGTCTTGTTGTGCTGCCTTTTTGTACCAGTAAACTGCCATTGCGTCATCTATATTAACTCCATAACCCTTTGCATACATTCCAGCTAAGTTATATTGCGCTTGAGAGACGCCCTGTTCTGCAAGGGGAAGCCATTCAACCAGTGCTTTTAAATAGTTTTCTTTTTTATAGGCGTCCCAACCATCGGAGTAATCAGCTGAGACCGCCCCTATAGGCCCAAAAGAAAATAGAAAAAGTAATAGAATAAACGGTGCTTTCATAATGAACAAAAACTAAATTAATAAATTAAAAAATCTAGAGGCCTCATGATGCCAAGGATTCAGTAGTAACGATTTTTATTAGTGAGCTTTTTTAACTAAGGTTTTTTACGTGCTCAACAGTTTTTTTATAAAGATATTCTAGATTATCTTTATGGGTTCGGTCAACAATTCTTTGGTCATTTTCGACATGATGAAGGATGTC
>Ga0115003_10003501_pt1 | contig 12373 bp, 9 predicted proteins | sample ArcticOcean_MG_C_7_FD_88736 | JGI IMG/M metagenome (GOLD analysis project Ga0115003, IMG submission 88736) | Marine microbial communities from western Arctic Ocean - ArcticOcean_MG_CB11_88 | ecosystem: Environmental > Aquatic > Marine > Oceanic | place: Arctic Ocean: Canada Basin | collected... | reverse complement strand
CTTCGCAGGACTAATTTTACTTTTGGGTATGTCTTCAATTCATTTTGGAGTATCTGATCTAAAGTTTATAAAAGAAATGACTATTGCTCCAAAACTTTTTTGGGGATTTGTGACGACGTTTCTCCCCTTGTTATTTAAACCAAAAATTGTTAATTCAATTTTTTTTGATCTTACTCAGGTTAATATTCCTTTAGAGATACTTGAAGCTATAAAAATTATTATACTATTCAGTATATTTGTTTTTTTTATATGTTTGTATTTATTGGCTAAAAATCGAAAAAAAATGGGGAACAGTATATACGAGCTTATACTTTTAGGCACTGAGATAGTAGTGTTGGTTTGCCTTGCTTATTATTTAACTCCGTTAATGTGGTTTGCAATATACTTTTGTGGGCTGCACGGCATTAGGGCCCTTATAGATTGCAAATTTAAAATTGTTCCAGATATACTCTGGCTTGCATTGTTTACAGGTCCCGTTCTGGTAATTATTTTTATGATAGACTGGGAATACAATTCTAACAGTTTATTAATAGTTTTTCCAATATTGGCAAGTTTGACTATTGCCCATATGCTCTTACCGAGCTTAAAAATGATTGTGAAGCCATAATATTTGATAAATTTATCGTAAATTTAATAAATATTAATTTATTGGATTATTTAAAATTACATAATTAAAATCAAGAAAAGTAAATGGAGACTATTATGAATGCTAAAGGTCAAATTAAAAATCTCATCCAGATTTACGTTGACAGTATGGATGAATCTAATCCTAATAAAGTAAAACAAATATTTCATAACAATGCAAAAATAGTTGGATATTTACATGGTGACTTTATGGAAATGTCAGTTGATGATTTTGCTGGGTTTGTAGCGTCACAGCAACCTTCCCCAAAAGAAAAAGGTGAAAATGTGATTTTTGAAATTATTACATGTGAAATAGAAGGCACAACGGCGGTTGTAAAACTTAGAGATAAATATTTAGGTATAACCTTCATGGACATTTTATCTTTCATAAAAATTGAAGGTGAGTGGAAAATTTATAACAAATTGTTTAATGTTGAATGTGAATAAAAGTACATAATGTTATTTATATTTATGAACAATTTGGTAAAGGTTGAATTAGTTTATTGGTGGCTGCTAATACCCAAATAGTAAGTTGGAGTTATATATTGTGGAATTTTTATTATTATTTTTATTACCTTTGATTCTAGGAAGTATTTTTCTAGGTTGGCAACGCAAGGTTAAAGTAAAACACAGGGTATCAGGTGTGGAAAAGTACTGTTTCACAGGATATTCTTGGACTTACTTCTTCTTTGGTTTTTTTATACCAATATTTAGGGGAGAAATTGCAATAGGAATTTTTCATCTTATATTTACTATGTTAACTTTTGGAATATTTCAGCTTATAATGCCCTTTCTTTACAATAAGCAGTCTTCTATAAGACTTTTAACAAGTGGTTGGGAACTTAATGATACGGAAGATAAGATGAGTTTTGCAAAATCTAAAATAGGCATATCCTCATAATTTATTACCTAAAAATTAACTCTGTTGTCGCAGACCTTCTAAAAAACTAATTAGATGAAAGATTTTCCATGTATGACTATGATTTTTTTGTAATTGGTGCGGGCTCTGGTGGCGTACGAGCGAGTAGAATGGCGGCAAAATACGGTGCAAAAGTTGGTCTCTGTGAAGATTATAGAGTTGGTGGGACTTGCGTAATTCGTGGTTGTGTTCCCAAGAAGCTTTTTGTTTATGCTTCAGAATATTCTAGTCATTTTAAAGATGGCCTTGGTTTCGGGTGGTCTAGTTCGGATCATAGTTTTAATTGGAAAACTTTGAAGATAAATAAAGATAATGAGGTTAATCGTTTAGAGGAACTTTATAGAAAAAACTTAGATAACCATCAGGTTGAGATTATAAAAGCACGTGGAAAACTTATAGATAAACATACTGTTGAGCTAACAGATTCTAGAGGATCAAGTATTTTAACAGCGTCTAAAATTTTGATTGCGACTGGCTCATGGCCATCATACCCCTGCATTCCTGGTATTGAATATGCTATTTCATCTAATGAAGTATTCGAATTTGAAGAACTCCCTAAGCGTATTACCGTTGTTGGTGGAGGTTATATTGCTGTTGAAATGGCTGGTATTTTTAATGGGTTAGGAGTGGAAACTTCACTTATATATCGTGGAAACGAAATTTTACGTGGTTTTGATTTGGAAATTCGTGCCAAGCTTCGTGAGGAAATGCTAAAAAAAGGTATTGATGTGCGTATTAATGAAGAGGTGGAAAAAATAGTCAAAACCTCGGATGGATATTTGCTAAATCTTTTGAATAATAATGAATTAAAAACGGATTGTATTGTTTATGCTACAGGGCGTAAAGCCAATACAGGAAACATGGGCCTTGAAGAGGTTGGCATAAAACTTAAAGCTAATGGTGATATCTACGTAGACGAATATTATCGGTCAACTGTTGATAATATATTTGCTGTTGGCGATGTGACTGGTGGAATGCAATTAACACCAATTGCAATAAAAGAGGGTGCAGCTTTAGCTGCCACGCAATTTAACGACACTCCTACATTTGTGAATTATGATAATATTCCAACGGCTATTTTCTCTCAACCTCCCATTGGTACGGTAGGTCTATCGGAGGAGGATGCTCGAGATAGATATGGTGACAATATTCAGGTTTATAAGAGTGAATATAAATCTATGAAATTTACGCTTGCAGGTAGAGACGAAAGATCGCTCATTAAAATTTTGGTTGATTGTAAAACTGACAAAGTGGTGGGGGCTCGCATGATAGGCCCTGATAGTGCAGAAATTATTCAAGGAATGGGCATTGCCATTAAGTGCGGAGCCACAAAGGCACAATTTGATGACACGGTTGCCGTTCACCCTTCTTCGGCGGAAGAATTCGTTTTGATGAAGTAATGCTTCACAATGGTGTATAAAAGTTTTATAGAAAGCATAGTTAAAAGAACTATTTAATGGAAATTGACGAATGACTAAAAACTGGAAACCAGATAGCTGGAGATCAATGCCTATTAGACAGGTGCCGACCTATCCAGATGAATTAAAGTTGGCAGAAGTAGAGGCGCGACTTGGAAACCTTCCACCCCTTGTATTTGCTGGTGAGGCGCGCAGACTTAAGAAACAATTGGGTGATGTGGCAAACGGTAATGCTTTTTTGCTTCAGGGTGGTGATTGTGCTGAGAGTTTCGCGGAATTTCATGCAGATAAAATTCGTGATACTTTTAGAGTTCTATTACAAATGTCTGTCGCTCTTACTTTTGCTGCAAGCTGTCCTATTGTTAAAGTTGGTCGTATGGCTGGGCAATATGCAAAACCCAGAAGTTCTGATACGGAAACCAAGGATGGAGTTGTTCTGCCAAGTTATCGTGGTGATATCATCAATGGAATTAGTTTTGATGAAAAATCCCGTATTCCTGATCCTGAGCGTATGGTCCAGGCATATAATCAGTCCTCCTCAACGCTTAATTTATTACGTGCATTTGCGCAGGGTGGGTATGCTAACCTTAAGAAAGTACACCAATGGAACCTTGATTTCGTTGGTCGTGGTGAAGCAGTAGAAAAATATCAAGATCTTGCTGGCCGTATAGATGAGGCACTGGCCTTTATGGAAGCTTGTGGTATTGATCCAAATAGTACTGCGTTACACGGTACTGACTTTTATGTTTCACATGAGGCATTGCTGCTACGTTACGAGGAAGCGTTAACTCGCATTGATAGTACAAGTGGCGATTGGTATGATACATCTGGCCATATGGTTTGGATAGGGGATCGTACACGTATTAAAGGTGAGGCGCACGTTGAGTTTTTACGTGGCATACAAAATCCGTTGGGGTTGAAGGTTGGGCCAACGACCAAACTTGATGAACTTATAGAAATTATAGATATACTTAATCCAGAGAACGAGGCTGGACGCATTACGCTGATTTGTAGGATGGGGGCAGGGATTGTTGAGGATAAACTTCCACCTGTAATTAAACGTATAGAGGGTGAAGGTAAGACGGTTGTATGGTCTTCGGACCCAATGCACGGTAATACTATTTCAGCAAGTAATGGTTTTAAAACAAGACCCTTTGAAGATGTGCTTGCTGAAATTCGTCGGTTTTTTCGTATTCATCGCAGCATGGGAACTTATGCAGGTGGCGTTCATTTTGAAATGACTGGTCAGGACGTAACTGAATGCACAGGTGGAGCAGAAGCTATTACTGAAGAAAAACTAGCTGATCGCTACCGGACCCACTGTGATCCGCGTCTGAATGCAAGCCAAAGTCTTGAACTCGCATTTCTTATAGCTGAAGGGCTAAAAGAAGAGCGTGACGAACGAATTAAAGTGGCAAAAGCAGCCTCATCAAATTAATAAGGACGGATATGTCTAATGGCCAGTGCTCTAAAGATCGCCATAGCGACCATAAATCCAACCGTAGGTGATATTGAGGGTAATGCAAAACGTATTCTTGAAGTTAGAAATGAGTATTTCGAAGCTGATCTAATTATTTTTAGTGAACTGGTTCTTATTGGTTATCCTCCTGAAGACTTAGTATTAAAGCCTTCTTTTCAACGTGACGCTATGGATAAGGCATTAGAGATTGCCCGCCAAACACATGATAGGGGCCCTGCTATACTTATAGGTTCGCTTTGGGTTGAGGGTGGAAAACTATATAATAGTTCTCTTTTCATTGAAAAAGGTAATATATCAGCTATTCGTCATAAACACGACTTACCTAATTATGGAGTATTTGATGAAAAGCGCGTGTTCGAAAGTGGTCCATGCCCAGAACCTGTAGATTTTAGGGGAGTGAAGCTTGGGGTTTTAACCTGTGAAGATCTATGGTGGGAAACTGTTACTGAGCACCTTACTAATAAAAACAGTGACCTTCTTATTTCACTTAATGGCTCACCATACGATACCTCTAAGGCCCATGATCGTTTTGCTAATGGCAAGGAAAGAACTGCTCAGTCCGGGTTGCCGCTTATTTATACAAATCAAATTGGTGGTCAGGATGAACTTGTCTTTGATGGTGAAGCATTTGTAATGGATAAGGGTGGTAATATAGTTGTCCGCCAACCTGCCTTTGAAGAAGTTGTGAGCATGACTGAATGGTATAAAGATAAAGAAAGCTGGGTTTGTAAAACTCAGGAATTGCCGACTAAAAATGATAGTTTGACTGATATTTATCAGGCTATAATGATTGGGTTGCGTGATTATGTGACTAAAAATAACTTTCCAGGGGTTGTTATTGGTATGTCTGGTGGTGTTGATAGTGCACTGAGTGCAATTGTTGCAGTCGATGCGCTTGGAGCAGACCGAGTTCACCTTGTAATGATGCCAAGTAAATTTACTTCTCAAGAAAGTCTAATTGATGCGGCTAGGGCTGCGGAGATGTTGGGCTGTCGGATTGATAATATACCAATTGGTGATGGTATAGATGTCTTTGAAAAAATGCTTACTGCTTCATTCGCGGGCGCCAGGAAAGACCTAACAGAAGAAAACCTTCAGTCGCGGCTTCGTGCTATCATACTTATGGGCCTTAGTAATAAATTTGGCAAAATGGTATTAACTACTGGTAATAAATCTGAAATGTCGGTTGGTTATGCAACAATTTATGGTGATATGTGTGGTGGCTTTAATGCACTTAAAGATATATATAAACTTGATGTATTTAAACTAAGTATATGGCGAAACAATAATCATCCAAGTGGAGGTTTTGGTCCAAGGGGCCAAGTTATGCCTATAAGCATAATTGAAAAAGCACCAACAGCTGAGCTTCGTCTCAATCAAAAAGACGATGATAGTCTTCCACCTTATGAAGTTCTCGATGATATTCTTAAGTCCTTAATTGAACTGGAAATGCCTACTAAGGATATTGTAAAGGGTGGTCACGATTCAAAAACAGTTGCACAAATACAGAATTTATTATACGTGGCCGAATATAAAAGGCGTCAAGCTCCACCAGGGGTTAAGATCACAGAAAAGAATTTTGGTCGGGACCGTCGTTATCCAATTACTAACGGTTATAGAGACAAAATTACCTAATAGTGTATATAATTAAAATTTAAGAATAGGGTTAAAAATAATGTCTGTAAAAGTAAGGTTTGCTCCTAGTCCAACTGGTCTCTTGCATGTAGGAAATATGAGAACAGCTATTTCAAATTGGCTTTACGCTCGCAAAATGGGTGGTGTTTTTTTTCTCCGTATTGATGATACAGACTTAGAGAGGTCAACATCCGAATATGAAGAAGGAATTATGGAGGACCTTCTCTGGCTTGGTCTTGATTGGGATGAGAGTGCTAAACAATCAGAACGTTTTGAGCAATATGATAAGGCAGTAAAAAAATTGAAGGGTGATGGCCGCCTTTACCCCTGCTATGAAACTACTCAAGAGCTCGATTTGAAAAGAAAAATTCAACTTGGTCAGGGGCGGCCACCCCTTTATGATCGTGCTGGTTTAAGCCTTACAGAGACAGAAAAAGAAAAGTTTGAATTAGATGGACGTAAAGCCCATTGGCGTTTTAAATTGGATATTCCTGCTCGTGTCGAGTGGAATGACCAGATAAAAGGTAGTCAAAGCTTTGATATTGCAGCATTGTCAGACCCTATTTTGGTTAGGGGCGATGGTACTTATCTATATACTCTTCCGAGTGTAGTAGACGATATTGATTTTGAAATTACTCATATAATGCGTGGTGAAGATCATTCTGCTAATAGTGCTGTACAAACTCAAGTTTTTGAAGCACTTGGTGCACAAGCACCTAAAATGGCTCATTTTTCACTTTTAACGGGGGTAGGTGGTGAAGGATTATCCAAACGGCTTGGCTCCGCGAGCATTAAGTCATATCGTGATGAAGACGGGTTGGAGGCCATGAGTATTATAAGTTTACTTGCACGAATTGGCTCGTCCGATCCCGTTATGCCATTTACAAGTGTGGAGCCCTTGATTGAGGCTTTTGAATTTTCAAAATTCAGTCGAGCGACTGCAAAGTTTGACCCAAATGATCTTCAAATACTAAATGAAAAAATACTTCATGTAACTGACTACAGTGCTGTAAAAGAACGTTTACCAGAGGAACTCACTGAAAAAATATGGAATGTGGCTCGTGCCAATATTAAGAAACTTGATGATGTTAAGGCGTGGCTAAAAATTGTAAATGGTCCTGTGAGCCCAGTGATAGAAGATCGTCACTTCATTGCTAAGGCAATTGGTATGCTCCCTAGTGGGCAATGGGATAATGAAACATGGAAAGAATGGACTGCTGCGGTTAAAAAAGAAACAGGTACAAAAGGAAAAAAATTATTTATGCCACTCCGTCAGGCGATAACAGGCCTTGATCATGGTCCAGAAATGGCCTCTCTTTTACCTCTTATTGGCGAAGAACGGGTGAGGGCTCGGTTGAAAGGTAGTGAGGCTTGAATGAGTTCAAAACTTAAATTATATAATACCCTTACTAATAAAAAAGAAGAGTTTAAGGCAATTAACCCCAGCCATATAACAATGTATGTATGCGGGCCGACTGTGTATGATTTTGCTCATGTAGGGAATGCGCGTCCTGTTGTGGTTTTTGATACACTGGCAAGACTTTTAAGACATGATTATGGCAAAGTAACATACGCGCGTAATATTACTGACATTGATGATAAAATCATTGCGGCCGCTGCAAATGGTAATATCGCAGAAATTACAGAAAAATTTGCTAGGCACTATGAAGAAGATATGAGTGCATTAAATGCGGAAAAACCAGACATTGTTCCAAAAGCTACCGACTATTTGGATGAGATGATAGTTCTGATATCTGACCTTATTGCAAAGGGATATGCCTACGAAGCTAATGACCATGTGCTTTTTCAAGTTTCAAAAATGGATGACTATGGGGAGTTATCAGGACGTAAAGTAGAAGATTTACTGGCAGGTGCCCGCGTAGATATCGCTGGTTATAAAAGGGAAGCTTCTGATTTTGTACTCTGGAAGCCCTCCTCCGATGCACAACCTGGCTGGGAAAGTCCTTGGGGTAGAGGGCGACCTGGGTGGCATACTGAGTGTTCAGCAATGATTAAAAAAAACTTTGGTGAGACCATTGATATTCACGGTGGGGGTCAAGATCTAATTTTTCCACATCATGAAAATGAAATTGCTCAAAGTAAATGCGCCCATGGAGGGAGAAACCTTGCCAATTATTGGTTGCATAATGGTTATTTAACTGTTTCTGGGGAAAAAATGTCAAAGTCACAGGGAAACTTTGTGACGGTGCATGACCTACTTAAAGAGTTTATTGGCGGAGGTGAGGATATTAGATTATGTCTTCTTACCGCACAATATAGGCAACCGGTTGATTTTAGCAGGGACGGAGTTATTCAGGCTAAAAAACAACTGGATAAATGGTATAAAATTACTCAGGGAGTAGAACCCACAGTTGTTTCTGATGCGGTTCTTGATGCGCTGCGTGATGACCTTAATACACCAAAGGCTATTATGGCGTTAAATCAGCTCTCCAAGAATGAAAATAGAAAAGGTGAGCTGCTTGCTTCCGCTCAATTGCTAGGATTACTAGAAAGTACTATTGAGAAAAGATTGATGGGTTCTCTTAAAATTAATCCCGAGAAAATTGAAGATAAAATTTTGGAAAGAACTATTGCCAAGATGGATAAAAACTGGAAACGTGCTGACGAAATTCGTGATGAACTGAATAAATCAGGTATAAAACTTCTAGATAGGCCAGACGGCACAACGGCTTGGGAATAGCTTGTGGCTGGTACCAATCATAAAAAAACTACATCAAATGAAATAATTGGACCTGCTATTATTCTTGTTGTTCCGCAACTTGGTGAAAATATTGGTAAGGCTGTACGAGCGATGTATAATTTTGGCCTTACTGACCTCAGACTTGTTAATCCTCGTGATGGTTGGCCTAATGAGGCTGCAATTGCACCTGCCGCAGGTGCTGATATCGTTCTTAAAAAGACCAGGGTTTATGGTTCAACAGCAGAAGCTATTTCAGACCTTACGTATGTTTATGCTACAACCGCCCGCCCACGTGATATGATTAAAGAAGTTATTACACCCAAGCGTTGTTGTAGTTTGATGCGTAAACATGTGGTCTCTGGTAAAAAAGTAGGTCTATTATTTGGTCCTGAAAAGGCGGGGCTTAAAAATGATGATATTGCTCTTTCTACGGCAATTGTCTCGGTACCCCTAAACCCGAGCTTTGCTTCAATTAATCTTGCTCAAGCAGTTGGTCTTATGTCGTATGAATGGTTTCAGACCGATACTGTTATCAAAGACAGTTTTATGCCTTTGCTTGATACTAAAACTGCAACCTCAGGAGAACTATATAAGTTGTTTGAGCATATGGAGACTGAACTTCAAGAAGCTGGTTATTTTCGCTCGGATCAGCGGCGTTCTCTGATGCGCAGAAATCTAAGAAACATCTTTACTCGTTCACAGTTGACACACGAAGAAGTGAGTACGATGAGAGGTGTAGTCAAAGCTCTCGCAACGGGTGGTGGTGCTGGATGGATTGCAGAAAAAGAAGAAATTAGAAAAAAAAATAAAAACAATGATTAAATTTGACAACTTGTCAAAACTAGCTATATTCCGCCCATCTCGAATGACTTGAGTGAGAACCTCAAGTTGCGTAGGAACCTCATATTGTACCTACGGTGCTGATATTATATTAATTCTAAACAAGAAGCGATTTGAAAATGACTAAACGTACACAAGCCAAGTACAAAATCGACCGCCGTATGGGTGAAAACATATGGGGTCGTCCAAAATCACCAGTCAATACACGCGATTACCGTCCCGGCCAACATGGTCAAGGCCGTCGTGCAAAGCTCTCTGATTATGGTATACAGCTTATGGCCAAACAGAAACTTAAGGGTTACTATGGTGATATCACAGAGAAACAATTTAAACGGATTTACAAGGAAGCTGATCGTCGCAGAGGTGATACAGGTCAAATTTTTGTTGGCCTTCTTGAATCTCGTCTTGATGCTGTTGTTTACCGTTCAAAGTTTGTTCCAACTATCTTTTCGGCAAGACAATTTGTGAACCACGGCCACGTAACTGTAAATGGAAAAAAAGTTAATATTCCTAGTTTTATGATAAAAGTTGGTGATGTTATTGAGATACGTGAAAAATCACGTCAAATCCCGATGGTTATTCAAGGTTTAGAAAGCTCTGAGCGCGAAATTCCTGATTACATTTCATCTGATGTTCATAAAGTAACCTTCCTGCGTGTTCCAACCTTAGATGAAATACCTTACGCAGTTGTTATGGAGCCGAACTTAGTAGTCGAGTTTTACTCACGCTAATTACGACTATCAATTATTTGGTATCGTAAGAATAATATTAAGAGCCGCTCTGTTTAATTACTGGGTGGCTTTTTAGTTTCTCTACAAGAATTTTTAAAACTTATATATTTTAAAAGTGCACTTTTTTAATTTAAATTAATTGAATAGGTAAAGAGAATTGTAATTAGTGGTTTTGATTTTGTTTATTTATGTTTTTAGATAATTTTCTTGTGATTAGATAACCAAGGAATCCTGTAATAATTATCACGATACTAAATAAGATTTCCTTTGTGTTTTGAATAGTAAGGTAGGATAGCGTAGCCACAGTAATAGCAATGAAAATAATTGGTGGTAATGGATAAAAAGGAATTTTGAAGGTATCCCTTTCATAAGTTACGTCTTTATGTCTTAAAATGAAAACCCCAACGATGACAAGTAGTGAGTTGATTGCCATGGTTGCACCAGAAAAAAGTAATATACTTTGGAATGTTGCAGACCAAAGAAATGTCAGAGCAATTAATGATTGCAGCCAAATAGCTATTGATGGGATTCCATACTTATTTTTTTTTCCCAATATATTGAATAAGGAATAATCTTCACCAAGAACTTGAAGAACACGAGGTGCAGCTAACAACATTGCGCTAACAGTGGAAATTAATAATAGCGATAACATTATACCCATAATATTGCCGCCTAAATCGCCAAAAGCATATGTTGCCGAAATATAACCAACTTCTAGCTGACCAGTCATGGCACTCATAGGTGCTGTTGCAAGAAATACATAATTGAGAAGTAAATAACAAACCATCACGGAGCTAGTACCTATTAATAGCACTCTGGGCAGTGTTTTTTTTGGCTCTACTAATTCGCTGGTTAAATATGTAGCTGCGTTCCAACCCGTGTATGCATAACCCACATAAATAAGTGAAACTGCAAAAGAACCGCCAGTAAAAAGAGAAAGGTCGGAAGTTGAAGGCATATAACTCACGTCCTGTAGGTTATTGCTAAAAAATAAAGCTGCTAATGAGAAACCAATAATTAACAAAATTTTTCCAGTTGTAAAAAAACTTTGTAATGTTCCGCTATTCTTATGACTAGTTGAATGAATAGCAGTCATTGAAATAATTAGAATTGTACCCAGCCATAGGGAATTTAGTTGTGGAAAAACGGAACTTAAATATTCTCCAAAGGTCATCGCAGCAAGTGCAGTAGGGGCAGCAAAACCAACCGTTACAGAAATCCAACCTGACACAAATCCAGCTCCAGGATGGTAAATCTCACTGAGAAAGTTATACTCTCCACCAGAACGGGGTAATTTAGAACTTAGTTCAGCATAGCATAGAGCCCCGCAGAACGCCATTATACCCCCAATGACCCATAAAGACATGATCACGAAGCCAGAGGTAATATCAGCTAGCTGAAAGCCTAAGCTGGTAAAAATTCCTGTCCCAATCATATTAGCAATAACTATTGCTATTGCTGTCTTCTCACTAAATTTTTTATTTAAAGACATGTTTTTCCTCATTATAATTCAAGAACTTAACATGCCTATTTAATGGTAGCAAGATGGGTTTTCTATTGCACCCATTTGATATGATGATAAGATAATTAAAAACCTTAGGAGGTACTATGGAACTCGTTTTTGATACACTAGCCAGTGGCTTTCCCTACTTCATCTCTCATTTTGGTTTGACACTTATTATGCTCGGTGTAGGTGTTTATATCTACGAAAAAATAACTCCTTATCCTGAACTTGAATTAGTCCGTGAAGGGAATATAGCAGCTAGTATTTCACTAGCAGCAGGAATACTCGGCCTTGCTATACCTCTAGCAGCGTGTCTTAAGGGCAGTGTTAGTCTTTGGGATATTTTTATTTGGGGGTGGGTGATTTTAATTATCCAAGTGCTTTCTTTTTTCTTTGCAAACCTTGTAATTGATAATTTAAATGACCGGATTATAAAAGGTGAAATTGGACCGGCTATTTTACTATTTGCTGGTAAAATTTCGATTGCCTTACTTAATGCGGCTGCCATTTCTGATAAGTTT
>Ga0115003_10003497_pt1 | contig 12384 bp, 13 predicted proteins | sample ArcticOcean_MG_C_7_FD_88736 | JGI IMG/M metagenome (GOLD analysis project Ga0115003, IMG submission 88736) | Marine microbial communities from western Arctic Ocean - ArcticOcean_MG_CB11_88 | ecosystem: Environmental > Aquatic > Marine > Oceanic | place: Arctic Ocean: Canada Basin | collected... | reverse complement strand
ATGAAAAGCTCGGTGATGATTTTGAATGGACTCGGCGGCCCGGAACTCAGTGAACAACATGCCCTGAACTCCGCCAAGCTGATGAATGCTGCTCAACCAGACTATCTCTCGACACTGGTGGTGGAATTTCCCGCGGGCAGTGAGCGCTTTGAAGAGGCCTTTGAAGGCCGCTGGCGCAAGCTTGGCAAGCTGGAACTATTCCATGAGATACAGATATTACTGAGTAATCTCGAATTGGAAAAAACCATTTTCAGAAGTGATCACGCGTCTAATTATTTAGTGTTAAAAGGTGTTTTGGGTAAAGACAAAGAGCAACTTCTGTCGATTGTTACCACTGCGATTAACCAACCGGGGATGATCCCATTACGCGAGGAATGGCAGCGCGGCCTCTAGCTATAGCAGGTAAAGCCTCAGTGAAAAAAGCGGGATTTAGTGACTAAAAACACTCGCAATATACTCATATTCGCTGCTAGTTGTATCTTCGTGCCGTTCATACTGAGACTGATAATTATTGTTGTTCTGACCTAGATCCCATAGAGTGTCGGTGATTCCATTGAGCCAAACCTAACTAAAATAAAACCAAAGAGGCCTGTATATGAAATTTTTAGACAACCTATTAGACGGACGTGAAGAGCAATCCTACGCACTACTGAGAATCGTAACCGGGTTCCTATTTATCTGGCACGGAACCCAAAAGTTGTTAAATTTCCCTGTTGAATTCCCCTACCCCCTAAATCCCCTAATGTACTCCGCTGGTGCTATTGAGATGGTCGGCGGTGTGCTGGTAATGATTGGCCTGTTTACCCGCCCAGCAGCCTTTATTTGCAGTGGCACCATGGCTGCGGCTTACTGGATGGCTCATGGTATGAACAATGTTTTCCCGATTCTTAATAAGGGCGAATTAGCGGCCTTGTTCTGCTTTGCCTTTTTGTATATTGCTGTGCGCGGCGCAGGGATCTGGAGTGTGGATAAGTGACAAGCCTAAAGATTTGTCGTCCTGAGCGCAGCCGAAGGATCTCTTTCTATTAAAGGCTTTTCGTCCGGAGCGAAGTCGAAGGATCTCCTACAGTATTGCAGCCTAACCTTTCGCAAGCAGCACCCAGAAGACCATTCGCCGGGTATTGCAGGAAGGGCAAATACCTCGAACTTTGCAAGCGAACGCCACCAGAAAATCGTTACCACAATCATCACATCGAACCCGGGCAAACCCTTTAGCGAGAATGCCACAGTCAATAAAACGGCTGAAACCTCTCTCGATGTACCGCGGAATACTGTCGCCTTTGGCCTCCGCTTGCGCCAGCCAGCAAGTGGCATGTTGTATCAGCTAGTTGGGCACGGTTCTCTCGGGACGCCTGGATTGGCAGATCTGAGGCGTTGCATTCGAAACCGAGGCGGTTGGGACAAATAGCATCAGGAACTAGAAGCCCCCCTGTTGAGCCGTATTAAGTCAATCGTATTCTAATATTTATTGAAACTGCACAAATCTTAAGATATACCTAACACGCGTTTAAGTAATTGTAACAAGGATGTCGCCACATAAACGCTTAACATTTCACTACGTAAAAGTGCTGTAATGTTTTGATCTTATCCTTTTTGGCGCAACTAGCTTTTTGCGTCCATGACTTTCATCTGAGTCGACTTATCCACTTTGCTCTGAAATGCATGGCGTTTTTTCGCCCGGTGCCTTGCATTTCCACTTTAAGGGCGTGGAGAGTAATAAAATGAAAGGAATGTTAAAAATTCATGCAGTTTGTGCAGGGCTTTTAGCCTTATCTGCAATGCAAGTATCTGCTGCTACCTGGCAAATCGGCGATAACGACGGTTACGGCGCTGGTATACCAGACAATGCCAATCATAACTTTGATGGTTTTGCAGCCAATTATGATGGTCGCAGCGCGGCGGAAGCGGCTGCCACCAATGGCGTTCAATATACCGACATCTATAGCACCACCCACAGTGGCTAAGGCCCACAGCCGGAAAATACAGCGACATTTACCTTTTCTGGGCGGGGCAATAGCTGGACTGAGGGCAGCATGTGGTTCGACATGGCTGACTTTCAAGCCTCAACCTTTGGGGCCGTTAGTACAACCTACAACGGAATAGCGCAGAACTGGTCTTTTAATGACGGTTTTCCAACGACCAAAATCCGTTATTTTGATCTTTCTCAATCGGTTGTTGACTCCATTAATTTGCTTAGCGCATTAACTGTCGTTATTGATCGATCTGGATCTAGCGACTTTTATGGCTTCGATTTTGCGCTGCTGTCAGATGAAATAGGCAGTGACACCGATATCGGTGAAGTTCCAATTCCTGCCGCTGTCTGTCTGTTTGGTTCAGGCGTAATGGGCCTATTTGGACTGCGTAGAAGAAAGTTGCAGGCTGCTGCGACAGCTTAGCTCGCTTGTATAGTACTGGGCCACAGACCAAACTACACTGGTCTGTGGCGTCAGGTAACAGTCTCGCTTTTTTACTGCTTAGAGAGTCTAACGTTGCACACTCTCGTTTCGGGAGAGACAATATGAAGCAATCAACAATTGGCTTTAATTAGATACAAATTGCTTTTCGTCGTTAATTAACAAGTGACAGACTGTTAGCCTCAAGATGACAGACAGCTCAAAAAGTGCTCAAATAACATCAAATAAAAACTATAAGAAGTCATCTATGAAAGTGACCCCTTTCTCCGCCAACTGCGGCGCAGTTGTCAGCGACCTGCAACTCGCCACCATGAACGACGCCCAGCTAGAACAGCTGCGCGCAGCTTTCACTGAATACGGCCTACTGTTTTTCCGCAATCAAGAGCTGCCCCCAGAAGAACACCTACGCTTTGCCAACCGCTTCGGCAAAATCGTGGTGAATAAATTCTTTAAAACCACCGAAGAATCCCCTCTGATAGCTGAAGTACGCAAAGAGAAAACCCAGCAGACTAATATCGGCGGCGGCTGGCACACAGATCATTCCTACGATGATATTCCAGCACTGGGTTCCATCTTAGTGGCACGAACACTGCCAGAAACCGGTGGCAATACGCAGTTCGCCAACCTGGCAGCGGCCTACGATGCGCTCCCCGAAAAGCTTAAAAAACGCCTCGAAGGCCTGCGCGCCGTTCACTCCAATAAACACCTCTACGGCGAGAACGGCCTCTACCGATTCACCGATCTCAAAGATCAGCTTGGTGGCATGGACCGCGTCGGCGACGCCACCCATCCAGTGGTTATTATTCATCCCCAGAGCGGCCGCAAAGTGCTCTATGTGAATCCCGGCCACACTATTCAATTTGAAGGCTGGGAGTTTGATGAAAGCCGCGAGCTACTCGACGAACTCTATGCCCATGTTGCACAACCAGAGTTCACCTGCAGCTTCAACTGGCTGCCGGGCTCGATCACCTTTTGGGATAATCGCTGCACCTGGCATCAGGCCGACAACGACTACCAGGGACAGATGCGACTGATGCATCGAATTACCCTGCAGGGCAGCAAGTTAGAAGCCGCCTAGTTATATAGGTCGGTCAACCAATAGCAAAACCTGCGATAATCCGCCCATGCCTAGTATGCGTAAAAAGTCTGACCTTCCGAGCAAGATCTGCCCAATCTGCGAGCGCCCTTTTGTCTGGCGAAAAAAGTGGCAGCGCTGCTGGGATGAAGTGCGCTTTTGTTCGGTTAAATGCAAAGCCGCGCGAAACAAATCCGAGCACTCTAACTAACAAAACCTAACCAATAAGACTCTTAAATATGCCCTCCTCCACCGACAGCAACAGTCCCGTCATTTGGGATGTTCTTATTATTGGCGCCGGCCTTGCCGGACTCAGCGCGGCAAATGATTTGCAGCAAGCGGGCCTCAAAGTGTTGGTCGTCGATAAGGGCCGTGGCCTCGGAGGTCGTCTGGCGGGACGGCGTATAGGCGACGCTACCTTTGATCACGGCGCGCAGTTTATGACCGCCCGCAATTCACGCTTTAAAGCCAGCGTTGCCGAGTGGATTGAAGCCGGTGTTGCGGAAGAGTGGTACAGCAGCTACCCAGGACATCCCAATGGTCATCCACGATATCGCGGCGTGCCCACTATGACTGCAGTGGCGAAATATCTGGCGACGGATATGAATGTGCTGCGGACCACCAGAGTAGGCAGCATCACCCAAGAAAGTGTCCAAGACAGCGCCCAAGATAATCAACTCTGGTCAGCGGCGTTGGACAATGGCGATACCATAAGTGCCAAGGCGCTGTTAATTACCTCGCCGGTGCCACAGACCATCGACCTGCTCGCCTCGGGTAATATCCCCATAGCTGCGGACAAGCAGGCGCGTCTTGACCTCATTGACTACGAAGCCTGTATTGCGGTGATGGCAGTGCTTGATGGCCCAACGGCGATCCCAGTCCCCGGCGCAACCGCGTTTGAAGAAGGCCCTATTGGCTGGATCAGTGACAATCTGCAAAAAGGTGTCTCGAAGATTCCCGCAGTAACCATTCATGGCAGCGGCGCCTTTAGTGCCGAACATTATGACGACGACAAAATGCTCATCGGGCAAAAACTCATTGATGCAGCAGCACCCTATCTCGGCAATGCAAAGGTTACTGAATATCAGGTTCACGGCTGGCGTTACAGCAAGCCCTCAGTAGTCGACCCCGAAGCCTGCATGTTACTAAGCGAATCTACCGATCTGCCACCCTTGGCTCTGGCCGGCGATGCCTTTGCCGGACCACGCTTTGAAGGTGCAGTGTTATCCGGTTGGGCAGCAGCCAAGAGCTTAATTACTGCGCTGGCTTAAAGCCGCCTATACTGTGGCCAAATAACTCAACATAAGTAGCCCGTCCCTATGACCGATCTTCACAGCCGCAGCGGTTCAACCTGCGAACTTTGCGCTAACAGCGAAAATCTCTCTGCCTATGAGGTGCCACCCCATAGCGACGGCAACACTGAAGAGTCACTGTTAGCCTGTGACATCTGTATCGATCAGATCAATAATCCAGACAAGGTTGACGTCAATCACTGGCGCTGCCTCAATGACAGCATGTGGTCACAGGTCCCCGCGGTTCAGGTCATGGCTTGGCGCATGCTAAACCGACTCAGCACCGAGGGCTGGCCGCAAGAGTTGTTGGATATGATGTATCTGGACGACGAGACTCTCGCCTGGGCAAAGTCTGGGATTGAAGCCGAGCCCGACGAGGATGCGGTTATTCATAAAGACAGTAACGGCGCTGTACTTAGTGCTGGCGATACAGTGACACTTATAAAGGATCTGGATGTTAAGGGAACCAGTTTTACTGGCAAGCGAGGAACCGCAGTGCGGAATATATCGCTGGTGCAGAGTAACTCTGAGCATATAGAAGGCCGCGTTAACGGCACACAGATCGTAATCTTAACCAAATTTGTAAAGAGGGCGAACTAATGGCGGGACAAACAGAACAAGAACTGCGGATTCAACTGGCAGCATGCTACCGAATTTTTGATTATCTCGGCTGGTCGGAGATGATTTTCAACCATATCACCATGAAAGTGCCCGGCGATCAGGAGTATTTTTTAATCAATCCCTATGGCCTCCATTACAGCGAAGTTACAGCCTCCAATCTGGTCAAAGTGGATATTGAAGGCAATATAGTCGAGCCCACCGACTACGCAGTTAACCCTGCCGGCATTATTATTCACACCGCCATTCATGGCGCCCGCAAAGACGTGCACTGTATTACTCACGTGCATACTGATGCAGGCATGGCCGTGGCCTGTTCTGAAGAAGGGCTGCGCACCGATAACTTCTACTCCGCGCTGCTGCAAAATCGCATTGCCTACCATGATTTTGAAGGCATCACGGTGATGGATGATGAGAAGCCGCGCTTGCTGGCCAATATGGGCGACAAGAATATGCTGATTCTGCGCAACCATGGTTTATTAACCTGTGGTCGCACTATTCCTGAAGCCTTTATGAATATGTGGGCACTACAGCGTTCATGTGAAGTTCAGGTCGCCTGTGATGCTACCGGAAAGCCACTGACTCAGGTGTCGGGCAAGGTGCTGGCTCAGACTGAGCAATTGATGGCAATGCAGAGTATGGGACAGCCGGCTGGTGAGCTGGAGTTTAAAGCGATGACGCGTTTGATTGATAAGATTGATTCGTCCTATAAGGACTAAGGTTGGTCGGGTCTGTTAGGCACCGCTCGCTGTCATCCTGAGCGCAGCCGAAGGATCTCCGGCCGTATGGCACCTGCCTCGAATAAGACCTTACAACATCATTGGTCTGCTGCCAGCTGTGGGAGATCCCTCCACTACGGTCGGGATGACCGCACATACTTTGTCATCCTGAGCGAAGCCGAAGGATCTCCGGCCATATGGCACCTACCTCGAATAAGACCTTACAACATCATTAGTCTGCTGCCAGCTGTGGGAGATCCCTCCACTACGGTCGGGATGACAGAAGTGGAGGTCAGGATGACAGGAGTGGAGGTCGAGATGGCTATGGCTATGGCTATGGCTATGATTGAATAGTCATTTCAACAAATCACGTGAAATAATCAGCTTCATAATCTCATTACTACCCGCATAAATACGCTGCACTCGCGCATCAGCAAAAGCGCGACAAACCGGGTATTCCCACATATAACCCCAGCCGCCAAACAGCTGCAAACATTCATCCGCAACCTTGCACTGCAGATCAGTAGTCAGTAATTTGAGCTTTGAAGCCGTCACCGTATCCAACTTATCTTCAATCAACAGCTCAGTACAGCGATCTAAAAACACCTCAGCACAGCTGACTTCCGCAGATAACTCAGCAAGCTTAAACTGAGTATTCTGGAACGAAGCAACATTGGTCCCAAAGGCTTTACGCTCTTTTACATAGTCGACAGTGGACTGCATAACCGCCTGACACATACCATTAGCACTCACCGCGACCGAAAGTCGCTCCTGAGGCAGATCCTGCATCAGATAGACAAAACCACGTCCCTCTTCACCCAACAGATTGTCTTTCGGAATCCGCACATCTTGGAAAAACAGCTCCGAGGTGTCCTGGGCTTTTAAACCCAACTTCTCAAGATTTTGACCCTTAGTAAATCCAGGCGTGCCCGCTTCAACCAAAAACAAACTAATGCCTTTAGAGCCCGCATTCACGTCAGTCTTGGCTACCACAATCACTAAACCAGACTTTTGGCCGTTAGTGATAAAGGTCTTCGAACCATTCAATACCCACTCATCACCGTCCAGTACTGCGGTGGTTTTGGTACCTTGGAGATCGGAACCAGCACTGGGCTCGGTCATGGCAATAGCGGTAATCAACTCACCGGAAACACAGCGCGGCAAGAAGCGCTGCTTTTGCTCTTCGCTGCCATAACGGACTATGTAGGGAACCGCGATATCAGAGTGCAGAGTCCAGCCCAAACCAGTACAACCGGCGTGGCCAATCTCTTCATTAACAATACAGTTATAGCGAAAGTCGACACCAACGCCGCCATACTCTTCAGGCACAGTGGGACATAAAAAGCCCTGTTCGCCAGCCTTCAACCAGATCTCGTCGCTGACCATGCCATCTTTTTCCCACTGGGCGTGGTGTGGCACTGCTTCAACTTCAAGGAATTTACGCACTGTATCGCGGAACATATCGTGGTCAGAATCATATAGGTTACGTGGAATCATAATCAGGATCTCTCAGTCTTTTAGGCTCGCATTTTAGGCCAGCGGTTTAAACAAATCTCATAGGCCGTTCATAACAAACAGCCTTAATTTGGCAGCAGTATGATTTATTGCGTTCGGCGAAGAAGTATCTCTAGTGACAAAAAGTGGAATTTTGGTGACCGCAGCGTTCCCAAACAAGCTAGAACTCAACAAACTACAGCGCTAGATTAACTGGCCAGTTGCAATAAAGACTAGCATGCCAACGCCAATCGTCCAGTAAATATTACCGGTTTTATAGGCTGCGGTAATGGCTGCTCCTGCACCCCAAAGATAGGGATTCGAAATACTCAAAAACAGCTGATCATTGCGCACCAACAGAATCGGCGTAAGAATAGCCGCCAATACCGAGGGACCACTGTAACTCAGCATTAGACGCAGATTGGGCCCAAGGCGAACCGGCAGTCGACCCTCAAGAAATAGATAGCGTGTACCAAAGGTAATACAGGCCAACAGCAAGATAGTCAGCAATGTCATAAGCTATCCTCCGGACTACCCCTGAGTTTATTCACTGTGAAACCCACGATCATGGCTAATAGTGCCGAGCAAATCAGCCCCAGCTCAAAGTGCCAAAGGGTGAAGAAAACCGAGGCCGTGGCTGCGGTTACAACTGCTGCCAGAGTCGCCAGAGACTTAATTCCAGGCACCACTAAGGCAATAAAGGTAGCAGCAATGGCAAAGTCGAGGCCCAAATCGGTAAGATCCGGCAGCGAGGCACCGGCGACAATGCCGATAAAAGTCCAGAAATTCCAGGCTAGATAAAAACTGCCGCCGGCAGCCAGGCCATAATAAAGACGCAGCTTTCCAATATAAGCGCGACGGTGACCCGAGAGGGCAAACAGCTCATCGGTGAGTAAAAAACCAAGCCCCAGACGCCAGCGCAGCGGTTGCGGACTGAGCCGCTCGCGCAGTGACAAGCCATAGAGAAAGTGCCGGGAACTGATAATAAAGGCGGTAAACAATACCGTGAACAGTGAACTATTATCGGCGATTAATTCCACGGTGACGATCTGCACCGCACCACCAAAAATAATCCCTGAGAAAAGCTGCGCCTCTAGCCAGCTAAAGCCGCGCTGCACCGCCAGGGAGCCAAATAATATACCCCAGGGCAGTACCGCCAAACTCAGGGGCAGCATATCCAGTACGCCACGCAGGGTGGCGATTTTTAGTGCTCTATTGTTACCGCGCATAACCTATTCACTAGCTTCTTTAATACAAACACAGTTCTATGAGCTTTTTATGTTAGCCCAAAATACAGATGCCTATTACAAAAACTTACGCAGCAACCACTGAGGCATTAGATCCACGACAAAGACCACATAGCGCCAGCGCCTAGTAATGTAGATATGATTTTTCTTTTTCAACAAACCAGTGACCATCTGCGCCACACCTTTTTCCACTGGCGCCATCCACATGGGGTTGCCGTGGACCATTGGCGTTTTGACAAAGCCCGGTTCAATAGTTGTAATCGTGATCGGCAGCCCGGTGCGTATTGCACGCTGGCGCATACCAGCCAGATAGTTTGAGACAAAGGCTTTGGTGGCGTGATAGGTGAGCGTCTTCGCACCAAATATGTGCGCGGCAATAGAAGAGATACCGGCCAAATGACCTGCACCGCGCTGAGTGAAGTGTTCCATAGCAACAATCGACAGTGCTGCAAAACCGCGCACATTGACGTCGATCATCTCGCGCTCAGCTGCCCACTCAAGCTTGTGCTCAAAAAGGCCAACACCGGAACTTAAGACAATTAGCTCAACATCGCCCATTCGGGCAATCAGCTCTTGCAGTTCAGTCTGAGACTGTTCCGCGTGGGTAACATCTGTACCTTGAACGAAATGAGTGCCCGGTAGCTTCTCTACCAACTCATTAAGAAGACCTTCACGTCGACCCATTACTCCCAGCTGATAACCTTTATCCGCTAGCTGTATTGCCAATTCCCAACCCAGCCCGGAACTGGCGCCAACGATAATTGCCTGCTTCATAGATCTCCCCTGCCACCAATTATTAGGCGACTATTATTGTTATATGGTCTGCCCGCTGAATGCGAAATAGCTATAGTGTTAAAATATGATTTAAAAAAGAGGGATTCAGTGTAACCAAATACGCACAGGCTGGCGCTCAAAAAATCGGTTTTTTCGCTCGCACAGAATCATTGCAGCGGGTAATGAGATATTCAACTCGACCATCGGACATCAGGCGGCTTTTGTTGATTTCAAAATAGTCGAGATGACTGTTGAGATCGCGCTGGGAGTGGGGATAGACCGGCCGCTGTTCGTCGCTGCGTGGGCACTGGGTCAATTTATCTTCAGACATTAGCCCATAGCAAGAGTTCGGCAGCTTGCAGCGGGAATTGAGCGCCCCGAGACCAAAACCACGGGTGTGGGCACCCACATAGGGTTGCAGTGCTTCAATAAAGGCTTTTATTAAGGTGCCATCAAGATAGTTAAAGAAATCCCAGAACAGGCAGACATCAATAATGCAGCCATCGTCGATAGCCAATGCCTGACGGAACTGCTCAACCAGTTGCTGGTGGCTGACCTCGTCATTGATCTCGGCGACAAAGGCTTCGGAGTAGAGATCGACAAAGAGTAATTTACTTTTGAACTGACTGAAATAATCCACGCTTGCGGCCATGGCCATGCCAACATCCAAAACTACGAGACGCTTGTCGGGTTGCAGTGAATCGAACATGGCAGCAGCAAGATTGCTGTGCAGCATGCTACACAGGGCGTAGTCCTGACCCGCGGCAGACGAAGCTGCAATCTTTTCGGCCTGCGCCCTAAACACGATTAGTTACTCGTAACTTAAGAGGCGTTGGATTTGTCAGCAGCGGCATTGGCTGGAAACAAATCAGGTTTTCCACTTGGCACAGCCTTAATAGATGGCTGCTCATCGGGATCCATCTCAATGCTACCTTTAAACTTGGCACCATCTTCCAAAGTGACCCGTGGCGCATCTATATTGCCAAGCACATTGCCGGTTTTTGAAATAATAACTTTTTCGCCACCAGAAATATCGCCTTCGACCTTGCCTTCTATACGTACAATTTTGGCGCTAATATTGGCGTTTAACTGACCTGCCTGACCCACTGTAACTTCATGGCCCGTGGCAGTAATAGTGCCGGAGACTTTGCCTTCAATAATTAAATCTTCGGCGCTGGTAATATTTCCATCAATAACAACAGTTGAACCAATCATAGTTTTACCTCCAATAGATACCGAACCTCGTTTGGCGATTTCGCTTGAGCCACGAGACGGTTTATTCACTGCAGAACCACTTTTATCAGTGTCATTTTTAAAATTAAACATCGAAATTCCCAATCATTAATTTTACGGGGCTGAGCACTCTACCAACTTCAGGTCAATTCATCCAGTTTAAATAACTAGTGTTAATTGACAGACTACTCAAAAACTTAACCTAAGCTTCGTGACTAAACTGCTCAACCTGCTGCTGAATATCAAACCACTGCTCTTCGGTATCAGCAATCGACTTTTTAACCTCTGCCTGTAAACCGAGCTGTTGTTTTAATATTTTTTTATTCATGTCTGAATATAAATCACTATCAGCAAGGCGATCTTCTATCTCTTTCAGCTGCGCCTGAAGTTTTTCAATAGCCTTTTCTAACTGTGAGGATTTTTTCGTTAACGGCGCGAGGTTTTTACGTGCATCAGCAGACTGCTGACGAAGTAGTTTTTTTTCGGCGGAACTGAGCACTTCAATAGGTGCGGCAATTGCTTCAATTACAGGAGCAGCTACCTCCGCAGTCTTTTGACCTGAATCTGCGGGCACACGATTAAAGTTTTTCAACCACTGCTGGTAATCTTTTAAGTCACCGTCAAATTCTTTAACTGCACCGTCTGCCACCAAGTAAAACTCGTCGACTGTGTTACGTAACAGATGTCGATCGTGAGAGATAACCACCAATGCACCTTCATAACTTTGCAGCGCCAGAGTCAATGCATGACGCATTTCCAAATCCAAGTGGTTGGTCGGCTCATCGAGCAATAACAGGTTGGGTTTCTGCCATACAATTAGGGCCAGAGCAACCCGCGCTTTTTCACCGCCAGAGAATGACTTAATGGGTTCTAATGCTTTGTCTCCATGAAAGTCAAAGCCGCCCAGAAAGTTGCGCAATTCTTGGTCGGTGGATTTTGGACTGATGCGCTGGAGATGCAAAAAGGCACTGGCCTGTAAGTCTAAAACTTCTAACTGGTGCTGAGCGAAGTAACCAATTTTAACATTGTCGCCATAGACTCTTTCACCGTTAAGCAAATCTAGGTCGCCAGTAAGGCTGGCAATCAATGTTGACTTGCCGGCACCATTTGGCCCTAACAAACCAATTCGAGTTCCCGGGTGCAGATCAAAATTAACATTACCTAAAATTGTTTGGCCGTCATAACCCAAATTACCCTGACTAATATTCGCCAATGCACTGTGGGCTTTTTTGCCCTGGGCAAAACTAAAGTAAAACGGCGAGTCGATATGAGCCGGTGCAATATCTTCCATACGTGCCAATTCTTTGACTCGACTCTGAGCCTGTTTGGCTTTGGAGGCTTTGGCTTTAAACCGGGTAATAAATTCCTCAACTTCTTTACGACGTTTTTGCTGCTTCTCAAAACTCGCCTGCTGCAGAGCCAGACGCTCACCGCGAACACGTTCGAAGGTTGAATAATTGCCTTTATAGGCATTAGTTTTACAATGCTCTACATGAACAATACGATCCACAACATTAT